>Ga0265327_10004993_pt1 | contig 11381 bp, 13 predicted proteins | sample 41621metaG_FD_202089 | JGI IMG/M metagenome (GOLD analysis project Ga0265327, IMG submission 202089) | Rhizosphere microbial communities from Carex aquatilis grown in University of Washington, Seatle, WA, United States - 4-16-21 metaG | ecosystem: Host-associated > Plants > Roots > Rhizosphere...
ATAAGTGAGACCCGTACCTGTGGCAATTACCGGGAAACTTAAAGAGCTTCCTGCACAGAGTGTTTGACTAGAAGGCGTGGTTGTAATTAACGGAAGTGAATTAACAGCCAATGCAACGTTTGAAGAGGCAAGAGTCGCTGAACATGGACTTGTTACTACTACGTTGTAATTGGAAGAAACGTTTGCCAATGCAACAGGATTAATAGTAAGTACACCGGAGGTGGCGCCGGAAATTGTACCACCATTTACTAAATTGGTAGTTCCATTTCGCCACTGATAAGTAAGACCGGTACCCGTTGCACCCACTGAAAAAGATACAGGGCTTCCTGCGCAGATGGTTTGACTAACAGCTTGTGTTGTAATACTCGAAGTTGTGTTTATGATCAAAGAAACTGCAGTTGAAGTTGCATTTGGTGCAGAAGATCCTGTGATAACAACGTTATAATTTGCCGAAGCATCTAAAACAGTGGCTGGATTAACTGTAAGTGTAGCTGTTGTAGCACCGGAAATATTTCCTCCGTTAGTTAAATTAACGGTTCCAATTCTCCATTGGTAAGTAAGCCCGGCGCCGGTTGCGGCTACTGAAAAAATAGCAGCATTTCCAGAACAGGCCGTTTGACTAACAGGCTGTCCTGTAATACTTGGAGATAGGATACCTCCACAGGCTGTTGGTATATAAATTGAAACTCCATTAACTGCCACAGCGCCTGTCGTGGAAAGCGCTCTTCCTTCAAGAATAGCACCTGCGCCCAGGTTAATTGCAGCATTATTGGCAATAATCGTTCCTTTCATTGTAGCTCCGGTACCTATTGTAACTAAGCCTTCTACTTTCCAGAAGACATTACAAGCTTGTGCATTATTAATAAGGTTCACCACTGCGCCTGTATTTGCAGTAAATGCTCCAAACACTTGTATAATAAATACAGCGTTTGGATTACTTTGTCCATCCAGCGTTAACGTTCCGTTAAGAGTTGTTGCAGCGGTAAGAGAATAAGAACCTGCTGTTATTACTTGGGTGTTACCCAGTGTAGTCACAGGTATTAATGTAGCTGTTGTATTATTGATTTGGTTATACAGAGTGATCAGATCAGCAGCAGCAAGTGCAGTTGTGCCATCCATAGTATGCACCACTCCGCTTACGCTGGTAAAATTAGAACAAGTACCGTTATTGGTACCAACATCCCCGGTAATAGACGACGTACCGGTATTACCGAGAGGGCCATCCGTTGAGAATAGGACAAAATTTGCGGTGCTGCCCAAAGTAGGCGCTTGTCCAAAATGCACCCGCGGTGTTAAAAACAGAATTGCTGTCATCGCGGCGTAAAGTAATTTAATTTTCATTTTCGTTTTTTATTAAGTTCAATTTGTTTAATACAATCTCATGCCGTGCTTAGCAAATAACATCTAACACTCTAGTATAGTATATCATAACACTTAAAAAAGGGTTTCTGAAAAATGTGGGATAGTGGGATATTAAAGGGAATTATCTCGGTTTGGGGTACAAAAAAATTGATATGAATTTGAAAAATGCTATCACATAACAATGGCTCAAATAATCTTCCAAACTATTTGTTGCCACCATAACAGAGTATTCCTACAAGTTATTTGATTAATTACTTCGAGGTTTGTTGATTGTTTTCTAGCTGTCATTCCCCTGATAATGCTCAAATAAAGACTCATTCTTAATTTACAATAAAAAGAATTTTTCTTTAATTATTTTTATTATAGGCTACGTAAGTCTTAAGAAATAAATTAAGTAGGATTAATTATTACCTGCTAGCGCATTTATTTTTCAGGGAGAAAAAAAGTATATTATTTTTTATCAGACCGGCTATTTTTGTTTGATGTGTCTTAGTACTCAGAGCTTATTCAAATTTATTCTTCTAAATAACTGTCGTCAATTTCCAATGTGGTTCCCGAAATGAAATAACTTTCATTGCCCGCCAGAAAAATAAAACCTTCCGCAATTTCTGCGGCTGTGGCTAAACGTTTTATCGGGTATAAATCAATAAGTTCCTTTGCCTTGGCTAGCCCGTCAATAAAGATGTCTGTGAGCAAGGGTGCTCTTATAAATCCGGGACAGATACCATTGATTCTTATTCCTTGAGTTGCATATTCCAACGCTTCTGTTTGTATAAATCTACTAACACTGCGCTTCGCTGCAACATAATAAGGTGAGCTGACAAAATTATCTTTGTCCATAATAGAAGATATATTCACTATAACGCCACTTTTTTGTTTTGTCATTTGAACTAATTCATGTTTCATGCAATTCAACACACGATTTAAGTCTATGTTAATTACTTCACTCCATTTTTTTTCAGTCATTTCGCTCGCTTTATCGGTGTTGTCAATAATACCGACATTATTAAATACAATATCTAAAGTTCCGAATAGGTTCACTGTTTTTTCAATTGCTGCTTGTACTTGATTATACTTCGTTACGTCACATTCAATAAAAATAGCCTTTGGGTTTTCTTTTTTTATACCCTCCATCAGTTTGTCTTTGTTGAAAGATTTAATTTCAGCTATAACAATGTTGGCTCCTTCTTTTGCAGCTGCAATGGCGCATGCCCTGCCAATTGAAGACAAACCTCCGGTTATAAAAACGGTTTTGTTTTCCAGTTTTTTCATTTTTTAAATTTTGTTGTTATTTTGTATCCATATATGTGCAGTACTGGCATAAACAATTGGGAACTAAGTTTCTTCTAGATGATTTTAAGGAAGATGAAGTTTATTGCTAAGCCTTTGCTAAGCATTCTGTCTGAGTGCTAACAATTTAGTGCCACATCATTTTTAAATGATGATTAATATTTCAATGGCTGGCAAGCCCATCTTAACGCTTGTAAACGCTTTTCTGTTAAAAAGATAGGATAGCGGGATATTACATAAAATTTATCTCGTTTTGGGGTGTAGTAGAATATCTCTCCGGTCTTGCATGCCCCTGAGATTTTATCCATCCAGATAAAATTATGCTGACCTGGTAACTAATATAATAATTATTCGTTATTTATCTACTAATTATAAAGAACTAAAGAGGCATCAAAACTTATCACTTTCTTGAAGATATAAAAGATATAAATTAATCCTATGGGAATAATTCTTAAACCAGCTAATCTTCTCCAAAAACTAATTCTAAATCAGCGTTTGACAGATCATCATTCGAGGCCCTGAAACTGTGGGTATCAAGAAAGGCCTGTAGTAATACATTTTGAGCTGTTTTGAGGTAAAAAAAATCTTTACTAGCGTATACATTTACAATTGTTCTTTCCTTGCCCCGTAAAAACTTCGCCAATTCAATTATCAATAAAATTTTATTGTCTTCTGTAACAAAGTATTTATCGTTTTTATACCAACAATCCACAATGCAAACATAATACATTTTTAGAAAGTAATAAAAGAACAAATCCCTGATAAAATTTCTGTTAGAAACAATTTTATCTCAATGATGGGATTGTAGTTTTAATTTTAGGAAGTATGATGGATGACCTCACAGAGCCAGGTTTAAGAAACTGGCGAAATTGGAAAGAATGGTTTTTCAACCGGGAACATAACCATACTAGGAACAATGGTATTTTATTTTAAAATCGTTTATTTAAATTAAAAGCCATTAATTGATGTCTAATTTAGCTTGCGATACGCTCAAAATTAGGTTTTGTGCCGGTTGTAAAATGACTAAGCATTTGCCAGAGCCTTTCAATTTCTTTTTCGAGCATTACGTTCTTATTTTTTATTTCCAGGTAAGCTTCTTCCTTCCAGAAATTATCATTTCCGTTTTCGTCGGAATAAATTTCTTTGGGACCATTTGGCAACATTTCGTTTTTACCAAACAAAAGCCAATCTGAAGTTGTCCCAAAAACAGAAACCATTCTCTGTAAAGAGCTGCGGTGAGGTTTTAGCGTTCTTCCATTTTCAAAGTGAAAAATTGCTACGTGTGATAAGCCGCATTTAACGGCAAATTCTTTTACACTTAAGTTGTAGTGAGTTCTTAACTGTTTTATGCGGTTACCAAGTGAGTTTTCCATAGGTTAGTTTTTGTTGGAGTTAAAATTATATTGTTAGTTAATTTGAAATTAATGGCATATTCATATTTATAGTACAAATTATTAATACGTTTGGTTGGGTCAAATATTATACCAAAATATGGATTACGCGACTGTCAATGATTGAGCGGGTACTTTTAATTAGTAAACGAAATTAAATTCGATTAAAGTCAATGAATATTGTAGTTAATTTGTATTATTGCGTACAATCATAAACAGATATCAGAACAGAATCCATGTTGATTGTATTGAGGGCTCGTTAAAATAAAAAATGATCGGCGGCGTCATCATCTGCCAGGACTATTGAATAATTCTCTTTCATAAATTATTCGTTAGTGTTTTATAAATGCACACTAAATTTTTATAAAGCAATAATTACCAACCTAACTTAATGATCATTGCGTAGAATAAAGACTATACATTTTTTTTATAAATAACCGGTTTTAGTTCTTCGTTTCTTAATTCTTTATATAATTTTCTCAATGCTGCAAAATCTTTTAATGGAAATTGCATGCCACCCTGTTTGAAATAATAAAAAGAGTTTCCGTTTTTAAGAATGATATTAATACCATTTCTTGACATGACTTCTATCTGTTCATCCGTTTTGTTATTATTAGCCACAAACCCGTATTCCAACAGCAAATCTTTGTAAAGGAGTTTCATGAATTTAAGCAAATTTTTTTTATTTTCGATCAAATCAAAGATTTAACAAGCTGTTTTCATGTTTATCACGCGCCTATCCTCAAGAATGTTGTTTAAGCCCTTGGTCACAAAATCTAGTTTTTCCGCTGATACAGCAAGCCCAGCCATCAATATTTTGTGATCCTTATTATTAATGCAAGAATTATTGCTCACAACTAAATTCGATATTCCCAAAATATTTGCAACTTGCGAACGTAAGTTATGTGAAATAATATGAGCAAATTGCTCCAGATCTCTATTGCGTTCGACCAGATCAGCCATCACCTTTTCTTTCTCACTTTCAGCTTTTTTTCTGGCTGTAATATCCTCACTTGAGATAATAAGACCAAGCATATTATTTAGATTATCATAAACAGGAAACATACTAACATTGTAAAAAGTATGATTTTCTTCAGTATTACCATAGTTTATTTCATAATTTATTTTTTCTCCATGCAATACCTTCTCATGTCTTTTCCGTGCAAGTTCTTTTCTTTCTTTAGGTAAATAATCAATTAAATTCTTTCCTTGAACAAGATCAGATTTTAGTTCCCTTTTATATCCCGCAGCAGCCGTTTGATTGTACGTAATAATATTAAATTCTTTATCTACCTGAACATAAGCTACACTGGTATTATCAAAAATAGTACGCAAACTCGCTTCTGGGTTCACCGGTAATTTCTCCTTTTTTTTGTTAGAAATATTTTTCACTGAACTATCCAAACTGGAGTATTTTCTAAATTGGGTTTTCATCTTTTAAATCTTTTAAATACATCAAAAGAACTGCGATTGATTTTAGTATTATAATTTACTTGTTAAAAGTAAGTTACTCCGATGAATTTTATTCTTCATTTAACCTGAAAATCTTATAGATGTAAGGTTTTTGAGAGAATGAAGTATTCAAATGGAGCATTGTTCCAGGAAATGCAGTTGATATTTAGTAAGTGTAATGAATTTAATGATTGTTATTTCATTACCGAAACTTATTTTTATAAAATAAATCCCACATTTAAGAGTTGACACTAGTTGCGAATGGTCCAAAATTTAAAGCTTAGTCCGGCATTCACATAAGATATCCTATAACCCATTTCGCCGAAGAATGCAGCGTTCTTCACAAAACACCAACGGGCTCCGTCAAAAATTGAGATTGCTGGATAGTTATGACTTCAGTGTGTTCATCTATTTTGTCACTATTAGCTACGAATCCATATTCTCGTAGCAAATCTTTATAAAGAAGCTTCATATGATTAATGGATTGAAAAATAAGAATAATCTTTTACTTATAAAACTTAATTCATAGCAAAACTTTGAATACACTTTGAAAATTTTTAATGAAATGAATAGAGCCACCTGATAGCCTCAACTTCAGAAGCAAATATTTTGACAGGATATTTAGGATCTTTTGGTTTTAACAGGTTTTTAACCACACAAATTATACCTGAGTTGATTAGAATAGCCTTTGCGGTTTGCTTTGGGGGTATATCGTTTTTTTCGAACAAAGTCCTCGCTGCTCTCGTAATTGTTTTGCGCTCTCGTATATCTATTAAAATAAGTTTACCTCCGCCATTTGAAAAATTATTGGCAATTGTCAAAGCGTCTGAAGCCTCATCAAGACCTATTTTTGCGGCAGGTAGAGTTTTGATATTGATAACCTGATCTTCGCCAACAAAAATTTCAATATGGCTGGTGGCAATTTTATTCATTGATTAATATTAGTAATTTAATGGAACAATTGCAAGGGGTGCAAGGTGTTAATTATGAAGATAAAAAACTCTATATTTGGAATTCAAGAAATGTCCAAATATATTCAAATTAATAAAACATGTTTATGAAAAAATTAATATTTCTATCCGTTGTTTTTGCAACTTTATTTACTAGCTGTAAAAAAGACTACACATGTGTTTGCAAATCAAATGGCAATACAGTTTCTACTACAACTATACATGCTACAAAATCTACTGCCACTTCTGATTGCAGCGCTCTAGGCAGTAATGGAAATGGTTTATCTTGTTCCATTCAATAACTATTTGTGGCTTTCGAATTAAGTCTATTGAGAATCTTTAAACTGGCTTCAAGGCACTGTTTATTTTTATAAAAATTTGACTTCCACCTTCGTTTGACGAGAGAATGTGATACTTAAAACCAATGAAAAAACTAAATCTTCTTTCCTAACATCAATTAATCGCCTATAAATGCCAATTACCATGCCAAATGAAAACCAAAGCGTAATAAGAAAGAGAACCCAGAATAACCTACCGAAAAACCACGTGATGATCAACCATGAGAAATCGGAAATTTTATGATGTAATGGTTTATTGCTCATTTGGTGAAGAATTAATTACATTTGCCTGTCTCAAGAACTTAGAACCCTTAATTATTTCAGAAGCAGGATTAACCACCCTGCTTTTATTCTTTCATAACCTCTTACTAATAGTTACCCAAAAGGCTTTTGAATAGCGGAGTATTGAGCGCCAAAAGCTTACGACCTGTTTTTATAAGGTAATAACTTCCAAATTGCTCCGTAACTAAAAAAGTATCATTAAGCTAGTGCATACTCTTCGACATTTGCCGCTGCGAACCGAATCCCGAATAAGTTTGTTGCAACTAACAACATTGTGTTGATTATCACGTGAAAATATCTATTTTATAATTTTCAAGATATATACCTTTATTTACTTTGAAAATCAATTCGACTATTTGCATAAGGTGTGGTGATAACCTTGAATTTCAGGATCATTTTGATCTGGAAAATAGTATAATAAAACTAAATATAAAAGAAATGAGTTTTATTAAGTCGAGATTCAGTGGACCACTTTGCACGGCCTGCGTGAATCAGCTCAAAACTTCATATAGGATCATACACGGGGATTATAATGAATCGAATCGTGTCATTCATTAATCAGAATTCTATCAAAGGCCAATTAAAATCTCTGCAATAATTTGCTCAAGTTTTTTGGTTGAGCAAGGCTTCTCATAATAACCCTCAGCCCCCAATTCAATGACCTCCTTCTCTTGATTAAATGGTTTTGTAGTTGATAGAATATAAACGGGTATTTTATTTATGTGTTCATTTAGTTTTATTTTTTTAAGAGTTTCAAAACCATTAAGTACCGGCATATTAAGATCTAAAATTATCACATGAGGATCACGAGTTTTACTATCGTCCTGTTCACCTTTTTTATGAAGATAATCAAGCAGTTCTGATCCATAATAAACCGAAGTCAAAACGCAATCGCTATTAATTGTATTAAGAGCTTGTTGAAAAAAGCAATGATCGTCCGGATCATCATCGGCCAGAACTATTGAATAATTCTCTTTCATGACTTATTAGTTAGAGTTTTATAATATGCTAAATGAAATTATTCATCTTGTTCCTGGAGATCATTTTGCTTTTGAAAAGACGAAGGTATTTTCATTTGTTTCCATAACCATTCTTTAGCGCTATCACGATTGGAAAACATTTTGGTTGGTATTGCAGGCTTGTTTATTTTATTGTAAAGTTCGCCAAGCATTGCCACAGAAAAGTTTTTGGTATAAAAAGCTATACAACGCGTATTATCTGAATATTCAAATGTAGAAGTCACTTTCCGTGCATCTCTTGTTACTCTGAAGAATTCTTCACTTTCGGCCAGAACAAAAAACTTTTGGTTAGGACATAATCTAGTCACCTCCTTTTTCCCACGTAAAACATCCTCCACGTCAATAATTACCCCTGGTTTAAGCCGATATTCGAGATAACTTATTGAAGGGTAAATCTTGATAGAGTATTTGTCCGATTCAACTAAATGGTACTCCATAGTTTAATATTATGCGTAAATAATTCCTCAATTTATACAATAACTTCCCCTATAACTTTTGTATAAAGTCACTAATCTCTTATTTGGTGCATTGTATGCCTTCGTACAGTTGTGTATACAACCAATACCATGCCAGGTTCGATAACTATTATTAAAATATTACGATAGTGAGAGAAGGATAAAATGCCGGTTGGAAAGGGCCACGGTGATAAGCCTTATACAACAATGAATAGTCTACAAAAAGACACTATGATCTTCACATTTACGGATGGTTATGCAAATCGGTTAATAGGACCAAAAGGAAAAAATTTAAATACAAACAAATCGATGAGATTCGGATTTAGGTTGCCTGTCTTTCGCTGGTTGGCAAAAAAGAAAATCCTAGATTTTAGATTTGAAGAACGAATGGTCCTCTGGAAGAAGTGGATAATGTTTGCACTATCTGAGTGCGCGTAACGTACTTTGAATTTCCATTCACTCTATTCGCTTAAAGACAAACCTTTTTCTTTAAGCGCTTTATTAATTTCTTCCACCAATACTGGGCCAACACCATATATTTGTAGTAGCTCATTTCTACTGAGCCTCGTAAGTTTTTTAACCGAGGTAATACCTTCTTCTAAAAGCGAAATATGAACTTGTCTGGAAAGCCCTGCTGGAAATATGTTAAGATCAATTTTATTTTTAGTCCTCTTAGTCATTACCAATTAATATGTCCCAGCTTAATATTTGTATTTCAAATATACACAAAACCATTAATTGGAAATAAAAATGGGATACTTTTAAACCGGAGAAATTCAGCCTAGCCAAATTAAGCGTTACATTTTAGACATTAACCAACTTAATCCGTCACTTTTTATTTTTGCGAATAACGTTGTAACTCAATATTCTAAACTTTATATTTTCACAACTCATAGGAGCAGTTTACGTTAATTTGGTAAAAAGAGAACAAATGCGATAAAGGGTGATTATAAGATCAAAGAAACAAAACTAGAGTAGTTGTATTCTTTAGATATTCAAAATAATTTACACGAATTGTTATTGGAAAATGCTATTATCAGGTTAGTGCGTTAACCTTATTCTTTTAGAACCTTATACATTTGAGATCGTAGGCTTTCTTCAATCTTTATAAAATAAATACCTGGAGACAAAAAATTTAAATCTTTTTTTCTGATACGCACTTGAAGTGTTTTTTTGAAAGGAATGTTTCATTCCAAAACAAACCGCTATTCCTAATGTTATCACAGCTAACACAATCTTAGTCTTCATTCTATTTCAGTTTAGTAGCTAATTCCAAACGTTGCTCCACATTGTCCCAATTAATAATATTGAAAAGCGCATCTACAAAATCTGCTCGTTTATTTTTATACTTTAAATAATAGGCATGTTCCCAAACATCAATAACTAAAAGAGGAACTGCGCCCCACTGGGTTAATTTTTCGTGGTTCTCACATTGTATGATAGAGAGGCTATCACTGTATGGTTGATATGCAAGAATACCCCATCCGTTACCATCTACATTTTTTGAAGTAGCAGCTATGTAACTTTTTAGTTTATCGTAATTACCAAAGTTTTTTTCAATGCGTTTTAAAAGATCACCTTTTGGCTCTATTTTTTTATTGGTGAGGTTTGTCCAAAAAATTGAATGTAAGGCATGGCTTGAAAAATGATAAGATAATTTTTTTGTCCAGAAATCAACAGTTTCAAGGTTGTTTTCATCTAATGCTTTTTTTATCATTTGCATATCTTTATTGCCCCCCTTTACCGCTCCGCCATGATGAAAGGTATAATGGAGATTAAGGGTTTCCGTATCCATATAAGGTTCAAGGAACTCAAATTTATACGGCAAAGGAGATAATATAAAATTTCCGGTTTCATCAGTTAGCTTATCTGATTTTAGATCATTAAGACTTTGTCCGAACATGCTATTCGTTGGTAATATACTCAACGTGCTTAGGGAGAGACTTCCCTTTAAAAATGATTTTCTGTCCATCATATCGATTATTTAAAAATATTTATTTTGAATTAATTTGTTTTGAAGGGCACTTATGGTCTCCATAAGTACAAAACACACAACAATCTCCCTCCTTAGGATGAAATACCGCTTTGCAACTTTCACAAGTATATTTGATGACACATACATCGGTTGGAAGCGTTTCTTCTTTTTTATACCCGCAAGTAGGGCAAGTAATAATGGATTTGCTGGAAACCTCTTTCTTTTCATTTTTACAGCAGTCCTTTTCCGTTGTATTGCAACTGTCCTTCGTTTTCCCAGCAGTAACTACCGTGTTTTCAATTTCTTTTTGATTGCATTCAGAGAACAACAACGATGCACAAATACTCAGAAATAGAATAATCCTTAATCGTGTCATATTTGTTAATTATTTAGTATAAAGTTAAACCTAAATATTTTTAAGTGAAATTTATTCTTTAATGTTAACCAGAAATTTAATGAATGTTAAAAATTACGATTACAATAAAGTGATTATTGCAGTATTCTTGTTGCAATTTTTTCATACACTGTTTATTTAATACTAGCTTAGAGAGCCTAAATCAAGGGTTCTTTGGTTATTTTTTTAAAAAGGGTATATTTGGAATGCTGGTAATGAAGCCGTATGTAATTAAGTTTAAATTTTTTAAATGTTTTCTAAAAATATTTTGAAGCCTGAAATCCACTAATCCCAAAAAACTGCTATATTTAAGCCTCAATGAAAACTACCCTTCCCAGCCTCCCTGAGCATAAACAAGCCGAGATAAAGACCATTGTAGCGGCTTTGATTCCAAGGTTTGCGGAGATTGAAATGATCATCTTATTTGGAAGCTATGCGCGTGGCACCTGGGTGGAAGATAAATACATGGAGAA
>Ga0265327_10004994_pt1 | contig 11380 bp, 9 predicted proteins | sample 41621metaG_FD_202089 | JGI IMG/M metagenome (GOLD analysis project Ga0265327, IMG submission 202089) | Rhizosphere microbial communities from Carex aquatilis grown in University of Washington, Seatle, WA, United States - 4-16-21 metaG | ecosystem: Host-associated > Plants > Roots > Rhizosphere >...
TGGCCCGTATTCGGCGGTCACGAGAGTCCCCGCTCGGCAAGCGTTTTCGCGTCGGGACGGCGCAGGTACAGCGGCACCAGCGCGGCGGGCGGCTGGTCCCAGCCGGCGGCGGTCACCAGGCCGGTCACGGTCGGGTACTCGACCGCCAGCGACGGCAGCGAGAACAACGCGGCCTGCGTGGCCGGACCTGCGACCGAACCCGACCCCGGGGCGACGTCCGCCGCGGCGCTCACGGCTGGCCCGTCGACGCGTACGCCGTCGCGGTACCGCGCCCAGTACACCTCACGGCGACGGGCATCGGTTACCACCAACAGTTCTCCGGGCGTCTCGGGGGCGATCGCATCCAGGCTGCACACGCCGTACACCGGGATACCGAGTGCCTGTCCGTATGCCGCCGCGGTGGCCATGCCGACGCGCAGCCCGGTGAACGGACCCGGCCCACACCCGACGACCACGGCGTCCAGGTCGGCGAACGTGATACCGGCATCGGCAACGGCGGCAATCACATTGGGCGTCAGCTGCTCGGCGTGCGCGCGGGCATCGACGGTGATCCGTTCGGCCAGCACGTCGACGCCGGCCGCGGTGCGCCGAGCGACTCCCGCGGTCACCGCGGGGGTCGCAGTGTCGATAGCCAGAATCATGCGCGGCTCCAATGCCAGACAGCGGTGCGGGTGTCGTCGTCGGCGCGCTCCAACCGGATGTCCAGATGGCTGGCCGACAGTCTCTCGGCCAAACCCTCGCCCCATTCGACGACCACCACGGCGTCATCGAGGTCGGTGTCGAGATCGAGCGAGTCGAGTTCTCCGAGCAGGTCGGTGCTGCCCGAGTCGAGCAGCCGGTACATGTCGACGTGCACCATCGCGGGGTGCCCGGCGCGACGGGCGGGATGCACGCGGGCCAACACGTACGACGGCGACGTCACCGCACCCTCGACGTCCATACCCTGCGCAATGCCCTTGGCCAGCATGGTTTTTCCGGCGCCGAGCGGGCCGGTGAGCACCACGACGTCGCCGACCCGCAGCTCGGCGCCGAACCGGGCACCGAGGGCCTTGGTGTCGGCCTCGGTCGGCAGGTGCACGGTGCCGTGCGAATCATCCATTGCGCTTGGCCTTTCCACGCAAATGCCGGGTCAGCGCCACCAGACGTGATGGCGTGGCGTGCTCGACGAAGCGCTCCAGCGCCTCGTTGATCAACTCAGGTTGCTCCATGTGCACCATGTGTCCCGCCCCTTCGACGATCACCAGCTCGGACTTCGGCAGTTGCCGGGCCATCGCCTGCGACTTGGCGAGCGGGGTGAGCAAATCATGGTCGCCGCAGGCGATCAGCGTGGGTACGTGCTGCAGCACCGGCAACGCACCGGCCTCGTCGTGGGTTTCCAGTGCGTGCAGGAACTCGACGGTCGTCCGGATCGACGTGTTGTGCGTCATCTTCTCGACATATCGCGCCACCGACGGGCTGACAGCGTCATCACCGAACGACGCGGCTTTGAGCACCGGGCCGATGACGGCCTTCGCCGCACCACGGCCCGCACTGACCGCTCCGGGCGCGAACCGCACCGCCGCCTTTGCCGCCTCGAGCGCCGGGTTCTGCAGCACCTCACCCAACGGAGATCGGGTAACCCCTTGTGCGGCAGAAGCGAGGATCGCCACGCCACACACCCGTGCCGGGTAGTTGTGCGGGAACTGACGGGCGTGTGACAGCACCGTCATACCGCCCATCGAATGGCCGACCAGCACCACGGGACCACGCGGCGCCATCACCCGCATCACCGATTCGAGGTCCTGCCCCAGTTGCGGCACGGTGTACGAATCGGTGGGGCCCGCCGAGGACCGGCCGTGACCACGCTGGTCGTAGAACACCATCCGGACCTGATCGCCCCACCGCTCGGCCAGCCGGGCGCGCTGAAAATGGAAGGAGCCCATGCTGTTACAGAAACCGTGCGCGAAGAGCACCGTCAATCGGGCGTCTTTCGGGCCGACCTCGCGCACCGCCAGTGGCACGCCGTCGGTGGCCGTCACGACGTATCCGCGGTCGGCATCCAGCGTGGCGAAATCCTCACCGGCGTAGGGGTCTTCGCCACCACGTCGGCGCAGTGAACGAGCCACGCTGATCCCGGCGACCGACCCCACGGCAGTGAGACCGGCCATGCCCGCCAGCCACCGGGCATTATTGTTGTCGCTCATGGACGTCAGCCTGTCGACTCACGGTAGGTCCGGGCGATCCTGCCGCGTGGACTGGTCACGACTTCGTAGTTGATGGTGCCCAGCAGTTCGGCCCAGTCCTGCGCCGTCGGCTCACCGGAAGCACCGGAGCCGAACAGCACCGCCTCGTCGCCCACCTCGACGCCGGCACCGTCGGGCCCGAGGTCAACGACGAACTGGTCCATACAGATTCGCCCGACATTGCGGTACCGGGTGCCGTTGATGCTGACGTCGATGCGTCCGCCCAGGCCGCGGAAAACCCCATCGGCGTAGCCGAGCGGGATCAGCCCGACGGTGGTGTCGCGATCGGCGATCCAGGTGTGTCCATACGACACCCCGTCACCGGCCTTGATCGAACGGACCGCGGCGACAGGGCATTTCAGCGTCATGACGGGCCGCAACCCGAAATCCCCGAGTGCGGGAATCGGCGTCTGCCCGTACACCGCGATACCGGGCCGCACCACATCGAAATGCAGATCGGGCCGGGTCAGCGTCGCGGGCGAGTTGGCCAGGTGCGCCACCTCGAAGTGCACGCCGGCGGCCGCCGCCTGTTCCCGGGCCGCGGTGAGGCGGGCGGCCTGGGTGTCGTTCATCGGGTGCCGCGGGTCGTCGCCGCACGCGAGGTGGCTCATGATGCCGCGGGGGCGCACCGCACCGTCGGCGGCGGCCCGCGCGATGGCGTCGAGCAGATCCGGGTACTCCGCCGGGCTGACCCCATTGCGGCTGAGGCCGGTGTCGACCTTGACGGTCAGGGTGGCAGGCGCGCCGCTGCGGCGCACCGCATCGAGCACGTCGCCGAACTGACGCACCGAAGAGACCGCGACTTGTACATCGGCGGCGAGCGCCGGGGCGAAGTCGGTGCCGGGCAGGTTCAGCCAGGACAGCACCGGCGCCTCGATCCCGGCCTGTCGCAGTGCCAGCGCCTCAGTGACGTTGGTGACACCCAGTTCGGCGGCCCCGGCGGCGAGGGCGGCGCGCGCGACCTGCGGCGCACCGTGCCCGTAACCGTCGGCCTTGACCACCGCCATCACCGCGGCGCCGGCTGCGCGCTCCCGCAAAAGGCGCACGTTGTGCGCAATTGCGCCCAGGTCGATGACGGCCTGGGCAGCAGGTTGGGGATCGGGCGAGCTCATATCGCTTCCGATTCTCCCAGACGCTAATGCGCGAAGGGCTGCACGTCGTCGAACTGGCCCTTCGGCTTGAGCTCATCCAAGCTGTTCAGGACCGTGATCAGGTCGTCTCGCAACGCACGGGCCAGATCCGCGGAGAAGCCTTCCCGCACCACCACGCGCAACACCGCGATGTCCGTCGCACCCTCGGGCATGGTGTAGGCCGGCACCTGCCAGCCGTAGGCGCGCAGCGCGTGTGACACGTCGAACTCGGTGTACGGCCGCCTGCCCTTGAGCCGACAGGCGAGCACCGGGATGGCCGAGCCGTCGGTGATCACCTCGAAGTGCTCGCTATTGCGCAGCTCGTCACCGATCCAGCGCGCGGTGTCCGACAGGCAGTGCATGATCTGCGAGTAGCCGGCCCGGCCGAGACGCAGGAAGTTGTAGTACTGGCCGACCACCTGGTTGCCCGGCCGGGAGAAGTTCAGCGTGAAGGTCGGCATATCGCCGCCGAGGTAGTTGACCCGGAAGACGAGGTCCTCGGGCAGGTGCTCCGCGCTGCGCCAGACCACGAACCCGATGCCGGGGTACGTCAGCCCGTACTTGTGGCCACTGACATTGATCGACACCACCCGCGGCAACCGGAAGTCCCACTGCAGATGCGGGTGCAGGAACGGGACCACGAAACCACCGCTGGCGGCGTCGACGTGCACCGGCACGTCCACCCCGCCGTCGGCGGCGAGCTTGTCCAGGGCCTCGCAGATCTCGGCGATGGGTTCGAGCTCACCGGTGAAGGTGGTACCCAGGATGCCCACGACGCCGATGGTGTCCTCGTCGACATTGGCGAGCACCTGTTCGGGGGTGATGACATAGCGGTCCTCGGCCATCGGCAGGTACCGCGGCTCGACGTCGAAGTAGCGGCAGAACTTCTCCCACACCACCTGGACGTTGGCACCCATCACCAGGTTGGGTGTGCGCCCCTTCCAGTCGCCCACCTTCTCTCGCCACCGCCACTTGAGGGCCAGACCGGCCAGCATCACCGCCTCGCTGGAACCGATGGTGGACACCCCGCACGCTGACGACGGGTCGTCGTCGCGCAGGTCGTCGGCGTGGAACAGGTCGGCCACCATGGACACCGTCCGGGCCTCGATCGCCGCGGTGGCCGGGTATTCGTCCTTGTCGATCATGTTCTTGTCGAACGTCTCGGCCATCAGCTTCTCGGCCTCGGGGTCCATCCACGTGGTGACGAACGTGGCGAGGTTGAGTCGGGAGCTGCCGTCGAGCATCAACTCGTCGTGGATGAAGCGGTAGGCGGCCTGCGGATCCATCGGATCGTCGGGCAGGCGCAGTGACGGAACCGGCGCCGTGGAGAGTCTGCCGGTGTAGGCGGGGCTCATCACGGATGCGCGAACATGCTTGTGCGACACAAAAATTCCCTTCTCAGAGCGATGCGATGGCAGCCCGGACATGGGCCAAGATGCGGTGCGCCGATGTCGGCGCGGGGCGAGGACCCGGATCATGCGCGGCGAGATCCGCCGCGCGAGCGTGGACGAACGCCGCCATCGCCGCCGCCTCGCCGGGTGCGATGCCGGACGCCAGCAGGGCGCCGATGATGCCGGACAGCACATCTCCGGATCCGGCTGTGGCCGCCCAGGATTGGCCGGCCGGGTTCAGGTAGGTGGCGCCGTCCGCCGCCGCGATGACCGTGACGTTGCCCTTCAACAGGACCGTTGCTTTGAGACGGTCGGCGAGTTCACGGGTCGCGGCCACCCGATCGGAGCCCGGCGGATGCCCTGCGAGCCGGGCGAATTCACCGGCATGCGGGGTCAGCACCGTCGGCGCTGTGCGGTCGGCGACCAGATCGAGGTCGGCGGCCAGCAGCGTCAAGGCGTCGGCGTCGACGATCACCGGCAGATCGGTGGCCAGCGCGAAGCGCAGTGCCTCATCGCCGGCGGTGTCGGTGCCCAACCCCGGGCCGACCACCCAGGCCTGCACCCGCCCCGCTGCCGTCGCATCCGGCGCCGCAACGACTTCCGGCCAGTGTGACACCACCTCGGCGTGCGCGGAGCCGGCGTACCGGACCATGCCGGAAGTCGCGGCCACGGCGGCGCCGGTGCTCAGGATCGCCGCGCCCGGATACGTCGCCGACCCGGCGAGAACGCCCTTGACGCCCTGGCTGTACTTGTCATCCGACGGGTGCGGCACTGGCCAGCGACTGCGGACGTCATGCGCGTCGAATCCGAGGAATGCCGGCTCTGGCAGGTCCAGACCGATGTCGATCAGTTCGACGCGGCCGCAGTCGGCCAGTCCGTGCACGGGTTTGAGCCCCCCGAAGGTGACGGTCAGCGCGGCCCGCACGTGGGGGCCGTCGGCTGCGCCGGTCTGGACGTCGATGCCACTGGGCAGGTCAACGGCGACGACGGGCGCGGTGTTGGCGTCGAAGACGGCGGCGGCAGCCGGCCGCAGTGGTCCGGTGGCGCCGATACCGACGACGCCGTCGATCACCAAATCCGTTGTCGGCTGGATGGTTTCAACGATGCGGCCACCGGCCTCACGGAAGGCTGCCAGCGCCTTGGCATGCGTGCGGTCGGGGCTGAGGAGCACGGCGGTCGCCGCGGCACCGCGCCGACGCAGGAAGGTCACCGCCCACAACGCGTCGCCGCCGTTGTCCCCCGAGCCCACCACGGCGCAGACCTGACGGCCCGCGACGCCGCCCGTACGGGCCTTGAGTTCGGTGGCGATCGCGGTCGCCAATCCGTACGCGGCCCGGCGCATGAGCACGCCGTCAGGCAGGGACGCGAGCAGCGGCGCCTCGGCCGCGCGAATCTGTTCGGCGGTGAAATAGTGCCGCATAGCTCCGAAGGTTACGCAGATCCGCCCGGCAGGGGTTGGCATGTGCGTCAAATTCGGGCACCGAGCCCGAGCCGACGGCCGTCTGCCGTCGGCGACTCAGGCTCAGACGAGCACCGCGCTGGGCTCCACCGTCACCTTGATCGCCTCGCCATGTTGGACGATCCGGAACGCATCGAGAACCTCGTCGAGCGCGATGTGCCGGGTGATCAAGTCCTTCACCGGTACCTGACCGGTCGAGATGTAGTGCAGCGCACGCTTGTTGTGCTCGGGCGCAGAGCCGTTGGCGCCATGGATGTGCAGCTGCCGGTAGTGCACCACGTTGGAATCGCAGGTGATGGTCGGGTTGGTCTTGGGCAGGCCGCCGAAGAACGAGATGCGGCCGTTGCGCGCGGCCATCGCGATGGCCTGCTCCTGGGTGATGTTGGCGGCGGTCGCGGTGATCACCACGTCGGCGCCTCGTCCACCCGTCAGCTCCAGCACCCGCGCCACCACGTCGGTGTCGGCCGCGTTGATCACCTCGTCGGGGTGTACCGCATCGGCCGACATCTTCAACCGGGCGTCGTTGACGTCGACGAGGTACACCGGCCCGCAGTCGTGCACGCCGCGCGCGATGCGGATGTGCATGCACCCGATGGGGCCGGCACCGAACACCACGACGGTGTCGCCCGGCTCGATGCCGAGCAGATCCTGCGCATTGATGGCACAGGCGAACGGTTCCGCCGCCGACGCCTCGTCGTATCCGACATTGTCCGGAATCCGGTTCAGCCCATCGACTTTGAGCACCTGGCGCGGCACGATCATGTACTCGGCGAACCCGCCGTCGTACTGGTAACCCATGGACGTCTGGTTCTGGCAGACCGCCATCCAGCCCTTGGCGCATTCGTGACACTCGCCGCACGGCACGGCGGCGATCACCTGCACCCGGTCGCCCTCGGCCCATTCGGTGCCGTACGTGGCGTTGACGTTGGCGCCGACGTCGACGATGTCGCCGGCAATCTCATGCCCGATGGTCCGCGGCGGGGTCAGGTTCTGATGCCCGTTGTGCAGGATTTTGACATCGGTGCCGCAGGTCGAACAGTTGCGAACCCGGATCTTGATCTCGTCGGGCCCGCACACAGGCTCGGGCACATCCTCGAGCCGGACGTCCTCTGGTGCGTAGTAGCGCAGCGCTTTCATGGCGTTCCTTCCGGTTCTCCGGCCTGGCCGGCGGGTGTGTCGTGGTTCACGCTGCGGTCACTCTAACGGCAATTCGGGCAGAAATACAAACATTAGTCTGCCCACTTTTGCCCATTTCCTTGCGATCATGCCCACATATGGGCTTTACTCGTAGCACACGGTGATGTGACGGGCATCACCTTCAGGTGGTCAGGCGGAGGTCCAGCACAGTGACTGCAACGACGGAAACACCGCAGCGCGTCAGTCTGCGCGTGCGTGTACAGCAGCTCGGCACCGCGCTGTCGAACATGGTGATGCCGAACATCGGTGCCTTCATCGCGTGGGGCTTGATCACCGCACTGTTCATCAAGACCGGCTGGCTGCCCGGCCTCTTTCACACGCTCCAGAACCCGGATGGCTGGGTGGCCCACATCGGTGGCTGGGGAGCCTACGAAAAGGGCGGCATCGTCGCGCCGATGATCACCTATCTGCTCCCGATCCTCATCGGATCCACCGGCGGCCGGATGGTGTACGGCACCCGCGGAGCCGTCGTCGGCGCCATCACCACCATGGGAGTGGTGGCCGGAGCCGATGTTCCGATGTTCATGGGCGCAATGATCATGGGGCCCTTGGGCGGCTGGGTCATCAAGAGGCTGGATGCGTTGTGGGACGGAAAGATCCGCCCCGGCTTCGAGATGCTGGTGAACAATTTCTCAGCCGGGATCGCCGGCCTGGCGATGGCCGTCATCGGGTTCTTCGGTGTCGGTCCGGTGGTATCGGCCTTCACCCGCGGCGCCGGCCACGTTGTCGACTTCCTCGTCGGCCACGACCTGCTGCCACTGACCTCGATCTTCATCGAACCTGCCAAGGTGCTGTTCCTCAACAACGCCATCAACCATGGCGTGCTCACTCCACTCGGCACCACCCAGGCGCTCGCCACCGGCAAATCCGTCCTGTTCCTACTGGAAGCCAACCCCGGCCCCGGCCTGGGAATCCTATTGGCGTTCATGGTGTTCGGCCGCGGCGCCGCCAAGGCATCGGCGCCCGGCGCCGCAATCATCCAGTTCCTCGGCGGCATTCACGAGATCTACTTCCCCTACGTTCTGATGAAGCCGAAGCTGATCGCCGCCACCATCCTCGGCGGGATGACGGGTGTCTTCGTCAACGTCCTGTTCGGCTCCGGCCTGCGCGCCCCGGCCGCGCCCGGTTCGATCATCGCCGTCTACGCCCAGACCGCGACGGGTAGCTACGTCGGCGTCACATTGTCGGTGCTCGCGGCGGCAGCCGTCTCGTTCGCAGTGGCATCTGTACTGCTCAAGACCGACCGTGCCACCGATGAGCCCGACCTGGCCGCCGCCACAGCCGAAATGGAAACACTGAAGGGCAAGCGGTCCAGTGTCGCCGCGGCGCTGGTCGGTGGCTCGACCGCGCCCATCACCAATATCGTGTTCGCCTGCGACGCCGGCATGGGTTCGTCGGCGATGGGCGCCTCGGTGCTACGCAAGAAGATCCGAGACGCGGGATTCACTGGCGTGACGGTGGTCAACCAGGCAATCTCCAATCTCACCGACACCTACGGGCTGGCTGTCACCCATCGTGATCTCACCGACCGCGCCCGGCAGAAGACGCCGTCTGCGATCCACGTTTCGGTCGACGACTTCATGAACTCGCCGCGCTACGACGAAATCCTCGAACTGCTGGGCCGCACCAATGGCGCCCCTCAGCCCTCCGGCGAATCCGCCACGCCCCCAACCGAACCCGCCGCTGCCGACGCTCAGTCCGACGATGTGCTGTCACTCGATTCGATCGTACTGGCCGGCTCGGCCACCACCGCCGAGGCCGCGATCACGGAGGCGGGCCGACTGCTGGTCGCCGCCCGGGCCGTGGACGAGGCCTACGTCGACGCCATGCACGAGCGGGAGAAATCGGTATCGACCTATATGGGCAACGGCCTGGCGATACCGCACGGCACCAACGAAGCCAAGGGCGCGATCCGCCACTCCGGGATCTCGTTCGTCCGCTATCCCGAACCCATCGACTGGAACGGCAAGCCCGCCGAGTTCGTGGTCGGAATCGCCGGCGCCGGCAAGGACCACATGGCGCTTCTCACCCGGATCGCCCAGGTGTTCCTGGACAAGGACGAGGTGGAGCGGTTGCGCCGGGCCGGCACCCCCGAGGAGATCCGGGCGGTGCTGAGCGAAGCCCGGTGAGCGAGGACCGCAAGAATGTCATCCGTGGATTCAGACAGCCGCCAGCGCCGCATCGTCGAGTTCGCCCGCACCCGCGGGCGGGTCGAGGTGCTGGCCCTGGCCGAAGAACTGAACGTGGCGTCGGAGACCATCCGCCGCGACCTGAAGGTGCTGGCCGGACGGCGCATGCTCAAACGCGTCCACGGCGGAGCCATACCGCTGGAGACCGCAGCGTTCGAATCGACGGTGGAGTACCGGAGCCAGGTCGACCTGGCCCAGAAACACCGGGTCGCGGCCGCGGCCGCAGATCTGCTCCACGGAGCCGAAACCGTTTATCTGGATGAGGGTTTCACCCCGCGACTGATCGCCGAGCGGCTGGCGGACCAGGAGCTGACTGTGGTGACGTCGTCGCTGTTGGCCGCCGAAGCACTCGCCCACAGCGAGACCGTGACGGTGTTGTTGCTCGGCGGACGAATGCGCGGACGAACCCTGGCCACGGTCGACAACTGGGCAGTGCAGCGATTACGCAGCCTGGTCATCGACGTCGCCTACCTCGGCACCAACGGCATCACGCCCGAGCACGGCCTGACCACCCCGGATCCCGCTGTGGCGGCGGTCAAGCAGACGGCCGTTTCGGTCGCGATGCGCCGCATCCTGGTGGCCGCGCACTCCAAGTTCGGTGTCACCAGCTTCTGCCGGTTCGCCGACGTCGGCGATTTCGAAACCATCGTGACCGGCACCGAGTTGCCCGCCGCAGACGCACACCGTTACGAAGCCTTGGGGCCGTCGATCGTGCGTGCCTGAGCATCGCAACCGAACCGCAGGCGACCGATTGGAAATTGGTTGCCATTCGAACATTTGTTCGATACAATGTGTTATGGGAATCGCACCGGATCTCCACCCCCTTCTCTACCGCCTGCGTGACGTGGTCGTCCCCGATGACATCGCGGGGAACGACGCCGTGGATGCGACGAAGTGTGTGTTGACGCTGCGGAATGTGGTCGATCATCTGGCGGCGGTGCTGACCGGAGTTCTGGACCGCAGTGGTGTTGCGGCGGCGCAGGGCCGCACGGTGCGGGAGCTGTTGATGTCGCTGGGGTGTGCGCCGTCGGTTGTCGAGCGGCTGGTGCGGGTGGGCGGCGCGTTGCCGTTGTTGCCGACGCTGGCGGCGCATGCCGGCGATGGGGTGGTCTCCGGTGAGCATGTCGATGCGATTGTGAAGGGCATCAACCACATTCAGGCGCGTGCACCCGGTCCGGTGGATGAGGCGGCCCGGTTCGCGCAGGTGACGGATTTGTTGGGGCAGTTCTTCTCCGGTGCTACTCCGGCCGCGATCGGGGACCGGGCCCGGCGGTTGGGTAACCGTCATGCGGCCGCCGAGGGTGGGTTGCCGGCGGCGGAGGACCGCTCGGTCAACACCCTCGATCACCGCGTCACCAGTGATGGACGGTTGCAGGTGCGGGCCGATCTGGATGCCGAGGTCGGCGCCAAGTTGGTGGCCGCGGTCGAAGCACTGTCGGTGCCGCGCCCCGAACCCGACGGCACCCCCGACACCCGCTCAGCAGGACGGCGCCGGGCCGATGCCCTCGAAACCGTGTTGGACATCGCGGCCCGCGGCGGAGATGTCGCGTCGGCGCCGCGCACACAGTTGTTGGTGACGGTGCCCGCTGATACCCCCGACCTCGCTCGGTTGGAGTTCATGGGGTCGATCAGCACCATGACCCTGGAGCGGTTGACCTGCGACACCGCGGTGACGACGGTGATCGTGGACGGCGAACAGGTACCCCTGGACATGGGCCGCGAGAAACGTCTGTTCCCGGCGCCTCTGCGCAAAGCGTTGTATCTGAGGGATCAGTGCTGCATCAAATGCGGC
>Ga0265327_10004995_pt1 | contig 11376 bp, 11 predicted proteins | sample 41621metaG_FD_202089 | JGI IMG/M metagenome (GOLD analysis project Ga0265327, IMG submission 202089) | Rhizosphere microbial communities from Carex aquatilis grown in University of Washington, Seatle, WA, United States - 4-16-21 metaG | ecosystem: Host-associated > Plants > Roots > Rhizosphere...
CGCTGTGGCCCAGCGTCTCGCTCGCGGCCGACGCCAGCCGCGAAGGGCGCTGGCGCGGCCATGCGTCGGCCGCCGGCAATGCGCATGCCGCAACCCTGGTCGCCCGCTACGAAGTCGATCTCTGGGGCGGCCAAGGCGGCTTGCGCGATGGCGCGCGCGCCGGGTTGCGCGCCAGTGCCTTCGAGCGCGATGGGGTGCGGCTCACCATCACCGCAGGCACGGTGGCGGCGTGGCTGCAGAGCGTCGGCCTGCGCGACCGGGTGGCGATCGCCGAACTCAATCTGGCGGATGCCGAGCGGCTGCAGGCGCTGGTCGAGGCCCGCCTGCGCGCGGGCGCCGCGATGCCGCTCGAACTGGCGCAGCAGCGCGGCATCGTGGCGGCCCAGCGGCGGGCGCTGCAACTGCTGCAGCGCGAGGCCGATGACAGCCGCGTCGTGCTGGCGGCCTGGCTGGGCCGGCAGGCACCCACGCCGCCTGCGGCCGGCAGCCTCGACGCGCTGCGCGTGCCGGAAATCGACGGCCGCCTGCCCTCGGACCTGCTGGCGCGCCGGCCGGACGTCGCGCGGGCCGAGGCGCGACTGGCCGCGGCCGATGCCGACATCGCGGTGGCGCGTGCCGCGATGCTGCCCAGCCTGTCGCTGTCGGGCGGCGTGGGCACCGGGGGCGGGCGCTGGCGCGATCTGTTCGAGTCGCCGCTGTACACGCTGGCGGCCGGACTGGCGGCGCCGATCTTCGATGCCGGCAAGCTGGCCTCGGGGCGCGACCTCGCCGTGGCGCGGCACGAGGAACTGCTGGCCGGCTACCGCGCCAGCATCGTGGCCGCCTTCGCCGACGCGCATGCGGCGCTGCTGGCGGTCGACAGCCTGGAGGCGCAGCGCGCCACCCAGGCCGAGCAGGAGAAGCAGGCGCGGCAGGCGCTCGCCATCGCCGAGTCGCGCTACCGCGCGGGCGCCGAGACCTCGCTCACGCTGCTCGATGCCCAGCGCACGCTGTATGCGACGCTGGATGGCGGGGCGCAACTGCAGCTTGCGCGGCTGCAGGCGTCGGTGGGGTTGTACAAGGCGCTGGGCGGTGGCTGGGAAGCGGGGGCAGGCGGGCCGTGAACCTCCGGCGTCCGCGCCCTTTCTTGCTGCTAGTCGATCCGGATGTTGTTCGCCTTCGCGATCCGGCCCCACTTGTCGAACTCGGCGCGCGAGATCTTGGAGAAATCTTCGACTGAGCTTCCCACCGGCTGCAGGCCGAGTTCGATGAGCTTGCGCTGCACGTCGGGCTGGCGCAGCACCTTCACGATCTCGGTGTTGTAGCGGGCGATCACCTCCTTCGGCGTCGAGGCCGGCACGTAGAAGCCCTGCCAGCCGTCGCCGTCGTAGCCCGGCAGCACCTCGGCCACGGCGGGCACGTCGGGGAGTGCCGGGTTGCGCTTCTTGCTGGTGATCGCCAGGGCGCGCAGCTTGCCGCTCTTGACCAGGGGCATCGCGGTCGTCGCGGGCTCGAACGCCAGCGGCATCTGACCCGCCATGACGTCGGCCAGCGGGCTGCCCTTGTAGGGAACGTGCGTCATCTGGATGCCCGCCATGTTGTTCATCATCTCCATCACGACGTGAGGGCCCGAGCCGACACCGAGCGAGCCGTAGTCGACGCTGCCCGGCTTGGCCTTGGCGCGGGCGATCAGGTCGTTGAGCGTCTTGTCGGGCTGGTTGGGGCCGGTGACGAGCACGTAGGGGACCATCGCCACCTGGGTCACCGGCGCGAAGTCGCGGAAGGTGTCGTACGGCAGTTTGGCGTAGACGTTGGGGTTGACGCCCATGATCGAGTTGACCGTCATGAACAGCGTGTAGCCGTCGCCGGGGCTTTTCGCCGCGACCTCGGCGCCGATGATGCCGGCCGCGCCGGCCCGGTTGTCGACGATCAGCGGCTGGCCCAGCGCGCGACCCAGCGGCTCGCTGATGATGCGCGTCACCACGTCGGGCGAGACGCCGGCCGCGAACGGAACGATGACCTTGATGGGTTTGCTGGGCCAGTCGCTCTCTGCGCGCAGCGGCATGGCGCTGCTACCCAGGGCGATGGCGCCCATGCAACCGAGGAGGGCGCGGCGGGATACGTTGGGCATGGTGTCTCTTCTCTTTCTGTGAGGTAGTCGGGGGTCAGCGCAGCCAGGCACGCATGGCGTCGACGAGCGCCCCGGGCGCCACGATGTGCGGGTAGTGGCCGCCGCGCGGCAAGGTGAGGTGATGCGCGTCCGGGTATCGCGCGTGGACCCGGGCGCGGACGGCCGGGGCGATGGTCGGGTCGTCGTCGCAGTCGCTGACGACGGTGTTCGGGATGTCGGCGGCGGGCAGCGGCGCGGCGTGGGCCACCTGCCGCAGCCGCCCCTGGAGCGCGGCGGCCGGCAGGCCATGGTGGAGCATGTGGAGTTGCACGGCGCGCAGGAGATCGTCCGGCCGCGCCTTCAAGGCCGTGTCCCAGCGCGCGACGACGTCCTCGCTCGAGGCGGCATCGAGCCATCGCGCATCGAACAGCGGCGAGGCGGCCACGTCCGAGCCGTCGACGAAGGTGTTGGACAGCCAGAGCGCGGCGAGCTGCTGCGGGAACCGGCGGGCGAAGGCTTGCGCCCACCAGGCGCCGTAGGACGAGCCCCAGAGCGACACCGCACCCGTGCCCAGGCTGCGCAGCAGCCCATGGAGGCCGCGCGCCAGCGCATCCGGGGCCGCGCCGCCGGGGTAGGTCACGCTGACCACACGGCACTCGCCGTCGAAGGCCTGCGCGATGCGCCAGGCCGTGTCGCTGTTGCCGAGCGCGCCCGGCAACAGCACCAGCGTGGGGCCTTCGGCGCGGCGGTTGTCGCGGTACGTCCAGCGGGCACCGCCTTCGTCCTCGAACCGCTGCAGTGCATGCATGCCCGCCCAGCGCCGGAGTTCGTCCGGTGCCTCGTACGAAGGTGCATCGCAGACCGAGGTGCCGGGCTTCGTCACGCCAGGTAGCCTTCTTCGCGCAGCGTCGCCTTGGCCTGGTCGGTGAAGTCGGCCTCCGGCGCGTTGCCGCCGATGACGAACATCAGGAAGTGCGTCTGGTCGGGCTCGCCGTGGGTGATGTTCTCGAAGCGCCGGTTGACGCCGGCCGGGAACGAGCAGATGTCCCACGGCCCGACGTCGAAATGCTCGACCGCGCCGTCGACCTCCCACGAGCAGCGCCACTGGCCGGTGAGCGGCATGAAGGTCTCGTTGGTGTCGTGGTTGTGCATCATCGGTCCGTTGCCGGGCTTGGCCTCGCAGAAGCCGAGGTTGAAGCCTTCGCTGATGCGGATGGCGGCATTCTCGGCGGCCTGGGCGCCGACCGGCGACACCACCTGGGCGCCGCCCTTGCCCTTCGGGGGCTGGAAGCCGACGGCGTTGTAGAGCTTGCGCACCGCGCTCGGATAGCGGCTGTCGGGCAGGCCGCCGTCGAAGCCCTTGAGGTCCTTGAAGTAGGCGACGCGCTGGCGCATCTCTTCGCGGGTGACGCGCAACTGGGGGAGGGTCATGGTGATCGGTCTCTCGTGAGGTGGGGAAGGGGTGGGTGGCGGCGAGTATTCGCCGAGGCGTCGTTCCCGGCCATTGCGCATGGCGATGGCGGCCATCGGGGTTTCGATGGCGCCTGCGGGTTTTCCCGACAGGCGGCAAGATGCGCGCCATGAAGCTGCAAGACCTCGACTTCAATCTTTTGCGCGCCTTCGACGCGCTGCTGCGCGAAAAGCACGTCACGCGCGCGGCCGACCGGCTCGAGGTGAGCCAGTCGACCATGAGCGTCTCCCTGGCCAAGCTGCGCGACCTGCTGGGCGACGAGCTGCTGATGCGCTCGGGCGCCGGCTGGATGCCGACCGAGCTGGCGCTGCTGCTGTGGCCGCGCGTGCAGGACGCCATCGCGGCGATCGAGCGCGTCATCGAGCCGGCGCGCTTCGACCCGGCGAGCGCGAACCACACCTTCCGGCTGATCGTGATCGACTACATCGACCTGCTGATGATGCCGATCGTGATGCACCGCATCCGCACCGAGGCGCCCGGGGTCAAGGTGCACGTGCTGCAGACCAACCCGCACCATTTCGGCGAGCTGATGGCGGCCGGGGAGGTCGACCTGGCGCTGACCTACTTTCCGAATGCGCCCGACTACCTCAAGGGCCGCAAGCTGTTCTCGGACCGCTTCCTGGGCCTGGCCGCGCGCGGCCATCCAGTGCTCGGCCAGCCGCTGGACGTGGCGGATTTCTGCGCGCTGCCGCACGTCACCATCGAACCGGCGGCGGCCCAGATCTACAACGTCCAGATCGATGCCGCGCTGGAGCCGCACGGGCTGCGCCGGCGCGTGCAGATGGTCAAGCCCAGCTTCCTCGCGCTGCCTTTCATGCTGGAGAACTCCGACATGGTGGCCTGCATCCCGGCACGCCTGGCGCGCCGGATGATGCGCATGGCCGCGGTCGAGGTGTTCGACATCCCGCTCGACCTGCCGCTGTTCGACGTCCGCATGCTGTGGCACCCGCGCACGCAGCACTCTCCGGCCCACGAGTGGCTGCGAGAGGTCATGCTCGACTGTGCGCGGCAGACCTGAGGCGGCGGAGGGCCGCGCCGCCGGCTACTTGCCGGGCGGCGGCTTGGGCATCGCGTTGTAGGCGTCGGCCGGCAGCACGTTCATGACGAAGGTCGTGACCTTGTCCGTGGGGCCGAAAGGCCAGGCGACCTTGTTGCGCACCGGCGGCAGACTCTGCAGGTAGGCGGCGATCGCCTGGGCATCGTCCGGGTTCAGCTGGGCCAGCGCCGGGTAGGGCATGACGGGGACGAGCATGCGGCCGTCCGGGCGCTTGCCGGTGGTGAAGGCCGTGACGATCTGCTGCGTCGTCCAGTTGCCGAGGCCGGTGTCCTTGTCGGGCGTGAGGTTCGGCCCGGCGAAGACGCCGCGGCCAGGCACCGAGAAGCCGACGTCGGAGCCGCCGAGGAAGCGCTTCATGTCGGGTGCGCCGAGGAAGTGGCCGGGCGTGTGGCAGTCGGTGCAGCCGCCGACGGTCACGAGGTAGGCGCCTCGCTTGAGGGTCTCTTCGGGGGGCGCCGCCCAGGCGCCTGTGGCAAGGAGGCTGGCGAGTCCGCCGGCCAGGAACCTGCTTTTGAGTCGGCGGTCGTCTTGCATGCTTTTCCTCCAGGAGACATGGGATTCGCGCAGGCTTTCCGTCACCTGGTCGGTTGGTTCCTGAATGGAACGGTGGCGGAAATTTTGTGAATCCTATCGCCGCGCTGGACTTCGTCAATCTGTCTGACGACTGGGCATAGGACACCATGGCGCACCAATTTAATCGCTTTTGCGACTGTATTTTCGTGAAATTAAATCGCTTTTTGATGCAATGGCTTCCTCTCAGAATCAATGCCGAAGCGTGATGCGGGCGTCGCCCTCTCCTCGATGGCCGCCCCGCCGCGAGCCACTCCTGAAAGGCCTTGAAATGAAATTCCTCCGTCCTTCGTCGCTTGGCCTCGCCGCCTTGCTCCTGTGCGCCGTCGGGACCGCCTTTGCCCAGACCGACACGCTGGCCAAGATCAAGGCCAGCGGCGCGATCACGATCGGCAGCCGCGACAGCCAGATTCCCTTTTCCTACAAGCCGGGCGGCAGTGCCGACCCCGTGGGCTTCACCAACGACGTGTGCCTGAAGATCGTCGACGCGGTCAAGGCCAAGCTCGGCATGCCCAAGCTCGAGGTGCGCTACACGACGCTGACCTCGACCAACCGGATCCCGCTGCTGAACAACGGCACCGTCGACCTCGATTGCGCGACCACGACCAATACGGTGCAGCGCCAGCAGCAGGTGGATTTCGCGCCGAGCCATTTCGTCACCAGCATCACGGCGGCTGTGAAGAAGAACTCTGGCATCCACACGTTTGCCGACCTGAACGGCAAGAAGGTCTCGACGGTCGCCGGCAGCACCGGTGTGCAATTGCTGCGTGGCTACCGCAAGAGCGGCAACATCGAAGTCGAGGAACTGGCGGCCAAGGACACGGCGGACGGCTTCCTGCTGCTGGCCTCGGACCGCACGGCGGCCTACATCCTGGACGACGTGCAGCTGGCGGGGCTGATCGCCACGTCGCCCAATCCCGGCGACTTCAGGATCTTGACGCAGGAGTCGCTGCGCCAGGAGCCCTACGGGATCATGTACCGCAAGGACGATCCGCAGTTCAAGGAGATCGTCGACCGCACCGTGACCGAGTTGATGAAGTCGGGTGCCATCGACGAGATCTACGCGAAGTGGTTCACGAAACCGATCCCGCCCGCCAACGCCAACCTCAACTTCCCGATGACCGATGCCGTCAAGGACGCCTACAGGCATCCGAACAACAAGGGTGTCTGACCTAGCTGGCCTGAAACATCCGCGTGAAGTCGCAGCACTCCTGCGCCAGCATGACGATCGAGGCCAGAAGCGAACTCCGATGCTCGCCCCTGTACATCGCGACGTAGGCCACGGAGGGGAGAGGCGGCAGCACGTCGAGCTGCACCAGCAGCCCGTCCGCGAGCATCTGTCCGACCGCGTCCCTCGGCAGGTAGCTCACGCCCAGGCCCGAGATGGTCAGGCCGATCAGCGCCACCAGGTTGTGGACCACGATCGGCCTGGCCGGCTGCACGCCGAGGTCTTTCATCCAGCTGTCGTAGAGCAGTCCGGTGCCCGAGCGCGAGCCCTGCAACAGCATCTGGTGGCCCGCGAGTTCGTGCAGCCGGATCGGCTTGCCGGCCGGCACCACGCCCGGCTTGCACATCCAGGCGCTTTCGACGCTGCCCACTACCTTCGAGGGAATACGGGTGTCGGAAAAGGCGTCGGGCACGATGATCAGGTCGAGCTCGTCGGCCAGCACCTTCTCGCGCAGGTTGACGCTGCTGTCGACGTCGGGTTCGAGCGTGACCTTGGGATAGTGCACCTGGATCAGCTCGACCCAGCGCGGCAGCCACGTCATCGCGGTGAGCTCGGTGACGCCGATGCGCACGCGCCGCTCGATCACGTCGATGCGGCCGAACTGCTCGACCGCCGCATCGCGCTGGTCGAGCAGCTTCTTGGCCAGCATGAACATCTCCTCGCCCTTGTCCGTCAAGCGCGCCGAGCGCTGGCTGCGATCGAAGAGCTCGGTGTCGAAGACCGTCTCGAGTTCGTGCACGCGCTTGGAGATGGCCAATTGCGAGGTGTGGAGCTTGTTGGCCGCGAGCGCGAAGCTGCCGAGTTCGCCGATCCAGTAGAGCGCCTCGAGTTGCTTGAAGGTCATCATGAAGGGACGGTTCCTGGTGTGCTGATCGATCGCTTTTACTCCCCCAATCGTAGCGAACGACATCGCTTTTAGAAATGAAGGAAACCCACCCATGAGCGCTCGACAAGGCGAGTTCTTCCCCGACGCATTGCTGGCCCAGATCAAGAGCCGGTTCCATTACGTCGACCACGACATGACGGGCCGCGAGCGCCTGTTCTTCGACAACGCCGGAGGCTCTTTCCGCCTCAAGGCGGCCGGCGAGCAGTTCGCGCGCATCGATGCGCTGCCCGACTGCCCCGAACGCATCCATGAACTGGCACTCTTCCTGCAGCAGGTCCAGGCCCGTGGCAGCGATGACGTTCGCACCATCCTCAACGCGACCGGCGGCACCGTCCATGCGTCGTTGACGGCCTCGGGCGCCATGTTCGACATGGTGCGCGCCATCGCCGAGAACGTGCCCGGCACGAACATGGTGACCACGGTGCTCGAGCATCCGTCGTCCTTCGATGCCATGTCGCTGTATGCCGGGCGCCTGGGGCGGGAGCTGCGGGTCGCGCCCTCGAACCCGGTGACGGGTGGCGTGGACGTGGACGCGATCGTCCGCCTCGTCGACCAGGACACCGCGTTGCTCAGCGTGATCTACGCCTCCAACATTTCGGGCGCCAAGCTCGACGTGCAGGAAATCGTGAGGCAGGCGCGCGCCGTCAAGCCCGACCTCTACATCGTGGTGGACGCGGTGCAGCATGCGCCGCACGGGTTGATCGACCTGCAGAAGACGCCGGTCGACGGCATCAACATCGCGCCTTACAAGTTCTTCGGCTGCCGTGGCTCCGGCATGTCGTGGGTGTCGGAGCGCGCCGCCGTGCTGCCGCACCACAAGCTCGCGGGCAAGAAGAAGGACTTCTGGGATCTGGGCAGCGCCGCGCCGTGGCAGTTCGCGGTCGTGACCGCGATCGTCGACTACGTGTGCTGGCTCGGCGGCCATTTCATCGGCGGCGACGACCGGCGCGCACTGTTCGCCCGCGGCATCGCGCAGATCGAGCTGCACGAGCGCGCGCTGCTGGCGCGCCTGCTCGATGGCAGCGCGACGCAGCAGGGCCTGCGCGCGATGGACAACGTGAAGGTCTTCGTCGACCACGAAGACCTGACCCGGCGCGACCTGATCCTGGCCATCGGCATCGACAACCTCGAACACGCCCAGGCGGTGCGCGAGTACGAAAAGCGCGGCGTGATCGTCTACGAGCGGGTGGCCTCCAGCCTGTACTCGAAGCGCATGCTGGATTCGTTCGGGCTCGACGGCGCGGTGCGGGTGTCGCCGCTGCACTGCAATTCTGCGGCCGACATCGACCGCTTCCTGCGGATCACGCGCGAGATTGGCGAGGCCTTCGCGACGGCGTAGCCGCTCAGACGCCCAGCAGCTCTTCCAGCACGGCCGGCTCGGCCAGCAGCCCGGCCGAGGCCCCGTGGCGCACGATGCGGCCCTTTTCCATCACGACCGCCAGGTCGGTGTGGCCCAGCACGCGGCGCCAGTCGCGGTCGACGATCAGGGTCGCGATGCCGGTCTTGCGGATGTCGGCGATCACGCGCCAGATCTCGGCCACGATCAGCGGCGCCAGGCCTTCGGTGGCCTCGTCGAGGATCATGAGCCGCGGGTTAGTCATCAGTGCGCGGCCGATCGACAGCATCTGCTGCTCGCCGCCCGACAGCTGCTGGCCGCCGTGCGAGAGCCGCTCGGTGAGCCGCGGAAAGGTCGCCATCACGCGGTCGAAGGTCCAGTCGCGCTGGCCGTCGATGCCGGGGCGCGCGCTCATCACGAGGTTCTCGCGCACCGACAGGTTCGGGAAGATGCCGCGCCCCTCGGGCACGTAGCCGATGCCGCGCCGCGCCATCTTCTCGGGCGCCCAGCCGGTCACGTCCCGGTCGTCGAGCCGCACGCGCCCCGAGGCCGGCCGCACGTAGCCCATCAGCGAGCGGATCAGCGTGGTCTTGCCCATGCCGTTGCGCCCGAGCAGGCCGACCGAGGTGGCCGCCGGAATCGCTACGTCGACGCCGCGCAGGATGTGGCTGTCGCCGTAGTAGGTGTTGAGGGATTCGATGTTCAGCATCAGTGGTCCTCGCCGAGGTACGCGGTGCGCACTTGGGGGTTGGTGCGGATCGAATCCGGGTCGCCGGTCGCGATCACCGTGCCGTTGACCATCACCGTGATGCGGTCGGCGATGCGGAACACCGCGTCCATGTCGTGCTCCACCAGCAGGATCGCGTGCGAGGCCTTGAGGCGCGTGAGCAGGCCGAGCATGCGCTCGGTTTCCTCGGCGCCCATGCCGGCCAGGGGCTCGTCGAGCAGCAGCACGCGCGGCTGGGTCGCCAGGCACATCGCGACTTCGAGCTGGCGCTTGGCGCCGTGGCTCAGCGTGCCGGCGATGCGCTCGGCCACGCCGTCGAGGCCGGCCGCGGCCAGCGCCTCGCGGGCCAATGCATTGCTCTCGGCGCAGCGGCTGGACGATTGCCAGATGGCCCAGGGGCGCGGGTTCGCGGCCTGCGCCGCGAGCCGGCAGTTCTCCAGCACCGTGAACTCGGGGAAGATCGTGGTCCGCTGGTAGCTGCGGCCGACGCCGGCCAGCGCGCGGCGGAACTGGGCGCGCGTGGTGATGTCCTCGCCATCGAGCGAGATGCGGCCGTCCGACGCATCGATCTCGCCCGAGAGCATGTTGATCAACGTCGACTTGCCGGCGCCGTTGGTGCCGATCACCGCATGCACCTCGCCGCGCTTCAGGTCCAGGTTGACGGCATTGACCGCGACCAGGCCGCCGAAGCGGCGCGTCAGATTCTCGACTGCAAGCAGAGTCGTCATGCCGCAGCTCCCTTGGTCGACTTGGGCGTCGCGGGCGAGAGGCGCTCCGCGATGCCGATGATGCCCTTGGGCAGCAGCGCGACGAAGGCGATGATCGCCAGCCCCAGCGTGAGCTGCCAGTGGTCGGCCAGCGGCCCGACCAGCGCATGGGTGGACAGCAGCTCCTTCAGCAGCGTGAAGGCGACCGCGCCGATCACCGCGCCGCGCAGGTGGCCGAGGCCGCCCAGGATGATCATCAGCAGCACTTCGCCCGAGTTGTGCCAGGCCAGCAGCTCGGGGTTGACGACGCCGTCGCGCGAGGCCAGCAGGAAGCCCGCCAGCCCGGCCAGTGCGCCGGCGATCACGAAGGCCGCGAGCTTGTAGCCGTAGACCGCGAAGCCGGCCGCGCGCATGCGCTGCTCGTTGACGCGGATGCCGGCCAGCGCAGCGCCGAAGCGCGAGCGCCGGATCAGCGCCAGCAGGCCGTAGGTCAGGACCAGCGCGGCCAGCACGGCGTAGAACTGGGTGTAGCGGTTTTCCATGTCGAGCGCGCCCAGGGTCGGGCGGATGTACATGTAGATGCCGTCGCTGCCGCCGCCCAGGGCGGTGTCGTGGAAGACGAAGAAGGCCATCTGCGCGAACGCCAGCGTGACCATGATGAAGTAGACGCCGCGGGTGCGCAGGCTCAGCGCGCCGACCGCCAGCGCATAGAGCGCGGCCGAGCCCATGGCCAGCGGCAGCAGCCAGGCGATCGAGCCGCCGTCCTTGCCCGAGCCGAGCACGGTCGCGTAGGCGCCGATGCCGTAGAAGGCCGCGTGGCCCAGGCTCACGAGGCCGGTCATGCCGACCAGCAGTTCGAGGCTCAGCGCGAAGATCGAGAGGATCATCACCTTGACGACGAGGTCGGACAGGTAGGGGCTCAGCATCGGGCCGAACACGGCCAGCGCGATGGCGCAGAGCAGGGGGATGGAATGGGAGAGGCGTTGCATGTCAATGCCCGCTCGGCCGCCCGAAGGGCATTGAGCGCCCCCTCGGGGGGCAGCGATACACGAAGTGATGAGCGTGGGGGTAGTTCATATGTCAGACCTTGCGCCCCATGAGGCCCTCGGGGCGCCAAATCAGGACGATCGCCATCAGCACATAGACCCCCATGCCGCTCAGCTCGGCGAAGAAGACCTTGCCGAAGGTGTCGACGAAGCCGACCAGCAGGGAAGCGACGAGGGCGCCGGTGATCGAGCCGATGCCGCCGATCACCACCACCACGAAACAGATGATCAGCACGCTGGCGCCCATGCCCGGATAGAC
>Ga0265327_10004998_pt1 | contig 11371 bp, 9 predicted proteins | sample 41621metaG_FD_202089 | JGI IMG/M metagenome (GOLD analysis project Ga0265327, IMG submission 202089) | Rhizosphere microbial communities from Carex aquatilis grown in University of Washington, Seatle, WA, United States - 4-16-21 metaG | ecosystem: Host-associated > Plants > Roots > Rhizosphere >...
GATCCCGGTTCGACCTGCCGGTGCACGTCCACACCCACGACACCCCGGGCGGCCAGCTGGCAACGTACGTCGCGGCCTGGCAGGCCGGTGCATCGGCGGTCGACGGGGCCGCGGCACCGCTGGCCGGTACCACCAGCCAGCCCGCCCTGTCGTCCATTGTTGCGGCAGCCGCACACACCGAGCACGACACCGGCCTGTCGTTGGCGAACGTCTGCGACTTGGAACCGTACTGGGAGGCGTTGCGCCGCGTCTACGCACCGTTCGAGGCGGGCCTACCGGCTCCGACCGGCCGCGTGTACACCCATGAAATCCCGGGCGGACAGCTGAGCAACCTCCGAACACAGGCCGTCGCCCTCGGATTGGGCGGCCGGTTCGAGGACATCGAGAATGCCTATGCCGGAGCGGACCATGTCCTCGGCAGGCTGGTGAAAGTGACCCCGTCGAGCAAGGTGGTCGGGGATCTGGCACTGGCACTGGTCGGCGCCGGGATCAGCGCCGAGGAATTCGCCGCCGATCCACACCGGTGCGACATCCCGGATTCGGTGATCGGATTCCTGCGCGGCGAGCTCGGTGATCCGGCCGGTGGCTGGCCGGAACCGCTGCGCAGCAAGGCCCTTCAAGGACGGGCTGCCGCCAGGTCGACAGCCCGACTCTCCGTCGAGGATTACGCCGAGCTGGCAGCGCCCGGGCCCACCCGCCGAGCCGCACTCAATCGGTTGCTGTTCCCTGGGCCGACTCGCGAATTCCTCTCGCACCGAGAGCAATTCGGCGATACTTCGAGCCTGAGCGCCAACCAGTTCCTCTACGGGCTACGGCGCGGGGAGGAGCACCGGGTGAAGTTGGAGAAGGGCGTCGAGCTGCTCATCGGGCTGGAGGCCATCTCCGAACCCGATGCGCGCGGCATGCGGACCGTGCTGTGCCTGCTGAACGGTCAGCTACGCCCAATCCTGGTGCGGGACAGATCGATCGACTGCGCCGTCCCGGCCGCCGAGAAGGCGGACCGGGACAACCCGGGACACGTCGCCGCACCATTCGCAGGTGTCGTGACGATCGGGGTGGCCGTCGGCAATGCGGTGGCGGCCGGTCAGACCGTCGCGACCATCGAAGCGATGAAGATGGAAGCGGCGATCACATCGCAGATCGCCGGCACCGTCAAGCGCATCGCGGTGGCGCCCACCGCAAGTGTCGAGGGCAACGACCTGCTTGTCGTGGTGACCTGACTCAGGCCGTGGTCACGGCACGACGGCGATCTTCCCGTGACCATGGCCCGTCGTGCTCGCCGAGAGCGCGGCCGCAGCTTCGGTCAGTGGGAAGGTCTGGCTGATCGAGACGACGAGCTTCGCCTGCTCGGCGAGTGCGGCCAGTTCCCGAAGGGCGGCGCCGTGTTCGCTTCCCGCACCGCCCACATGCACCTGGATGCCCGTGTCGGCGGCGTCGAAGGCAACCAATGTGAGAACGCGCGCCGGGTTGCCCGTGAGTTCGATCGACAGCGGAATCTCGCCGCGGCCGGAGGCATCGAGAACGGCGTCCACTCCCTGCGGCGCGACCGCGCGAACCCTTTCGGCCAGGCCGTCGCCATAGGTGACCGGCGTCGCGCCCAGCGAACGGAGGTATTCGTGGTTGGCTTCGCCCGCCGTGCCGATCACATTGACGCCCTGCGCCTTTGCGAGTTGGACGGCGAACGTCCCCACTCCGCCCGCGGCCGCGTGGATGAGCAGCGTCTCACCTGCCTTGACGCCGAGCTTCTTGAGCACGGCGTATGCCGTGCCGCCGGCACCCGCCAGCGAACCCGCCACTTCCCAACCGACACCGGCGGGCTTGCGGACGATGTCGGCAGATTCGGCCAGCGCATGATCGGCGAACGACCCGGTCGTCGATCGGCCCAGGACCTCGTCGCCCACAGCCCACTCAGTGACCTCGGAGCCGACGGCATCAACGACACCCGCGACATCGGAACCCACACCGGCGGGCAGCTCGAGCGGAATCAGTTCACGCATGTACCCGGCGACGATCTTCCAGTCGATCGGGTTCACCCCGGCCGCGCGCACCGCGATGCGCACCTGGGTCGGACCCGGAGCCGGTGGCTCGGCGTCGACCACTCGTAGGACCTCAGGGCTGCCGTATTCGGCGAACTGCACAATTCTCGACATCTATTCGTCTCCGATCGGGTTCCGATACAGGGTGAGAGCCCAAACAAGGAAAGTTGCGGGGCGTCAGGTTTATTTCTTGCCGGCCTGACGGCGACGCCGGAACCGGGCCGGCGTCGTCCCGACCTCGGCGCGAAAGGCCCGGGAGAACGCGGACTCGGACTGGTAGCCGACCTGGCCGGCGATCGTGGCGACCGTCGCGTCAGTGGATTTGAGTAGTTCGGCGGCAGCCATCACCCGGGCACGTACCAGGAAGACGCCCGCAGTCATGCCCGTTTCCCGTGCGAAATGACGCAGGAATGTCGCCCGCGACATCGAGGCGGCGCTACTGAGCCGATCGATGGTCCAGTCGGCGCCCGGCGTGGCGAGAACGTTCTCGATCGCCTTCGCGATGCGCGGGTCAGCTGCCGCAGTCCACAACGCGGACGTCGTCGCGCTGTTCGCGGACCTCAGCACCATGGTCAAGAGCACCTTGGCCAATGCGGACAGGATCGCGGCGGTGCCTCTCCCTTCCCGCTGCGCTTCCGCGCGCATCATGGTGCTCAACATCGCCAACATGTCGGCAGTGTCGGCGGAGTCCCCACACGAAACGTGGAGCGGATCAGGCAGGCTGCGAAAAAGCACAGCCCCCGCGCCCGCGTCGAATGTGTAATGCCCGCAGAACAAGTCGATGACGGCCGGTCCGCCACCCCGGCTTCGGGTGGTCACGAACGCGTCACCGGCGGTCTCGGTTGTACCCCGCAGCCGACCCGCGCCCGCCGCCACGATCCGATGAGGAGCCCGGCTCGGGATCAGCACGATGTCCCCCTGCCGCATCGTCAGCGCCCGGGAACCGACCAGCAGCTCGCACTCGCCCTCGAGGAGGACGTGGAACGGTGCCTGCAGCTCCGGATATCCGGCGACGTCCATGCGGGTGGTGCTACCCAGCAGGCAGCGCTTGTCCACCTTGGCACCGACCTGTGCCACGTCCAACAATCGACTGACTACGTCCATGTTGAGACTTTAGAGCAGAAAACTGAGCTGATCACGCCTATTGGTATCGATAGCGGCTACGTACGGTTCAACGAAGAGCAACCCTTCGAGGGTTTCGACGCCAAGAACCCACACCGGAAAGAGACCGTCATGACCGAACAGATCAACACCAGGGACACAGCGATTACGGCCCGCGTCGCGGTGCGCGCGCTGCCATACGTCGACGGCGTCGCAGCGACGCTGCTGCGGTACGGACTCGTCGTGGTCATCGGCTGGATCGGCCTGCTGAAGTTCGCCCACTACGAAGCGCATCAGATCGCACCCCTGGTCGCGCACAGCCCGTTCATGGGCTGGCTCTACGGCATCTTCCCCGAATACACCTTCTCCGCGCTCCTCGGTGTCATGGAAGTGAGCGCGGCCGTCCTCCTGGCGGTGAAACCGATCGCGCCACGCATATCGGCGCTCGGCAGCCTCCTGTCGGTGCTGCTGTTCCTCGCGACGATCAGCTTCCTCTTCACCACCCCGGGCATCGCCGAACCGGCAGGTGGCGGGTTTCCCGCGATCACCTTGCTCGCCGAGTTCCTTCTGAAAGACCTTGTCCTGCTGGGTGCTTCGTTCTGGACATTGGCCGACGCCATCCGCTCCGGCTGGACGGGCGACCAGAGCCATGTCTGATCGCAACGCACGGTACCAATCTCTTTTCAAGCCGACCTCCATCGGCGGGGTCGACCTGGCCAACCGCATCGCGCTGGCTCCGATGACCCGCATCAGCGCGACGGCAGAAGGCGTCCCCACCGAACGGATCGGTGGCTACTACCGCACCTTCGCCGAGGGCGGATTCGGCCTGTTGCTCACCGAAGGCCTGTACATCGATGACCAGACCAGTCAGGGCTACTACTTCCAGCCCGGTATCGCCAACGCGACTCAGGTCGCAGCCTGGAAACCGGTCGTGGACGGCGTCCATGCCTCGGGCGCGAAAATGTTCGCCCAACTCATGCACGCAGGCAGCCAGTCACAGGGAAACCGGCATACCACCGCCACCTGGGGCCCCGCAGCGATACGTCCCCGAGGTGAGCAGTTGGCCATGTACCGCGGATCAGGGCCGTATCGGTTACCCGAGGCGATGACCACCGAGCAGATCGGCCAAGTCCGCGCCGCCTTCGTCAACGCCGCCAGACTGGCACGTGACGCGGGGTTCGACGGCGTGGAGATCCACGGCGCCAACGGATATCTGCTCGACGCATTTCTCACCGACTACCTGAACACCCGCACCGACCGGTACGGCGGCACTGTCGCAAACCGCGCCCGGCTGGCTGCCGAGGTCGGCGCCGATGTGGTGGCAGCCGTCGGTACCGACATCGCCGTCGGAATCCGGATTTCCCAAGGAAAGGTTTCAGATAACCAGCACCGGTGGGCCGGCGGCGAAGACGACGCTGCCGTCATCTTCGCCATGCTGGCCGAAGCGGGCATCGACTACATCCACACCACCGAATACCGGGCCCTGGCACCGGCTTTCGACGGCAGTGCCCGCACACTGGCAGAACTTGCCAAGCGCCACAGCGGGCTACCGGTCCTGGCCAACGGCCACCTCGACGATCCCCGTGACGCCGCCGCCATCATCGACTCGGGCGCCGCCGACATCGTCACCCTGGCCAAACCGGCCCTGGCCAACCGGGACTGGCCGCACCGCGTCCGCACGGGACAACCACTGTCACCCGACCTGCCTGCCGACCTTTTCGGCCCCACCGCAACGGTCAAGGACTGGGAAGTGTGAAGGAGCTGTGCCCCGGAATCCAAATCAGATTCCGGGGCACAGCGTTTGACCTACTGCTCGGCCCGAACCAGCTGCGCCGCCTGCACCATGTGCCGCAGCGACTCGGTCACCTCGGCAGTCTTGCGGGTCTTCAGCCCGCAGTCCGGGTTCACCCAGAGCCGTTCTGCCGGAACGGCATCCAGCGCATGGTGCAGCGATGTGGCCATCTCGTCGATGGCGGGCACCCGCGGCGAGTGGATGTCGTACACCCCCGGGCCGACGCTGTTCGAGAACCCGATGCCGTTGAGGTCGTCGAGCACCTCCATGTGCGAGCGCGCCGCCTCGATCGACGTCACGTCGGCATCGAGATCGGCAATGGCACCGATCACCTCACCGAACTCCGAGTAACACAGGTGCGTGTGAATCTGCGTGGCATCGCCGACTCCTGACGTGGCGAGGCGGAATGCGTCGACCGCCCACTTCAGATAGGCCGCCTTGTCGGCGTTGCGCAGTGGCAGCAGCTCACGGAGCGCGGGCTCGTCGACCTGGACGATGGCGATCCCCGTGGACTGCAGGTCGACGGTCTCGTCCCGGATCGCCAGCGCCACCTGGTTGGCCGAGTCGGCCAGCGGCTGATCGTCGCGAACGAACGACCAGGCCAGGATCGTCACCGGACCGGTGAGCATGCCCTTGACCGGCTTGTCGGTCAGCGTCTGCGCGTACGTCGCCCACTCCACCGTCATCGGCTGCCGGCGGGTGACGTCACCGAAGAGGACCGGCGGGCGTACGCAGCGGGTGCCGTAGGACTGCACCCAGCCGTTCTTGGTGGCGAAGAAACCCTCCAACTGCTCGGCGAAGTACTGCACCATGTCATTGCGCTCGGGCTCACCGTGCACCAGCACGTCGAGGCCGAGCTCCTCCTGCAACCGGATGACCGTCTCGACTTCGGCCTTCATCCGGTCGGTGTACTCGCCACGGTCGATCTCGCCCGCGACGAGTGCGGCGCGCGCCTTCCGGATGTCCACGGTCTGCGGAAACGAGCCGATGGTGGTCGTCGGCAGCGACGGCAGATTCAGCCTGGCGTCCTGCGCTTTGCGCCGTTCGGCCGCCGGCCCGCGGCCGATGCCGCCGGACAGCACCGCATCCAGCCGGGCCCGGACGGCGGCGTCGTGCAGTCGCGGGTCGTGCGTCCGCGACGCGACCGCCCGCTTCGACGCCGCGAGCGCGGCGGCTACCGACTCCCGGCCCTCGCGTAGCGCCGTCGCCAGGGTGGCAACCTCATCGACCTTCTCCGCACCGAACGCCAACCAACCGCGGAGCGCATCGTCGAGGCCGTCCTCGGGATCGAGCGAATACGGCACGTGCAGGGTCGAACAGGACGTGGAGACGGCCACGGCAGCCGCTGACCCGCGCAGCGCGTCCAGCCGGTCCAGCGCCGCCGCCAGGTCGGTGCGCCAGATGTTGCGGCCATCGACGACGCCGGCCACCAACAGTTTGTCCGCGAGGCCCGCTATCGGCTGATCGCCGCCCGCGACGAAATCGACTGCGATACCGTCGATCTGGGTGCGGGCCAGCGCCGGCAGCGCGGCCCCCGCTTCGCCGAAGTAGGTCGCCACCAGGATCGCCGGCCGGTTGGCGGTACCAGAGAGCGCCGAGTAGACGTGCTCGGCCAGTTCCGCACCGTTGTCCAAGATGTCGGTCACCAGAACGGGCTCGTCGATCTGCACCCACTCGGCACCCGCAGCCGCGAGCCGGCCCAGCAGGTCGGCATACAGCGGCAGCAGCTCACCGAGTCGCTCGGTGGGGGCTCCGGCGCCGTCGACCGCCTTGCTCAGCGCCAGGAACGTGATCGGCCCGACGAGCACTGGCCGTGGTGAAATTCCTTGCTGCTGAGCCTCTTTGAGTTCGGCCAGCACTTTGGCCGGATTCAGCTCGAACACCGTGTCCGGGCCGATCTCGGGCACCAGATAGTGGTAATTGGTGTCGAACCACTTCGTCATCTCCAGCGGTGCGATGTCCGCCGTACCGCGAGCCGCCGCGAAATAGCGGTCGAGATCGTCGGCGATGGCACCCACCCGGCTCGGCAGGGCACCGAGCAGCACCGCGGTGTCGAGGACCTGGTCGTAGTAGGAAAATGTGTTGACCGGAACGGAATCCAGTCCGGCGGCCGACAATGCGGCGAGACTATCGCGGCGCAGGCCCGCGGCGATTTCGTCGAGTGCGGCCCGGTCGATCCGGCCTGCCCAATAGCGTTCGACGGCCCGCTTGAGTTCACGGTTCGGGCCGATGCGGGGCGCGCCGAGAATGGTTGCGGTGAATGGTGTTGACAACAGACGTCCTTCAAATGCGACGGAAGTGCGCACCGCCCAAAGACATCCGTCGAGGACAGCCCAAACCGCCCTCGGCGATCAGCCCATTCCACGAGGCGATGCACCGCCGGACGCGGCGCATCCGGCACAGCTGGCAGGTCTTCGGACTCGCAGACACGCACCCTTCGGGTGCACCTAGTGGCCGTCGCTTCCCAGTTCGATGTGAACCAGTGCGGATGACGGCGGTCGTTCCTGCATACCGCTGCGGGACAGTCCCGGATTCTCACCGGGTTCCCTCTCATGGCGATTCCCCGCCATTCGACGCCGCAGACGCCGGAGCGTCATTGGCAAACCAGCTGCGCCGTGGAGACTACCCTGTGGGGCCCTGCGCCGGGCCCGGGCCGCCGCCGTAACCCAACTGCTGCGCGGTGTAGCGGGCAGCATCGGTGACCGGAACCGCTTGCACCGCAGTGCCGTACGCGCAGATCTCGGTCCACACATCGCCGATCTCGGTGGTGTCGAACCGCATTCCGATGATGGCATTGCCGCCGCGGGCCTGACATTCCTGGAGCAGCCGGCCCATGGCCTCGTTGCGGCTCTCGGCCAGGTTCTTGGTCATGCCCTGCAGCTCACCGCCGAACATCGCCTTGAAGCCGGCCCCCATCTGCGCGAAGGCATTCCGCGACCGGACGGTGAGGCCGAACACCTCACCGCAGACGCGCTGAATCTCCCACCCGGGCAGGTCATTCGTCGTGACAACCAGCATGCTGCCGCCTTTCTGTGTCGGTACGCCTCGAACTGTAGTGCGCGGCAACCGCAATCGTCAGACGGCGGCTCTTGCGTTCGTGACCGGCGCGACCTTCCGGGCACCACCGAGGTAGCGGTCGACGAGCCCGCCGAACACCAGCCCGATCACCGTCCAGATCAGCGCCTGGTCGATCAGCGAGTACCACCGGAACTCCCACAGCAGGTCGGCGTCGAATCCCGGGTAGATCAGCTGCCCGGGGGCATAGACCTTGCCGTCGACCGTCACCGGCGTCGCGAATGTGTTGGTGATCGGCTGGGGTGTCTCGGTCGCGGCGCGCGCGAACCCGAACTCGCCGGAGTGCTCGACGTTGGCCGACAGATCACCCAATGACGGCAGCGCCGCCAGCAGGCCGCCGTACACGACGAAAAAGCCGAGCACTGCGATCCCCACCGCACGCGCCCACCCGACCTTCGCGGACAGCTTGCGCGCCGCGAACACGGCGAGTCCCAGCAGGGTCAGCGAGCCCCACACCATCCCGAGGTACAGGAAGCCGCGGGACTCCATGGTGAACTCGTGGCCGATGGCCGGCGGGTTCGACGGGTACTTCACGAACGGCAGCAGGTAGACGCCCAGGAAGCCGAAACCGGCGACGGTCCAGCCCAGCACCTTCGGCCGCACGCCGAACCGGCCGTGCAGCACCAGATACGCGACGGCCACCAGCGCACCCATCGCCACCGAGAACGCGATGATGCCGGTCGCCGCCCCGATACCCGACTGGATGGATCGGCTGAACAGCTCCGGCCCGTCCGGTTCGACGGGATGTCCCATGGCGGTGTGGACGGTCGAGAGCACGTTCATGCGGCCGGACTCGTAGTCGATGGCCTTGTCGATGGTGGGCTCGGCAAAAATCCAGGCAAACAGGAACCCCAGGACGCCGGCGATCAGACCAGCGAGGGCTCCGCGCCCGATGACGCGGATTTCCACAAGAAGTCCCGTGGATCAGTGGCAGGGGAAGCCGAGGAAGTGCCGCGAGTCGTGCACCCACTCGTGGACCACGACGGTCTTGCCGAACATCGACATCATGCCCTCGTCGATGCCGACGAGGTAGTACGCCAGCATCGCCAGGAAGATCGTCACACCGAGCAGCACTGCCACCCGGGTGGCCGAAAGCGCCTTGGTCGATACACCCGGCTTCGAAACCGCAATACTCGTCATGGTCAAACCTCCTACGGGGTCACGCGCCCCTACATTGTTCGGTTCTGCACGACGGCGAAAGATCTGACTCGCCGCATTGGGCTCACAGTGGCGCAACCGTGCCGGATTCTCACCGGCTTCCATGCGCCGTCGTACCGGGATCAAGATACACCGAACGGTTTGTCGCCCGCGCAGATCCGTAGGGACTTCCCTTATATCCGTGGCACCGCTCGGCGCTTAGCGTCGATCTCGGACGCTCCCCAGCGACGAGACGGAAGGCACCGCGATGTCATTCACCACCACACGCAAAACGTTCTGCGTGGTCGCAACCGTCACTGCGCTCATATCCGCCGGCTGTGGCGGGGCGGGCCACAGCTCGAACTCGAGCAGCAGCTCCGGCGACTTCTGCACCCTCGACGCGAAGCTGGTCGCGCGCAAGCAACACGACCTGGGCGCGGCACTCGGCAGCGATGCCGCCAACCAGAGCCAGATTGTCGAGGACCTGCTCAAAGATGCGCCCGTCACGCAGAGCGAACTCGCGGCAGCGGCACCCGCCGAGCCTCGCCGCTACCTCGACGACCTCGCCGACCCCAACAAAATGGACGCGATGATGGACAACATGAAGGCGCTCAACGACTGGGCGCTGAAGAACTGCGACGCGAAGTACCGCCCGCTGTTCGAATGGCAGGACAAGTCCCTGCTCGGCGGCTGAGCAACGCAAAAAGCCCCCGACGAATCGGGGGCTTTCGCGTCGTGACTACTCCGAGGCAGTCGCCGCGGCCTCGGCCAGATCGGCCGATTCCTTGCGACGGCCGGCGAACGTGAACTTCGCGTCCTCCGTGTTGGCGCTCTCGCCGTCCCAGTTCTCGACGTCGACGGTGACGATCTGCCCGGGTCCGACCTCTTCGAAGAGGATCTTCTCGGACAGTTGGTCCTCGATCTCGCGCTGGATGGTCCGACGCAGCGGACGGGCACCGAGCACCGGGTCGAAACCGCGACGAGCCAACAGCGCCTTGGCCTTCGGCGTCAGCTCCATCTCCATGTCCTTGGCCTTGAGCTGCTTGCCCACGCGGCCGATCATCAGCTCGACCATCTGAACGATCTCGTCCTGCGTCAGCTGGTGGAACACGATGATGTCGTCGATGCGGTTCAGGAACTCCGGGCGGAAGTGCTTCTTCAGCTCGTCGTGCACCTTGAGCTTCATCCGCTCGTAGTTGTTCTCGCCGCCACCCTGAGTGAAGCCGAGGCCAACCGCCTTGCTGATGTCGCTGGTACCGAGGTTCGAGGTGAAGATCAGCACGGTGTTCTTGAAGTCGACGGTGCGACCCTGGCCGTCGGTCAGGCGGCCGTCTTCGAGAACCTGCAGGAGGCTGTTGTAGATCTCCTGGTGAGCCTTCTCGATCTCGTCGAACAGCACCACGCTGAACGGCTTCCGGCGCACCTTCTCGGTGAGCTGGCCGCCCTCTTCGTAACCGACGTAGCCCGGAGGGGCACCGAACAGCCGCGACGCGGTGAAGCGGTCGTGGAACTCGCCCATGTCGATCTGGATGAGCGCGTCGTCGTCACCGAACAGGAACTCGGCCAGCGCCTTCGACAGCTCGGTCTTACCGACACCGGACGGGCCGGCGAAGATGAAGGAGCCCGACGGACGCTTCGGGTCCTTCAGGCCGGCGCGGGTACGCCGGATGGCCTTCGAGACGGCCTTGACGGCGTCGACCTGGCCGATGATCCGCTTGTGCAGCTCGTCTTCCATGCGCAGCAGGCGCGTGGTCTCGGCCTCGGTCAGCTTGAAGACCGGGATGCCGGTCCAGTTGCCCAGGACCTCGGCGATCTGCTCGTCGTCGACCTCGGCAACCACGTCGAGGTCACCCGAGCGCCACTGCTTCTCCCGCTCGGCGCGCTGGGCGACCAGCGTCTTCTCCGAGTCGCGCAGCCGGGCTGCCTTCTCGAAGTCCTGCGCGTCGATGGCCGATTCCTTCTCCCGGCGGGCATCGGCGATCTTCTCGTCGAACTCGCGCAGGTCTGGCGGAGCGGTCATCCGGCGGATGCGCATGCGGGCGCCGGCCTCGTCGATCAGGTCGATGGCCTTGTCCGGCAGGAACCGGTCGTTGATGTAGCGGTCGGCCAGGGTGGCCGCAGCGACCAGCGCACCGTCGGTGATGGAGACGCGGTGGTGCGCCTCGTAGCGGTCGCGCAGACCCTTGAGGATCTCGATGGTGTGCTCAACGGTCGGCTCACCCACCTGCAC
>Ga0265327_10005000_pt1 | contig 11367 bp, 8 predicted proteins | sample 41621metaG_FD_202089 | JGI IMG/M metagenome (GOLD analysis project Ga0265327, IMG submission 202089) | Rhizosphere microbial communities from Carex aquatilis grown in University of Washington, Seatle, WA, United States - 4-16-21 metaG | ecosystem: Host-associated > Plants > Roots > Rhizosphere >...
GCCGGCGGCGTTCGTGATGGCGGCGGCGTTGACCTGCAGCCAGCGTTCACTCAGTCCCGGCAGCTTGATTTCGTAGTCCAGCACCTGCTTCTCGGTCTCGGCGCGCTGGAGCAACCCGTCCAATTCCTGCAATCGCAACGCTTCGACGATGGTTTTGCCGCGCAGTTCCGTTTTGAGGCCGAAGAGGTTTTTGAACGCACGGTTGGCGAGGTGGATTTTCCGGTTCCGGTCCAGCAACAGCAAGCCTTCGAGCATCGAGTCAAACAGGATTTTCTGCTGCGCCTGCGCGTCCACGGAAGTTTGCTGCTGGCGGCGCTGCGAGGAATCCATCTCCGCCGTGTGCCGCCCCTGCAAGACGCCAAACTTTGACCGCCACCAGAAATGGAGGCCGACGGCACTGATGCAGGCAATGATGGTCAGGACTGGCCACATGGCTGGGAAAAGAAAAATTGAAGAAATATTGAACATTGAACATTCAACGCCCAACCTTCAATGACTTCCGCGCGCCGCTCCTTGGGCGTTCGAGGTTGAATGTTCAATGTTGAATGTTTCCGATTCACTCCACAAACCGATACCCAACCCCGCGCACCGTGTCCAGATGCTTCGCCGCCGGGCCGATTTTTTCGCGCAACCGGCGCATGTGTGTGTCCACCGTGCGCGTGTCAATCAGGCTGTCGTATTCCCACACGTCGCGTAAAAGCTGGTCGCGCGACTGTACCCGGCCCGCGCGCTGCGCGAGGATCGTCAGCAACTTAAACTCCGTCGCCGTCATTTCGATGGGCTTGTTTTTCCAAGCAATCACATGGCGCGGCAAATCAATCAGCAGGTCACCGAAGCGCAACTGTTCCTTCGGTTTCTCCCCGGATTGCGAACGGGAAAGAATTTTCTTCACGCGCAACATCAATTCGCGCGGGCTGAAGGGCTTGGTCAAATAATCATCCGCGCCGAGTTCTAGGCCGAGCACGCGGTCAATCTCCGCCGCCTTGGCCGTGAGCATGATGATGGGCACCTTGGCCGTGGCCGCGTCGAGGCGCAGCGCCTTGCAGATTTCAAAGCCATCCATCTCCGGCAACATCACGTCGAGGATGATCAGGTCGGGTTTCTGGGTGCGGACTTTTTTGAGCGCCTCCGCACCATCGGCCGCTGTGGTGACTGCATAGCCAGCCTGCTTCAAATTGAACTCGACGAGCTCAATGATTTCCGGCTCGTCATCCACGACCAAAATTCGCGGTTTCACGCTGGCAGTGTGGCACGCGGCAATTCGTCACACAATTTCAATCAGGTGACAACCATGTGACGATTGGGTGACAATTCCATTTACGATTTGCGATTTACTTAAATGGCCGCGCATGGAAATATCGTCAATCATAATTCGTAAATCGTAAATCCCATGCCGATCCCAGTCATCAGCATTGCGCAGATGCGCGAGTGGGAAGCCGCGACCTGGGCCACCGGGCAGACCGAGGCCGAGGTCATCCGCCGCGTCGGCAAACGCGTCGCCCGCCGCGCCCGGAAACTCACCCGCGCCGACGATACGATTCTATTTCTCATCGGCAAAGGCCACAATGGCGATGACGCCCGCGCCGCCGCCAAGGAAATCGAAGGCCGCCGCGCCGAGGTGCTGGAACTGTTTCTGCCGGACACCGACCTGCTACCGCTGGAATCCGCGCTGAAGAAAACCCCCGCACTCATCGTGGACGGACTCTTTGGCATCGGCCTGAACCGTCCGCTGTCCGAGGCCTGGCAGCAAATCATCGCCACCATCAATGCCAGTAAAATTCCCGTGCTGGCGATTGACGTGCCCTCCGGCCTGAACGCCGACACCGGCGAAACTTTTGGCGCGTGTATCCAGGCCGCCGTAACCCTCACCGTGGGCGCGCCGAAAAACGGATTGCTCGCGCCCGCCGCGTGGCCGTTGGCTGGTCGCCTGGAAGTCACGGAAGACAATGGCCTCATCCTCTGCCCGTTCACATCCGAACTGAACTGGACCCTGCCCGAAGACTTCGCCGGTTTCCCGCCATCCCGTCCCGTCGCCGGAAACAAAGGCAGTTTCGGGCACGCGGTGATTGTGGCCGGCAGTTTTGGCTTTCACGGCGCCGCCGTGCTTGCCGCGCGCGGCGCGCAACGGGCCCAGCCGGGACTCGTCACGCTGTTCACGCAGGAAAATGTATACTATCCCGTCGCGGCACAGCTGCAATCGGCCATGGTAAACCTGTGGCGGCCGGAAGTGAAATTACCTGAAAGCACGAGCGCCTTGCTGGTCGGCCCGGGGCTGGCCGCCCGGGATTTGCCGGATGAAATGCGCAAGGCGGTGCGGCACTGGTGGCGTGATCTAAAATTTCCATTCATCGTGGATGCCAGTGCGCTGGATTTTCTGGCGGCGGAACCGTTCCAGAAAAATTGCATCCGGGTGCTCACGCCCCATCCTGGCGAGGCGGCGCGGCTGCTCAACAGCACCGCGGTACAAGTGCAGGCCAACCGTCGGGCAGCGCTGCGCGAACTATCCCGGAAATATGGCAACTGCTGGGTGGTGTTGAAAGGACACCAGACGCTGGTCGGTCGCAGCGAGGGGAGTATTTTCACCAATCCGTCCGGCAACGCCCAGCTCGCGCAGGGCGGCAGCGGCGATTTGCTGTCCGGCTTCATCACCGGTTTGCTGGCGCAACCGGCGTTGCAGACCGATGTGGAAAAAACCTTGCGCTACGCCGTCTGGCAGCACGGGGCGGCGGCAGATAAACTATCAGCGATCCGCGCGAACTGGACAGTGGAAGATCTGGCACAGGAAATCGGCAATGCTCCGTGATTTTTTGAGCTCAAAGCTGCTTTAACTCAGTGCTCACCAGTTGAATCAGCGGCCTGATCGTCGCCGCGCTGAAATCCAGCCGGCAGCCCGCCGCCGCGAATAATTCCGGCAACGGCCGGGAGCCGCCGAGCGTCAGGGATTTTTTATAGTCGCCCAGCGCCTTCGCCTGGTTCGCCTTGGAATTGGCCCACACCTGCAACGCGCCCAGCTGCGCGATGCCGTATTCGACGTAATAAAACGGATACAGAAAAATGTGCAACTGCCGGTGCCACGAATGCGCGCGAACGTCCTCGAAGCCGCTGAAATCCACATCGCCGCCGAAGCGCTCCATCAGTTTCAAGTAAGCCGCCTTGCGCTCTACGCGCGTGTGGCCGGGATGCGTGTAAATCCAATGTTGAAAACCGTCCACCACCGCCATCCACGGGAAAAAGCCGATGATGCCTTCAAGGTGCGTCTTGCGCGCGCGCGCCGCTTCCACCGGCGCGTAAAATTCCTCGATAAATTCGTTGCCGAGCAATTCCATCGCCATCGAAGCGACCTCACAAAATTCAATCGGCGCGCTGCGATACGGATATAGATCCTCGCCGCGCGTCGCCTGCGCGTGGAACGCGTGGCCGGCCTCGTGGAGAATCGTCTCCACGTCGCGCTGCACGCCGACGGCATTCATGAAGATGAACGGCACGCGCGCCTCGCTCAGGGTTGACTGGTAGCCGCCCGGCGCCTTGCCCTTGCGGTTGTCGAGATCGAGCAGCTGCTTGTCCTGCAGCTCTTGAAAATTCGCCGCGAGCCCCGCGTCGAGGTGGTTGAATATCTTCTGGGTGCGCGAAACCATTTCGCCTACATCGGCGAATGGCTTCAACGGCGCGCGGTTCTGCGGGTCCACCGCCAAGTCCCACGGACGCAGCTTCGCCAATTTCAACTGCCGCCGGCGGTCGTTCTGGATGGCGCGCACGGCGGGCATGATCTCGCTCTCGATCGCATTGTGAAATTTCACGCAATCGTCCGGCGTGTAATCGAAGCGGCCTTTCTGGCGGAAAATGAATTCGAGATAATTGTCGAAGCCCGCGTTCCTGGCGATCTGGTTCCGTAAATGGATAAGATCATCGAAGATGGCCTCGCACTTCTCCACGTCCTGTAACCGGCGCTTGGCAACGAGTTCCCAGGCCTCCTGCCGCAAAGCGCGGTCCGGCTCTTCCAGCAAGCGCCCCATCTGGACGAGCGTCTTTTCCTCACCGCGAAACTTCACCGTCTGCGCGCCGATAAGCTTCTGGTATTGCTGGCCAAGCTTGGCTTCTTCGGTCTCCAGCGCGACGTTCTCGGGACGGAATAGCTGGACGTGATTCGCCACATCGCGGTCGAAGACGGCGTAACGTGGTTGGAGTTCTAGCTTCAGCTTGTCCTCTGGGGCGCAGGCTGAAGCCAGAACTCCAACTTTGAGCAAATCCGCGCGGCAAGGATGGGCGACGTAAAGTTTTTCCAGCGCGAACTGGCGCGGCTTGAGCTGCGGCTCGACCTGTTCGACAAAATACAGATACGCCTTTTCCGCCTCGGCATTATCCGTATGGCAGGTCATGGCGATGTTGCGGCGGGAGGCCTCCTCGTCCAGCGCGGCGGATAGCTCACTCCAGTCGAGCAGCCATTTTTCCAAGTCAGTCACGAATTTGGCCTGCACCATGCGCGCCTCCAGTTGGTCAAACAGTGGCGCAATCTGCGGCCAGTCGCCGAGATCAATGCCGGAAGGAACAAAGGAACGCGGTTTTGCAGGCGGCAATTTTCCAAACGGCAACAAATTCATGCGGCAAGGATAGCGAAACGGCACGCGGTGAAAATGAATTATTCGCCGCGGGCCGCTTTGACGGATAGCTGAACTACTCCTTCGCCAGCACTTTTTCCAGCAGGGAATTCAAGCGTGTGAGCATGGCCCGCGGATCCTCCAGCAAGCCGGCGGCGACGCGGGCGTTGTCGAGAATCTGCTCGGCGACACTGCCGGCAAGGGCGGCATCTTTCTGACGGATGGCTTCAAGGCGGGCAATCAGCGGATGCGCCGGATTGATCTCAAAATCATGTTTGGCAGCGGGGATTTCGGGGCCATCCTGCTTCATCGCCTTCATGATGCGGCGCATGCTGGCGGTCATGAATTTGTCGGAATCCACCACCACGGCGGGGCTGTCCACGAGCCGTTGCGAGATGCGCACCTCGTTGATCTTGTCGCCGAGCGTTTCCTTGAGCCACGCTGCCAACGACTTCGCGGCGTCTTCAGACAGCGCGCCGCCTTTCTTCGCGCTTAAGTTCAAATCCGCCTTCTCCGCCAGCTTCAGCGGCTTGCCGTCGAAGGCATGCAGATGCTCCATCACAAACTCGTCCCACGCGTCGTAGAGGAACAGCACCTCCCATTTGCGTTCCTTGAACACCTCGAAATACGGACTTGCCTGCGCCGCCTCGCGATTGGCCGCGAGCAGGCAATAAATCTCCTTCTGGTCGGACGGCATCCGCTTCCCGTAATCCGCCAGCGACGTGAGCTTGCCTTTGTCCATCGTGGACGACTCGAAGCGCAGCAGTTTGCCCAGCGCTTCCTTGTGCGTGAAATCCGTGACAACCCCTTCCTTCAGAAACCGCTGATATTCGGTGTAAAACTTAGCGTAGGCTTCGACTTCCTTCTCCGATTGCTCGTCGAGAAATTTCAGGAACTTGCTCGTCAGCACCTTGTTCAGTTTCTGCATCAGCGAGGTGTCCTGCATCGTCTCGCGCGAGATATTCAGCGGCAGGTCTTCGCTGTCCACCACGCCTTTTAGGAAACGCAGCCATTCGGGGAACAGGCCTTTTGCCTTCGCCTGGATGAGCACCTTGCGGCAGTACAGGTTCACTTCGGAATCCATGCGGCCCATGCCGAGCGTTTCAAAATTGCGCGACGGCACGAACAGCAGCGCCTGAATCGCCAGCGGCGCGTCCGCCGTGAAATGCAGGCGGAAGAGCGGCTTCTCGTGGTCGTGACCGACAAAGGTGTAGAACTCTTTGTATTCCTCTTCCTTGATCTCGTTCTTATTCCGCGCCCAGATCGCCTGCACGGTGTTGAGCCGCTTGGTATTCAGCTCGATCGGAAACGGCACAAAACTCGAATAACGCTGGATGATACGCTCGACGGTGCTTTCCTGCGCGAAATCCTTGGTGTCATCCTTGAGTTCGAGCGTGATCCTGGTGCCGCGCGGCAAATCGGCGGCGGGCGCAAGCTCGTAACCGCCCATGCCTTCGCTGGTCCACTGCCAGCCTTGCTCATCCGGCGCGAACGAGCGGCTCAACACGGTAACCTTCTTCGCCACCATGAACGCCGAGTAAAAACCCACGCCGAACTGGCCAATGAGTCCCACGTCCGGCTGCTTCTCCTCGGCGAGCTGTTTCAAAAACGCCTTGGTGCCGGAATGCGCGATAGTGCCGAGATTCTCGACCAGTTCGCCGTGCGTCATGCCGAGGCCGGTGTCGGTGATGGTGACGGTGCCCGCCTTGTCGTCTGTGGTCACGGTGATGCCCGGCGCGATTTCGGATTGATACACCGGCTTGCCGGAAGATTGGTTGAAACGAAGCTTCTCGCAAGCGTCGGCGCTGTTGGAAATCAGCTCGCGCACAAAGATTTCTTTGTCGGTGTAAAGCGAATGGATGACGATGTTCAGCAGTTGCTGAATCTCCGCTTGAAAATGATGGGTCTCTTTCTGGCTCATAGGGGCTGTTTACTTAAAGAAGGAAAAGCCAATCGTCAAGCGGACATATCATTTTCCAAACAACCATCAAACGGGATTAACATCCAAATATTCCTTCACGCAGCTATTGATTTTTCTCCAAAGATTTGCAAAATCATCGCCCGATTTTAAACAACCGTCATTACCAGACATTTTATGAACGAATTCCAAACTGAAATTGCGGAGCTGAAAACATTCATCGCCGACCTCAAAGCCGACCGCACGGCCACCAAGGAAAAAGAAAAACGCGATGCCTGGACCAAATATGTTTCCCTGTCCGTGGTCATCATCGCCGTGATCGCCGCCATCGCGGCGCAATGGGGCGGCAAATACAGCAGCCGCGTGCTGTCGCAACTTAACGACGCCACCTTCAACCAAACCCGAGCCTCCGACCAGTGGGCATTTTATCAGGCCAAGTCCATCAAGCTAAAAGCTTACGAGCTTGCCCGCGACCAATTCATCCATGCTGCCAGCGCAACCAATGCGGAAACGGCAAAACTGATCAACGTTTACGAAAGTCAGATCACCAATTACAAAAAGGAGCAGAAAGGAATAGAAGCCGAGGCCAAGGAACTGGAAACCAAACGCGATGAAGCCCGCCAAGCCGCCAAACTCTCCAGCCAAAAAGGCAGCAAGATGGGGCTGGCTATCTCATTCTTTTCCGTCGCCGTGGCTTTGGCCTCCATCTGCACCGTCACCAAGAAAAAGCCGCTCTGGTTTGTGGCGCTGGTTTTCGCCGGCGTGGCCATCACCCAAATGGTCATGGCGTGGATTTCGGCATAGCCGACCGCCTATCGCTTCCAACGCAACAATCGCAGCGCGTTGCCGATAACAATCAAATCGGAAACGCCCATCGCCGCCGCGCAGAAGACCGGGCTGATGAAGCCCAGCGCCGCCAGCGGCACGCCGAGCGCGTTGTAGAAGAATGCCCAAAACAGATTCTGTTTGATCGTCCGCAAGGTCGCGCGCGCCAGACCGAGCGCCTCCGGCACCGCTTCGATTTCCGATTTCAGTAAAATGATATCCGCCGCCTCGCGCGCGATGTCGCTGGCGCGACTCACGGCGATGCCGAGGTCCGCCTGCGTGAGCGCCGGGGCGTCATTGATGCCGTCGCCCACGAACGCCACCCGCTCGCCAGTCGCCTGAAGCTGCTTCACAAACTCCGCCTTCTGCTCCGGCCGCACTTCCGCAAAAACATTCCCGGCCGCGATGCCAACTTGCCTGGCGATAGCGGCAGCCGTCACAGCATTATCGCCAGTCACGAGAAAAGTTTTCAGTCCCTGCGCTTGAAGTTGTCCAATCACTTCGGCGGCGTTGGTTTTCACCGCATCGCGCACGGCAAATAGACCAAGCAAAGTTTTCCCCGACGCGAGACCAACAATGGTCGCGCCCTGCTGCGACCATTCGGCAACGAATGTTTCACCCGCCGCCAAATCCACACTGGATTCTTTGAGCCAGCGAAGCGAACCGAGGCGGACGATTTCCGGTTTACGATTTACGATTTCCGATTTGGCTTCAACTCCCGCGCCGCAAATTTCTTTCCAATCGGCAACTTCAAGTTTCTCCGCAGAAATTTTGGCGAGCGCCTGACTAACGGGATGCGTGGAGTGGCGGGCGAGCGACGCCGCCAGACTTCTTAACTCCGGCTTCTGAATTTTGAATTCTTGCTCCGCCGCCACCTCCGGTTTTCCCATCGTCAACGTGCCCGTCTTATCAAACAACACGGCGGTGACATTGCCGGCTTTCTCCAGCGCCACGCCGTCGCGAATCAAGATTCCCCGTCGCGCAGCGGTGTTGGCGCTCGCCATGATGGCAGCGGGCGTCGCCAAACCCATCGCGCAGGGACAGGCGACAATCAGAATTCCCGCGGCAATGACGAACGCTTTTTCCGCGCCGGAATGCATGAACCAAAAGATTCCCACCGCGAGCGCGATAGCAACGACGACGGGCACAAACACGTTGCTGATGCGGTCGCCCAAACGCTGGATGTCGGCGCGGCTGGTCTGGGCGCGTTGCACGGCGGCGATGATATGCGCGAGCGCCGTCGCTTCACCGGTGGCCGTGACGCGCAGGACGAGGCGGCCATTCAGATTCACCGTGCCGGCGAAAAGTTCGCTGCCGGATTTCTTGTCGGCGGGAATAGATTCGCCAGTAAGCATGGCTTCATCCACGGCGGATTCGCCTTCGAGCACGACGCCATCCACCGGCACACGATCGCCGGGACGCAACGCGATGCAGTCGCCGATTTTTAGTTCCGCAACCGGAACCTCGGTTTCGATTGCCGATTGCCGACTGCCGGTTGCCGATTGGGAAAAAGCTGCGGATTTGAGATTAAACTCGCCCTCATCCCGGCCCTCTCCCACCGGGAGAGGGAGAATGCGTTCCAGCGCTGGGTTGGAGACGGATGCGCCAGATTTTAGAAAGTTTGCGATGGCTGTCCCCTCGCCTTTGAGGAGAGGGTCAGGGTGAGGGGAAAGCCGCCGCGCAGTCGGCGGCGCGAGATTTAACAATGATTTCAACGCGCCGCTGGCCTTAGCACTGACGCGGGCTTCGAGCCAGTGGCCAAAACTGATCAGCGAAATGATGGCCGCTGCCTCCATGAAATAGACGTGTCCGCCATGGCCGCTCAGCAGCGTCCAGACGCTGTAACCAAAAGCCGTGCTGGAGCCGAGCGCAACCAGCGCGTCCATGTTGGACTGGCCAACTTTGATTTGCCGCCAGGCGCCGCGATAGAACTGGGCGCCGCAGAATACCTGCACCACACCCGCCAGCGCGAACGCCAGCCATTGGAACCACGGCGTCATGGCGAGACGGAAAATCCATTCGCCAATCATCAACAGAGCGGTGACCGCGAGGCCGATGATCAAATTCCACTGCCAGCGGCCTTGCTTAGAGTCGACAATAACGGCGGGCATTTCTTTCGCCGCGAATCCAACTTGAGAAATCGCCTTGAGCACGGCGGCAATGTTTTTTGCCTCCACTGAAATCCAGCGGATGCTGGCGCGCTCGGCGGCGACGCCCACGGACACACTGTGGACGCCGGGGATTTTCTGAGCCGCCTCGGTAACTTTGCGGGCACAGTTGTTGCACGTCATGCCGCTGACGCGCAACTCGGTTGTGGTGGGTGAGGACATCGGTTCGCTCAAGCATCCTGCCACGCTGTGACAAGTTCGTCGAATTTCCTTTTGAAGTTGGTGGAGCGGGTTGCGCTGCGACCCGCTGTTCAGCCACAGCGCGACTGAACCCACCTCAGCGCACGAGGCGGACGGTTTGCATGCAGCAATACCACTCCCGCAAGTTCGGCAGCGACTTGAGCAGCGAGTAATGGCCGGAATGCAGGAAATTCCCCAGCATCCCGAACAGGTCGAAGTCCACGAACAACGGGCGTTCGCCGAGGAGAAATTCCGAGTGCGCGAGCATCTGCTCATACGGCACGAGCGCCGCCGCCAGTTTTTGTAGCCAGATTTTCCGGTCGGTTCGCCACTGCTCAATACAGCCGCGGCCAAACTTGCGTTCCTTGAAGCGCTGGTATTGCAGTTGATCGGCGGGCTTAACGAAATCACGATAATGGCTGTCGTTGAGCCGGAAGGTCGCGCCTTCGACTTCGCTCTCGATATGGCGCCAGAGCAGCGACTGCACGCCTTCGCGGTCGCCTGGAAAGAGGCCGAGCTTCAATTTTGCATCAAGATATTTGGCGACGATTTGCTGGTCGTCGGTGTCGTCGAAGACGACTTTCGCGCCGTCGCGGATAATGGGCACGCCATAATACTGGTGCTTCGTCAGTTTCCATACCAACGCGCGATCCTGCGGCGGGATGTTGATGATTTTGAAACGCACGCCGGAGAATTCAAGGATGCGTCGTTGGGGGATGCAGAACGGGCTCCAAGTGAATTGAATCAGTTCAATCATGCCCCATATTTCCGCCAACCGGCGCCGGAATTCAAGTGTAAAGCCGCTTTACTCTTTTTGCCACGGAGCTAGAATCGCCACATGGCTGGCGAATACGATTCCACCGAATTTATTGACACCGATTTTCTGGCGCAGAAATCGCCGTCCACCGCGCCGGCATCCGCTTATGGACGCGCGCCCTCCCCGGATGATGTGAACCGCAAGGTCGTGGAGGCGCAGCAAAAACTCGTCGAACTCAAGCGCGCGCAGGAAGAACTGGAGCGCGAACGGGCTGGCCTGGAGGAACTCCGCCGCCGGCAGAACGAATTCCAGACCGGCCGCGATGAAGTCATCCAGAACCTCACGCGCGGACTCGGCCTGCTCGAGGAGGCGGAATTTGTCGCCCGCCGTGACGCCGAGCAGATGGTCAAGACCGTTGGCGATTTCCGCGCCGCGCTGGCCAAGGTGCAGACCATCAACGACCAGACCTGGACAAAGGAAAATTTTCAAGTAGAACTCACCCGAGCACTCACCACGATTGAAAATGCTCGAATGGAATGGAATTCCGCCCGGCTAAAAATTTCCGCACTGGCCGGCGAAACCAAAAACGCCGCCGCGCCGCTGGAAAAGAATTCCCCCGCCGCCGCGACGTCGCTGGCGGAACTGCCATTCGGCCGACTTTGCAAAATCGGGCTGGCGATGACGTGGCCGCTGCTGCTGGCGGCCCTCGGCGCACTGGGCTTTTTCATCGCCATTCTCCTGCGAAAGTGAGGCTGCATGGGTTTGCTGAAAAAAAATCCCGATCTGATTTCCGACAAGGCGCGCGCGCTGAGCGCCGAGATTGCCGCGCTCGAAGCCGAGATCAAAAAACTCGATTCGCAGCTGGCGCGCCCAAGCGAACCCAAATTCCGCTCCACCATCATGCCGGCGGGCGGAACTATTTCC
>Ga0265327_10005001_pt1 | contig 11367 bp, 8 predicted proteins | sample 41621metaG_FD_202089 | JGI IMG/M metagenome (GOLD analysis project Ga0265327, IMG submission 202089) | Rhizosphere microbial communities from Carex aquatilis grown in University of Washington, Seatle, WA, United States - 4-16-21 metaG | ecosystem: Host-associated > Plants > Roots > Rhizosphere >...
GCTAAATCATCACAGCTCATAATCGGGCGCTAAAAAATACTTAATACTCTGACTGACAATATAACAATAATAACAATAATAACAGGAGGATAGTTTATGTCTGCCACAACCGTTTCAGCTCAAGATATACCTAACGATAGCCCCTTGACCGTGTCGTTCCGCTTGTTATTGGGGCTGTATGCGATTATTCCCTTATGTTTATTATTGCAGTTATTCGATGCTTGGTTCTGGCACGGTTTTTTACTACAGAGTTTACCAAGCAGTCCCAAGCAGTTCTTATTGTTCCAGATTATTTTCGGAACTCCGCACATCGTCGCCAGTTCCATCCTGCTGGCGAGCAATAGAGAATACCTGAAGGTTTATCGGTTAAAAATCATTTCGATGACGCTGGCTATTATTGTGGTGTTCGGCGTGGGCAGTCTGTTTGTGCCTTATAAAGCGCTTTACCTGATAGTCGCGGCTTGGACCGTGTATCACGTGCTCAAACAGCAGTTGGGCGTGGGCCGCGGCTTATACCGTCTGCCGGATTGGGCTTTTTATCTGTTATTGTGGCTGAGTGTGACTGCGGGGCTTTTTGTTTACATCGGCATTTTTCTGAAAAACAGTCTGGATGTTCAGCAAGTGGAATGGATTAAGCTGATTGCGGGCAGTTTGTGCGCCGCACTGATAGGCACGGCGCTGGTATGCCAACGCTATATCACCACGCCGTCGGGCGCTTGGTTTTTATGGTCCAATGTGTTGTTGGTTTTAAGCACTTTTTATCTTTTTGTTCAGCAGTATTATTTCCTCGCGATTTTGGTGCCAAGACTGGTGCATGACGCGACGGCTTATATTTTCTATGTGGTGCATGATTACAACAAGCATCACCGGCAGGCGCAAAATTTTATCTATCGCTATGCGGCGCGTTGCCGTTTGCCGGTGTTTGTCGTGTTGCCTCTGGTTTCGTTTGCGTTGGCGTTTGTGTTGCAGTCTTACGGGGACGCAGCGGTTAATCGCTTAAGCGAATTTTTCTTCGGGGTGGAGATTCATAAGGCGATTACTTTGGGCCTGCTGGGTTATCTGGCGTTAATGCATTATTACACCGAGGCTTTTACCTGGAAGCAAGGCTCGCCTTATCGGCGTTTTATTGCGTTTTCGAAATAGCGGGATATTCATTCACCACGAAGTTTTATTTCTTCGTGGTGAATAAAGCCGATACCAAATAGCTTTATGCGGCGTTATAGCCGCTTAACTCTTTAACCGCGCTTTCGGTATGGAAAAATATCTTGCCGGGTTTCAGGTGTTTTAGAAAATCGCTTCTTTCCAGTTTATCAAGCACAGGGCCTTTGGCTTCCGAAATATGCAAGGTTATATTCGATGCCTGCAAGGTATGGATCAGGTTTTCCAGCACTTCCAGCGCGGTGCTGTCTATATCGCTGATGGAGGTAAAAATAAGCACGATATGCTTGACCTCCGAATGCCGCTCCGTTTCAGTGCTAATAAACTCTTCTATATAATCGATATTGGCAAAGGTAATGCTTTCGTCAATGCGCAGTAACAACAAGTGAGGCCAGGTTTCGACCTGATGGCGCTTGATGTTGCGGTAATGCTCGGTGCCCGGTATGCGCCCGACCACCGCAATATGGGGATGACTGGTTTTGCGCAAGTGGCAGATCAAAGTCAGGATAATGCCCAACGTGATGCCTTCTTCAATGCCGTAAATCAACACACCCAGCAAAGTAGCGGTTTCGGCCATACCGTCGCCGAGATCGTAACGCCAAGTGATAACAATATTTTTTAGTTTCACTAAAGGCATAATCGCAATCAGGATAATCGCGGCCAACGCGGCTTTGGGGATGTTTTCAAACCATGGGCTAAAAAAGATAACCGCTAAAGCAAGAATGGCGGCGGCAATCAGCATAGCCACTTGACTGCGCGCACCGGCCGAAAAATTCACCATGGTTCGGCTAAAGCCGCCGGCTACCGGCATGCCGCCGGACATCGCCGCCGCCAGATTGGCGACGCCCAGCGCTATCAGCTCCTGATTGGGGGCTATTTTTTCGCCCCTGAAATTAGCCGTGACCTTGGCAATCGCGACGCTTTCGACATAAGCAATCAACGCAATAAAACCGGAATAAGGCAGCAAGGTGCGCCATTTTTCGGTCGAGGCGAAGATAAAGTTTACCGCGGGCAAACCGGACGGAACTTGTCCGACCACCGCGACATGGCGTTGTTCCGGCCAATTCAGATAACTGACCGCCAAGGTTGTCAGCGCGATAGTCAACAACGGTCCGCATTTGCTGATTGCAGTGATTAACGCGGGTTTCATGCCGATATTTTTAAGCATGAAAATAAGCGGCTTGCCGAACAGCAGCAATAAGGCCAAGGCGCTAAGGCCGATGGATAAGGCGGCGATATTAACGCTCTGCAACAGTGAGCCGTAACACGCGACATCAATGCCGCAGGAAGGTGTTTTTAAACCGAACAACAGCGGCAGTTGGTTGCCGATAATCAATAAAGACGCGCCGCTGGTAAAACCGGTCAATACCGGATGACTGATAAAACTAACCAGTCCGCCCATGCGCAACAACGCCATCATTAACATAATGAAGCCGCTTTCCGCCGACAAGATCAGCGCGCTTTGAACCGGATTGCCTAACATGCTGACTTCCGGCGCAGTCAATGCGCCGGCAATCATAATGGCAGCAATTGAGGCCGGTCCGACCGATAAGGTGCGGCTGGTGCCGAGCAAGGCATACAGCACCGGCGGCAAAATGCTCGCGTAAAGCCCGAGTTGCGGCGGTAAACCGGCCAGAATTGAATAGGCAATGCCCTGCGGCACCAGCAAAATAGCGGTAATAATGCCTGCGAACAAGTCGCTGTTAAAGTCCTGACGCGTGTAGGATTTCAGCCAACAGGCAATAGGAAATAATTGTTTTAAGCATAAATTATTGGATTTTGAATGTGCTATGGACATGGATAAAAGTATAAGGCTAAGGGCGAAAAATCAGCTGACGCCCAAGCTCCAAGCTTGGGAATTCGGCTCCGGAAGCTCCAGAGTCCGGTTTAGCGAAGCTACCGGCATAAACAGATATTTTTTTCCTAAGCAACCGTTCCCGCGTCGCTTTTCGTATTGCTAAGGAATGAGCATGAAATAATTTGAACCGTTCGCTCCGTAAGTTTTCAGCAGGAGTGCAAGCTTTGCTTGCGTTTGCAGGCGAAGCCCGCACTCCGGCTGCACATAGTTGTTCACTTTATTTTATGCTCGTTGCTAAACTAACGTTCCACCGCCCTGTTGTAGGAGCGGGCCGTGCCCACTGTTCAAATGTCTCGGGCATAGCCCGCTCCTACCGACATCAGGGGAGTTAACTTAGGCGAAAAATGCAAAATAACTTGCACCTTTCGCCGGGTAAATTAGTCTTCCTTCATAAATTTTTTGGCATAGCATTCACGGTGAGGAATATCGATACGATAGCCCTTCAACATCAAATGCCAATACAGCCAAGGAAAACCGGTCGTTTTACCCCACCACCAGATAGCGCGGCTTTTTCTGGGGTCCAGCCACGGGAAAGAAGGCGTTACTTTACCGTCGTAGGCAAATTCAGCCAGCATCACTTTATCCAGCGACGTGGTTAACGGACAGGAACCGTAGCCGTCATAACCTTCTTGAACCGCTTTGCTGTTCTTTAGGCTAAGAATATTGTCAACCACCACCGGAACCTGTTTGCGCACCGCAGCGGCGGTTTTGGCGTTGGTTGTTCCGGCGGCGTCGCCCAAGCCGAATACATTGCTGTATTTGTTGTGTTGCAGGGTTCTGGGATTGACATCGATCCACCCGGCGGCGTTGGCCAGCGGGCTGGTTTTAATAAAATCCGGCGCACTTTGCGGCGGCGTCACATGAATCATGTCGAACGCCTTGGTCACTCTTTCCTTGTTGCCTTCGCTGTCGCTGACTTCAAAGGTGGCGATTTTTGCCGGACCGTCAATAGCGACCAGATTATGATTGAAATTGGTTTTAATGCCGTAGTCGGCGACGACTTTGCATAAGGCTTTGGCGAAAAACGGTACGCTGAACATGACCGCACCGGCATTGCAAAACTCAATAGTGAACTTATCCAAAGTGCCTCTTTTACGGAAGCGATCCGCGGCCAAGTACATGATTTTCTGCGGCGCGCCCGCGCATTTGATCGGTATCGGCGGCTGCGTGAACAACGCCGTGCCTTCTTGAATATTTTGAATGCATTCCCAGGTGTATTCGACTGTCTCGGCGGAATAATTACTGCACACATTATTTTTGCCCAGCGTTTCCTTTAGGCCGTCAATCTTCCCCCAATCCAGTTGCAGACCGGGACAAACCACCAGATAGTCGTAACTCAAAGTAGCGCCGGAACGTAAGCTGACGCTGTTGTCGTCCGGTTGGAAGCTTTCCGCATAATCCTTGATCCAAGTCACGCTCGGATGGATCAAATCGGCTTCATTACGCATGGTTTGCTTTAAGGTATAAGCGCCGCCGCCGACGATGGTAAAGCCCGGCTGGTAATAATGAACGTCCGACGGTTCAACAAGAGCAATGTCGATTTCGGCATTTTGACGGCGCATATTGTTGGCAATGGAAACGCCGGCGGCGCCTCCCCCGATAATTAGCAAGGTGTGATGGTGGCTTGACATAAATTCCTCTCAGATATGTAGTTAATGGAAGCTTTCGGTATACGACAAAAAAGCATAAAACAACACATTTTTTTTGTCATGCTTCCATTTTCTTTTATATCGGCCTAATTCTTTTTGGGCTGGTTTCGCTATCGTTCCCAAGCTCCGGCGTGGGAATGCAGTGAGGGACGCTCCTGCGTCACGTACCACTGGAGCGATACTTCGGCATTCCCACGCCGGAGCTCTCGTCTTTATACACAAGTCTGTTCAAGACAGGACGTAGGCCGGAATAAGCCCGCCCGGCGATAGCCAGGGTGGGCGTTTCCGGCACTCCCAGGCCTCGGGATGCCGGAAACGCCGGTCCTGCGCTAAAGCGCGGACCGGCTTATTCCGGCCTATATCGCGATGTGTATAACGATGAGCGCCGGAGCTTGGGAACGATGTCGCTTTATTCATTTCGGACTCTATATGTTTTTAAACCGGTGCTATACCGCTCTGTCCGGTGCTTGGCTTTTCTTCCACGCTTCAAAGCCACCGGCCATAGACAGGACATGCGTGTACCCTAATTGTTGCAGGGTTTGCGCCGCCAACGCCGAGCGATTGCCGGATCGGCAATAGATAAGCACCGTTTTCGATTGGTCGGCCAATTCGGGCATGTTGCCGACTTTAAATTCCAGCATACCGCGCGGGATTAACAGCGCCTGCTCAATGTGTCCTTGCGCATATTCGCTTTCTTCGCGGGTATCGATCAGCACGATAGGGCCTTCCTCAAGCAGTTGCTTCGATTTGGCGACATCGATTTCAACGATGTGTTGCTTGGCTTCGGAGACCAGGTCTTCGGTTTTAGTCGTGGCGCGGACCGGCGGCGTTGCATCCCTGTGCGCTACCGCATCCTGACGCTCATTTTCATCCAGGCCGCAATAACGATTGGCGGGTACCGCCTCGTCAATTAACCGGGGCTTGGGCAAGTTCAACGTGTTCATGATCTCGATAAATTGCTCGCGGCTCTTGCCAGCCAGACGCGGGTTGGTAGTGCGTTCCTGCATGATGCAGCTAACCCAACGTTGTTGGTAGTCATGGCCCGGATAGATCAAGGTTTCGTCCGGCAAGGTGAACAAACGCTGGGTAATGCTGTCGTACAACACCCCGGCATCGCCGCCTTGAAAATCGGTACGCCCGCAACCGCCGATCAATAAAGAATCGCCGGTAAACAAACGGTCGCGCCATAAAAAAGAAATACTGCCGCGCGTATGCCCCGGTGTCGCGATTACCCGGAGCTGTTCATTACCGGCGAACTGAAAAATGTCGCCATCCTGAATTTGAATATCGGCCGATTCGGCCCCGCATAATCCGCTGACACCGGTATGAGCGCCCAAGCGTTGGCGCAACAGGCCGCTGGCGGTGATGTGATCGGCATGAACATGGGTTTCCAGGGAATATTTCAGCTGTAAGCCGTGCGCTTCCAGTAACTCAATATATTCATCGATATGAGTGTTGACCGGATCGATGAAGATGGCGTCTTTACCGACCGGGTCGGCAATCAAGTAAGTGTAAGTCCAGGTTTCATGATCGAATAGTTGTTTAAATAGCATGATGTTTCTCGGCTTGAGTTAGGTATCTACAATTGGTTAAAGCAAGGGCTGTGCCAGAGAGCTAAGACGCAAGGCAAAAGGCCGAAGACAACGAAACCGTACCTTTGCCTTGCGCCCTTAGCCTGTTTCATATAGTGTTTCAGTGAAACATTCTACTGATTCAGTGAAACACTATATGAAACAAAATAAACAGCTATTAGACCCCTTATCGGATTGGTTGGCGCAGCAATCGCTACACCCCTTGATTTCAAAACTGCTGGCTCTTTGCGATGATACAGGCTTGTACATCGTTGACCGGGATCAACACATTATTTATTGGAGCCTTGGCGCCGAACGACTGTCGGGCTTGAAAGCCGAAGATATCGCAGGCAAACCCTGTGTTCAAGAATACGAGATTAGCGAGAGCGATGACCATAAAAAACAACTGATAAAACCATTTAAAAATAATCAACATCGCATTGAGTTGGCCAAAGTCAGCCAAGCTTTATATGACCGGGACGGTATTTTTTCCGGCGGCTTAGGCTTGCTGACACCGGCGTCGGCAGCTACGCCTTTACCGAACAGCGCAAGCGGATTCCCGGTACCGGCAAAGCAGAGCTTTCAAGGCATGCTAAGCCGCTCTCCGGCCATGCAGGCGGTTTTTAAGATTATTCAAAATGCCGCCGAAACCGAAGCGACGGTATTGGCCAGAGGCGAAAGCGGTTCCGGTAAGGAGTTGGTTGCCAAGGCAATCCATGATTTAAGCGCTCGCCGCAACGCGCCTTTTCTGGCGATCAATTGCGCGGCCTTGTCCGCCAGCTTGCTGGACAGCGAATTATTCGGCCATGTGCGCGGCGCCTTTACCGGCGCGATCAAAGACCATAGCGGCCTGTTTCAACGTGCGCGCGGCGGAACGCTGTTTCTGGACGAAGTCGCCGAACTGCCGCTTGAGTTGCAGGCTAAACTGCTTCGGGTGATTCAGGAAAGAAACTATATTCCGGTGGGCGGAGATCGTTCGATTGATGTCGATGTGCGCATTGTTGCCGCAACCCATCGCTCATTACGCGAACAAGTAAAAATGGGCCGTTTCCGTGAAGACTTGATGTATAGGCTCAGAGTCGTGCCTATTTTTATTCCGCCGTTACGGGATCGTAGGGAGGACATCGGTTTACTGATCTGGCATTTTATCCGGCTGCATAATGCGCCCGGTTTTAGAAACATCGAAAAAATCGACCCGCAGGCGATGCGGACTTTATTGGATTATGCATGACCGGGCAATGTCAGGGAGCTGCATAATGTCGTGGAATATGCTTTTGCGGTAGGCCGGGGCTCGACCTTACGTTGGTCTGAATTGCCTCCTGAGTTCAGGGAAGCGCATCCCGTTGCGTTGCAAGCTGTACAAAATTTGCCGTTATCGGCAGAGGAAGAATCCGTTGCAATCCGCCAAGCGCTGGCGCAGAGCAATGGTAAAGTGACTCTGGCGGCGCGTACTCTGGGCATGAGCCGAGCGACGTTTTGGCGTAAACGCAAGCTTTACGGCATATGAAAGCGTTTTATGGCGGGATAAAACTTAGGAATACGCATAAATTAATTTAAGCAATGACCATGAAGAGCACGAAGGACATGAAGACTTAAATCCTTCATGCCTTTCATGCTCTTCATGGTTAAAAATAAAACTTACTCACGTTATTTCATGCACATTTCTTAGCGGTATCGAGAGGCATGTTGCGCACCTTTCGATACGACTATTTAAAGATCGGAATTTTCTTGCTTAGCTTGCCTACGCGTTAATACGGTAATGCCTGTAACCACCAACACCACCACTGCTCCCAACATATACAAATACCGGCGCCAAGGAGTTTTTTCTTCTTCAGCGCCGACCACAAACGGCAAATGCGTATCCTGTTTTTCGCCGTCATGAACGATGGTCACATGCGCAAGATAATCGCCGGCGCCGTATTTGGAAAAATCAACATCCGCCTTCACCGTTCCGGATTTGGTTTTTTGCGGCTCTAAATAAAAAATACGCGTCCCTTCGGGCTCTTTAGTCACTTCAAATTCTATCGAGACATCCCTCAGCTTCTTGCCTTCATAATCAAAAATAAGATTGGTCAGTCCCACATTGGGAATAAAGCGGCAATAACCCTGGCTTTGGCTAAAGGTCGGGGTATAAGCGGTAAAGTGAATTTTTTCGGTACCGACCCTGATGCGGCAAACATCAATCTCGTCAAGCGCGCCTCTATGACTGTAACTTGGCGCGGAAAACGACAGGCTTAACACTAATGCCGATAGAACAGCCCAACACCGGGATGTTTTATCTGTCGAACGTTTACTGTTTGGGTTTTGAAGGTGATCAGGCAACGTGGGTAGCAGATGTGTTTGCATTGTTGAACCTCTCTTTTGTAGGACGGAAAATAGCGTAAAAACCAACGCGGTGGATAAGTGCTCAAATAGGCAAAAAATTACATTAAACTTGATAAAGAAAACATCGTCAAACCTTAGTAAAGTCTTGATAAACAGACAAAATCGTCATGGCTTGGGTGACGGCTGCGAGGATGCAAGAGCTCAAGTACCAGCTCCTTCTCCCTTGAGGGAGAAGGTTGGGATGAGGGGGGATATAAAGGGTTGTTTTTATTCTCCTCACCCCAACCCTCTCCAGCAGGAGAGGGAGTTAGACCACTTTGTAACTAGTTGTATTTATAATACAAAAAAGTTGTGTAGATACTTATGCTCAGGGAGAAGGTGGCACAGCCCTAAGTCAACAGTGTTGGATTATGCTCTGCCCTACGTTCGGCGGCATCAACGCGCAACCGCAAGCATTGCAATTCCAACAATGAAAGTTACAGCACAATCCGCCGTTGATGAAATCCTTCCGCCAGAGGTTCATTGGTAATGGTCATTATCGCGGCATCAGGCAGCTTTTGAGCAATCAAGCGCAACATTTTCATCTCGCATGAGGAATCAAGCGAATCCATAGACTCCTGCAATAAGATCCACTTAGGCTGTTGCAACAACAAGCGCACGACGCCCAAACGTTGTTGCTGCTCGCGGGAAAGCGCGCCAGCCCAATTATCTTCGTGGTCAAGCTGATCTTTTAATTCGTCCAAATCGACCAGCTCAAGCGCCTCCAGCAGTGCGGACTCGGCATATTCAATGTTGGCCGACGGATAGCAAATTGCAGCCCGCAAAGTCCCGGTCGGCAAATAAGGCCGTGGCGGCATAAAGAACACAGGATCGCGCGGTAACTCAATAGCGCCTTCTCCCCACGGCCAAAGACCCACGATAGCCTTAAACAACTTGGAACCGGTAAAGGCATTGCCGGTAATCAATACGCGTTCGCCCGGCCCGATTTCGGCATTCATAGCCGATACGCACACCATGCCGTCCAGCCTGATAATAGACAGTTCGCGAAAACGCAAAACATCGCGTTCGGCTTTTTCCAGATGAATACGATGCGGGTCATGGCGGACAATTTCCTGCTCCAGCTGGTCTAAGCCGTTAATCAAGCCCAATACCCGCTCAACCGAAGCGCGCCATTCGGCAACCTTGGCCATATTATCGACCGGCCAAGACAACGCGCCGGCCGTTTGTTGGAAGGCCTGGGCCGATTGCATCAAGGCGCCCAGCGAAATACTTCCCGTAATATAGCGGGGCGCGGACACCAGTATAGGGAATGCCATCGATAACACCGAATACCCCGAAGTCAGCATGAATAGATGCGACCAAGCCAGGGTTTGCCGCTGCCAAGCGTGGACAATATTCTTAAAAAGCTCAATAAAGCGGCTTTGCTCGTTGGCTTCGCCATGAACCAGCGCAATCGCCAGAGAGTTTTCCCGCGCAGTGACCAAGCCGAACCTGAAATTAGCTTCTACGGTTTGCCGGGCATCGGTAGCCAAAGTATAGGGGCGGCCTAGCCACCATCCCAACGAGGAAGCGCAGGCGGCATAGATTATCGCCAGCCAGACTAAATGCCCGTGAATGGGAATCTCGAAAAACAATAGATTGAGCGTAACCGTGCCGGAAAGCGCCCACAAGATTTTGGTGAAACTAATAAGCACTAACGAGCAATAAACCAAGGAATGACAAAGATCGATAGCGGCTTCGGTGGCAATGCGGATATCTTCAGCGATTCGCCCGTCTGGATTATCATGCGTTCCCTGAATATGGGTAACCAGATAATGACGGCCATCGGTCATCCATTTACCGATCAAATGATGTGTTAACCAACTGCGCCAATCCAGTTGCAAGCGCCGCTTGACTTTAAAATGGGCGGTAGTAACCGCTATATTAGCCCCGAAAATCAGCACGATCAGGCCGATCTGGGTAAATAACCCGCTCATTGAGCGTTGTTCAAGCGCGTTAAAAAGGTCGGCGCTCCATACCGTAATGACCACAGCAATGCCGATTTGCATGATGGTCAACATGAATAGAGCCAACGTCAGGCTGCGAATAGTGGATTTGTTTTCAGAATACCAAAAAGGTCCTGCTAACTTAATGAATTGAATGAAAAACCCGTTTGAAAATTGCAAAGGAAAATCTCCGTGTTAGGAGGAAATAAATAATATTGGGGCATGGTTTTTTATTTTTTTGGTATGCCCCGCCTTTTACCGGCCTACAATTCTAGTGGAATTTGGAAAACTATGTAAGCCTTTGATTAAACACGCCATGTGCTTTTGTAAAATCACTCCTGCGCCAACGCATAATCAATTGAAATATAATTAAATAGTCAGCTACAAAGCGGCGACCGCTGCTGAGCTGAAATAAGATTGCCGAGACCGAATGACAGCAAAAAGGTAGGCCATGAATAACGATCGGATAGCGGAGCCATAATGAAAATTGTCCATTGGGAACACTTTTCTTCATCTGAACACATGCGATATACCAGCCTAATCTATCGTTTCAACCCATCGGCAACGATCGTTCACAATTTTGGCAGCATTCTTGCTATCAATCCCGTTAGCGATAAGTGCAACCACTCTGTCATCGGTATCGTAACCTACATGCGCATCAAGAGGATTGGCGAGCTTGCCTAAACCAAATGCGTCAAAGATGGTCGCCACATTGATGTTAACATTGGTGACGTCTATGCAAAGCCTTGAATCCAAATATTTTTCCACGAAGCCCTTGGGAAGGGCATAACTTAACAGGTCGTTAGGATCGCTGAAGGCAA
>Ga0265327_10005002_pt1 | contig 11362 bp, 5 predicted proteins | sample 41621metaG_FD_202089 | JGI IMG/M metagenome (GOLD analysis project Ga0265327, IMG submission 202089) | Rhizosphere microbial communities from Carex aquatilis grown in University of Washington, Seatle, WA, United States - 4-16-21 metaG | ecosystem: Host-associated > Plants > Roots > Rhizosphere >...
AGTATGGATCCGACCGGAGGCGTTTCGCCGGCAAACGTCATGCACCATTCCAGGAACATCGGATCTGGGATGGCCGGTGAACCTGTGTTCAGGGTGCCGATCGTGTTGGCCAGGCTGACATTCGGTACGAGCGCGGCGATGCCGTTGGCCGCGTTTGATATGGCTGCAGCCCGAGATGTCAGAAATTCTTCAGTGATGTCGTCCAGGCCGAGCGGTAGTAGCTCGACCACTGACATGTTCTGGGTTTCGATGCCGAGAACGGAACTGACTTGCCATGCTGAGAGGGCGGAAAGCCCATTGAACAGTGTGTTGAAGACAGTCTGAATCGGCGTCTCATAGGCGGTCGGCGCCGAGGTCGATGTGAGGATGCCGTTCAACCAATTCAATGATTGCCAGCAGACACCGAAAATCAGACCTGGGTAGCCTACAAACGGTGAACTGCTGGCCATCGTTTACGCTTCGCTCCAACGGTGAGTAAGCGTCGTCATTTACGCTTCGTTCTAATAGCGACGGCGTTACTTGCCGAATTTTAGCTTGTCGATCGCCTTCTGTTGAAGGATCAGAAGCTGCGTCTGCTGAAGGATTATGTTGCGCATAGCGTTGAGGGTGTTCTGGTTGTTGTTGTCAGCTATAAGCGCGTCAACTTGAGCCTTCTGGTTGTTGAAGATGGCAGTCCCCTGCTCATCCGTCATGGGGCCTTCCTGCTTGGCAGGAGCAGCCGCAGCCGCTGCAGGCGCTGCCGGCGCCGGAGGTGTTGCAGGTGCGACTGCCGCAGGCGCCGCAGGTTGTGGTGTTGCCGGCGTCGCCTTGGGGGCGTCAGCCGCGTACGCAGCTGTGGCTAAAAGAAGCGATGTGAGAAAAAAAGTAGCGAATTTCATGTCTGGTCCTACCTGATATGTGCAAGTCGCACCGTTTCAATATACAACGGCGTACGTTGCATTAAAAGAGCTATTTCGTTAGCCAACTCATGGAATTGCCTGTCGGCTGAATGCATGTGTCAGAGGCTACAGCGACTCCTGGATCCAATGAGAACAGTACGCTTTTTGTCACTGCATCACGGATCACTATAGGGCTTGGAGGCCCTACAAAGCCCGCTGGGAAAAAGAACACACAGCCTGATTTTATCGGCAGATTTACGCCATCAGGATAATCTGATGCCATGGCCGGTGCCACGAATGATAGGCCAAGCAATAATGCGGCGATCGTTTTCATAATTCCCTCAGTGAGTTGTCCAGTTCGTGCCGTTGCATGCTACCGGCACAGGTGACGTTCCGCCAGTCACCAGTGTTCCGTTGTAGGTCGGCGACGATGCGTCAAGCACGAAGGCATACATGCCTTGAGCGGCGACATTGCATGTCGGCAGCTGCGCACCGGATACAGGCTTGAATTGGATCGGGCCACCCAATGTCGTCAGGCCACCGGAAGGCTGCACCGACAAAGTGCTATGGGCTGGCGAACAGGTGATGTTGAGGAATATGGGAGTAGCGCCACCAAACTTATTGGCCGCGACACCTGTTCCTGGACATACAGAGGTGTAAGCCATACGAACTGGAATAACAGCAGATACAGCAAGGCCACTGACCGCTGACACCTGCCAAATGCCTTCGAAGGCGTCTACGACTTCATCGCCGACGAATACAACCCCTCCTGGGGTGCCACTGCCGGGAGTTACCACAGCGCTCACTTCAACAAACCCGCTGACGTTGATGGCGGCTCCAGAAGCAGTCGGTGTGATGTTTACAGGACCAGCCTGCACAGCACCGCTTGGGCCGTTTACCTTGAAGTTTCCATTATCAATGAAGTTGTTGCGAACGAACAACGGCCCAAACATCATTCCGTTGTCAACATATACCTGACCGGCTTGCCCCATGTTGGCGGCATTGTTCATAAACACGTCGAAAATACTGCCGCCTACACCGGGTGTCGAATCCCATGGGACATCTTGCCCGTAAGATCCGAATTGAATCATGTTGACGCCTTTGCCGGTGCCGTTTCCTATTCCCGGAGCAGCATCCATAACGACCATCGAGTCTGTCACCTGCAACGGAGCTCCACTTGAGCCGGATGCGTGTACGGCGTCATTCACACCAAAATGGAACGATTGTATCCATTTGCTTGGCGTGTGAGTGCCTGCGAACAGACGTATATCGTCTTCCACGTTGGAGCACTGGAATATCCAGTCACCCGTGTTGCATTGGATGTCTGGGTTTAGAATCTGATACGTCCCAATCGGGTTTGATGACGTTCCGCCATCCCCAGCAGAAGCGTGGATAAACAGGTTGCTCAGCTGGTATCCGATAACGGATCCTGTGACAGCGTTCCCTGCATTTTTCGCCATAATCACAACGAATTCAGATCGCGATCCAGAGAACCCAGAAACTAGGTTTTGAGTTAGCCCCCAATATGCAGGTGGCCCTCCCCGCGTGTCCGTGATGGCGTCGCTCAGTTGGGTCTCAAACATCGATCCGGCGCCTGTGTTCAGGACACCTGACGCGAGAACGTTGTACCAAAGAGGCGCCACATTGACCACGCCAGTGCCAGGCGGCCCTAAGCCAATTCCTGAAACGTATGTCTGGGCTGACCCGTACTGAATTCCTTTTCCTACGATCAGGCCGTTTCCGCCCGTTAGGTTTGCGTATCCAGAAACTGGTGTCGTCAAATTCATTACGCCAGATACGTTGTTCACGACGGACATGGTGGGTCCTGTGCTGCCACCTTGAACTCGAAAATACGATGTCGCGCCTACCGTATCGTTAATTTGGAACTGCGGAACATTGTGCTCCGTATAGAATGTGAAGCTGCCCGTGCCCAGAGTTTCAAAGCTGAGCGATCCAGATCCTGTTCCAGTGACCTGTAGTATGTTGTTAGATATCAACAACGGATTTGCAGACAGCGGGTTGACAGTTAGCGTGTTGCCGATCGTGGCCGCGCCGCCCATAGCTGTCAGGCCGCCAGAAGGCTGCAGGCTTAGTGTGCTCAGCGTAGGGGTGCAGGTGATATTCAGGATAAGCGGGCTCGTTTGAGTGCCACCGAATTTTACCGCGCTCGTAGCCGGTCCGGGGCATCCAGATACAGTTGCTGGGCGAATTGGAATAACGGTGGCTACGGCGGTTGTCCCAGTGCGGGTGGCTACCTGCCAGATGCCTTCTACGCTATCTACAATCTCATCACCAACGAACACAGGTCCACCAGTTGTGCCACTGACAACGGTAGCGCTCACCTCGGTCACACCGCTGACGTTAATTGCGGCTCCCGAAGCGTTGGTGACGATATTGGCTAGTCCGATTTGGGCATTGCCGGATCCGGTAATTTTGAAATTGCCGTTGTCGAAAATAGTTCCGCTTACAACGAGCGGTCCCAGCATGAATCCATTATCTGCGTAGGCGGCACCAGCCTGAGTCATATTGCCACCGTTGTTCATGAATATGTTCATGATGTCGGTGCCGATGCCAGGCGTCGTATCCCATGGGGTGTCTTGGCCAAAAGAACCCATTTGAATTAGATGGGTGGCTTTTCCTGTGCCATTTCCGATACCGGGTGAAGCGTCAATGGTTACTGCAGCGTCGGCGATCTGAAGAGGCGCCAATGTGCTTCCACTGGCGTGAACTGCGTCGTTAACGCCGTAGTGCAGAATTTCAATCTGCTTGATGGGTGAATTTGTGCCGGCATACAGACGCGTGTCGTGTTCCGTGTTTTGGCAGGAATTGATCCAGTCGCCCGTGTTGCACTGAATATCTGGGTTGAATACCTGGTAGCTGCCTAACGGGCGAGACAACGTTCCGCCATCTCCCTGGCTGGCATGCAGAAAGAAATTGGACTGCTGGAAAAGCCAGCCGACACCGGTATTACCGGATGGTGTAGCTGCTACTGCATTTTTTGCAAGAATGACAACCATCGCGCTGCGAGCGCCGTCATATCCTGCTGATGCAGTCTCTGTGAATCCGAATATAGCGCCTCCGGTTAGGGCGTAATTCATTGAGTCGGCTACGTTAAACTCAAAAGGTGAGCCAGCTCCTGTGTTTACGGTTCCGCCAAGAGAGGTGTTGAACCAAAGAGGCGCTACGTTTCCGCTGGCGCCTGTCGAATTGGCAGGGCCGAGGGCTACTCCAGCGGTGTAAGTTGTGTTTGAGCCGTAGCTGACGCCACCGGCCACTAAAAGCGGTACTAGTGATTCAACGACACCATTGTTTGAGCCGGTTCCTGCGCCGAGCTTCAGGACACCAGACGCATCTCCGGACTGTTGGATGACAACGCCTTGTCCCGCTGCGCCTTCGGTGATGACCAGTCCGTTCACGCCATTCGTTCCCGCACGTGCGGTGAGTACTGACTGACCGCTGGCGGCAATTACCACGTTGCCCGCCGTCAGGTTACGGATGAGCATCTGCACGCTACCCGTGCCCGTCAGAGACATTGTACTGTTGTTAATAGTTAACGGATTGGCGCTCGTTGGGTTGATCGTAAGCGTATTGCCGATAGAAGCGCTGTTGGTCACTGCGAGGGCAGTGTTTGCCGCTGAGAAAGTCCAAGCGCCTGATACCGTTGGGGAGCCGCCAAACGTTCCGGTAAATATACCACCGCTCGCGAGATTGGCGAGACCGCCGAATGTGGTTGTCCCTCCTGATGGCTGAAGCGTCAAAACAGTCCGTGGTGAGGACCACGTCATATTCAGCACGACAGGCGCATTTCCTCCGGCGAGTAAAGCGTTGACCGTTGCCGTCGCTGTGGCAGCGCTCGCAGGGCGCAGCAGAGATACTGTCGCCGGGGTGGCTGTGGTGCCGCTGCCGGTGATTGTGGCGACCTGCCATATGCCGCCAAGGCTATCGACGATCTCAGATCCAACGAACGCGCCTGTGCCGGCGGAGCCAACCGTGGCTGACACTTCAACCACGCCTGACACGCTGAGCAACGTGCCGGTTGACCCAGATACTATCTGGAGCAAGCCGGAGTATATGTTGCCTTGGCCGTCTACCCTGAAAGCGCCGTTGTTGATGAAATTATTTCGCGCGAAAACATCAACTAGACGGAAACCATCATCGATCTGGGCGCCAGTGCCCGTCAGGTTTGTCAGCGGGAAATTGTGAGACGTGTTCAGCTGGTCCGCCATAATAGCGGACCCAATGCCAGGCGCTGTATCCCATGGAATATCCTGGGCGTACTCGCCAAACTGTATCATGACGATGCCCTTGCCGGTGCCATTGCCAATGGTCGTGGCGGCTGAGAAAGCCAAGGCGTCGTCTTCAAATGTGCCCGGGAGCGCGGTCGCTCCGGACGCGTGGGCTCCATCGAACTGGTCGTAATGAAGTCCAAAAATTGTTTTGTTTAGTGCATGGGTTCCAGCTGCGAGCGATAGATCGCCTTCATACTGAACGCATGAAACCAGGTAGTCACCGGTTGAGCAGTTGGTGACGAAATTCGCCATGGTGTTCGCGACTTGCGGATTGGAGGCAGTGCCACCATCGCCTACGGCCGCTGTCTGGGTGACGGTGAGTGTCGTGAACGCACCACCAACGGGGGTGCCGGACGCGCCTTTTGTCAAGCTTATGCTGAAAGCGCCGCGATTTCCCTGATACCCAGCCTGAAGATTGTCCGCGAAAGCCCAAATAGCAATTGGGCTTGGCATATTGATCTGGTCTAGTACCTGGAATTCAAACGGTGATGTGGTGCCGGAATTCATAGTTCCGGACATGATAGAGCTATACCACAGAGGGGCGATATTCGGCGAAGATCCGCCAGCAGGCCCGAATATCGCGCCAGACACCAAAGTCTGGGATAGACCGAAAGCGATTGGCCCTTGCACAAGCATCGGAGTCAAAGTCTGGATAAGACCCGTGTTTCCTCCAGCTCCAGCGCCAAGTTTCAGAATGCCTGGGCTATCACCCGATTGCTGAAGGGTGACTCCGGCGCTAGTTGCATTTTCGGAAACAACAAGCCCGTTCACGCCATTCGGCTCTGGGCGCAGGGTCAAAATGTTCTGGCCACTCGCAGCCAGAACCATATTCCCATTGGTTAGGTTGCGAAGCGTCATTGCGACGCTGCCTGTTCCGGTGAGCGATATCGTATTGTTCGTCACAGTCAACGGATTGGCGTTCGTTGGATTTACCGTTAACTGGCCACCAACGGTTGTCAGTCCGCCGGACGATTGAAGAGCCAGCGTGCTGAGTGTCGGCCCCCATGTGACGTTCAGGTAGACAGGCTGAGCCGAGCCGAAAAGCTGCCCTGAAACCGGATTCGAAGGCGCCGTTGTGACCGCAGCCCCGCGCACGAGTGAAACGGTGGCAACCGAACCACCGCTGATCGTGGCAACCTGCCAAATGTCTCCAGCCGCGTCTGATATCGAAGATCCAACAATGGCATTGTTGGCTCCGGACACCACTGTGGCACTCTGAGCGATAACGCCGGTCACATTGATGGACGCACCACTGGCTGTCGCCGCGATCGTGGCGAGACCCGATATCAGGTCGCCGTTGCCCCTTACGATGAAGTTTCCGTTGTTAAGAAATGTCTTCCGGGCGAAAACGTTCGGAAACAAAAACATGTCGTCGATGAGTGCCTGCCCGGCAAACGACAGCCCACCAGACTGTTGGTATTTAGCAACCATTAAGGCCGAACCGATATTGGGCGTGCTGTCCCACGGCATATCCTGGGTCCAGTTGCCAAACTCGATAACCTGGATGCCCTTGCCTGAACCGTTACCGATAGACGGGGCAGCATCTATGGATATTGCGGAATCGGCGAAAGCGGTAGACTGGTTGGAAGGCAGTGCAGCACCGTGAGACGCATCGCCTACGCCATAGTGGAAAGCGGTGTTGATTTTCAGTGCGGTAGTTGTTCCAGCCTGAACACTCAGGTCGTGCTCCGTATTCAGTACGGATTGGACCTGATCACCCGTACCGACGCTCAGATTCGGGTTGAACAATGTATATACACCCAGTGGGCGAGATGTCGTGCCTCCATCGCCAACCGAGGCCGTCAGGAACAGTTCCATGGTTGTGTAGCCCCAACCAAGTCCTGTCAGGCCGGATGAAGCTGCAGCAGCCTGTTTTTTCATCGAAATAACCATGCTATTTCGACTGCCGTCATAGCCGGCGTTTATCTGGTCGGTGAATCCCCACAGACTGCCGTTTGTCACGGCGGGCATGTTCAACGCATCACCGACGAGAAGTTCCCACGGCAGGCCGCCACCCGTGTCGATCGTGCCCGACAGGTTAACAGCTGACCACGATTGGGCGACGTTCGCTGTGCTGCCAGGAGGACCTAGGGCGACACCGGAAACGTAGGTTGTGTTCGCACCGTAAGAAAACCCACCGACAGTCTTAAGTGGTGTCAGTGTCTGGACATACCCTGTGTTTCCACCGGCTCCAGCGCCAAGGGTCAGCAAGCCAGGGCTGTCACCGGTTTGCTGAATTGTAGCGCCAGCACCCGTTGCATTCTCCGTAACGGTTATGCCGTTCACGCCGTTTGCCTGTGGCCGCAACGTCAGGATTGTCTGACCGCTGGACTGCAGAAGCATGTTTCCGTTGGTCAGATTGCGCAGTGTCAGCGCGACACTGCCCGTTCCGGTAAGCGATATCGTATTATTCGTAATGGTTAACGGGTTGGCATTCAGCGGGTTGATCGTCAGCGTGGAGGCAACCGATGCACTGGTGAATGTGGGATTGCCAGTGAAGGTGCCACCGAGCGATCCGCCGCCGGTCAAATTGGACAGGCCGGTGATGCCGATGTTGCCACCAACCGTCACATTGTTGGTCACGGCCAGGCCGACAGCGGTGCCAGACAGCGTTACGTCACCACTGAAAGTGGGCGTGCCCCCAAAGGTGCCGCTGAAAATGCCGCCGTTCGATATGTTCGGGCCACCGGAGAAAGTGACGGCGCCGTTGAAAGTCGGTGTGCCGCCGAATGTGCCGTTGAACGTGCCACCGCCGGATAGTGTGGTCGAACCGGTTGCCGACAGGCTTGTGAAAGCCGCCGTTGACGGGCCAATCAATCCGATGGGCGACGCATCTACGGTGCCGCTGACGATGGAGCCGCTGGTGATCGTGGCGCCGGCATTGAAGGTTACGTTCCCGAGGAATGTCGGGTTGCCGGAGAACGCGCCGGTCATCGCGCCACCGTTGTTCATGATCAGCGGCGCGCTGAACGCGGTGCCTCCCGTGATGACGAGGCTGCCAGCGGTGAAGGATCCCGTGACGCTCAGGCTGCCGGCAACCCCAAGATTGCCACCCACGCTCAAGTTGGCATCCAGCTGGGTGTTGTTTGACACCTCCAGGCCCGTGCCGGAGCCCGAGAGGGTCATCTTGTATGGGATTGGCGTACCTGACAGATAGCCAGCCCACACATTCAACGGGTTGGTGATGCCATTCGCCGTGACAGGCGAGTTGGAGTAGTCCATTCCCAGAATCTGGGTGAGCGTGAAACGGACGGTCTTACCGTTGAGCGCGCCGCCGGAGTTGCTGCCACCCATAAGGTAGTCGGATGGGCCAGGCGTCGCTGGCGCGCAGTTGAAGGGAACGCCACCGCCGCCTACGCATTGGGCAAGCGAATTGGACGTGCCAGCTGCAATAACCGGGAGCGTTAGAAGGGCCAGCTTCCAAAATTTCATATTTTATCTCACGGCAGTGCAGACAGTATTCCAGATGTCACACCCGTTGGGGTGTACGCTATCAGCATAGCACCGATGGATTGAGCAGCATTTGCCGCTGCTTGTTCCGCTGGCGTGGCGAATGTGCGGGCGACCGCATCCAATTCGCCGAGGACCGGAAACCTGACAGGTCTAATAGCTGCCCAGCGGAATCGATAGTATGTCAGCAACGGCCTGTCATTGGTTTGCTGAACAATCTGCGGCCCAATTGGTTCTATCTGCCAAAACTGGGTTGAAAAATAATCATAAAATTCCAAAGCATACAGATTTGAATTACCCGCTGCTATTTGGGTTTGATTAAGCTGTTTGTATTTCTGAATGAATGCGACAAGTAGCTGCATTGACTGCATGCCTGTCAGCACGTAGCCGTCTGCTAAATGGCGATCCCAACCTGTCGTGCCCTCGATCGTAAACACAGGAGGCGATATGCCAAACACATCCATGACGCGGTTGATGCCGTTCTGAAGTACAGGCCCTTGCGTGTCGTTGAATGTCGATGCGTCCGTTGTTTCACTACGCAGCGATGAGGGTGTCAGCGGGAATGTGTATGTGCTTAATTCAGCGAATTGCTGACCCGGAGCGCGCAATGACAATTGATACAACGCTGGAAGGTCAAAAGGGACATTTTTAGTTCTGAAAATGTTGGGCATTATGGCACCGTCAAAAGAACACCTGGCAGACTCGTCCCATAATACATGCCGCTGGCGAAGGGAGACATACAGGACACCGACAAAGGCACATTCGGAAACTGGCCGGTGTATTCTGCTATCTGCCCCGATGCGTTGACGCCACCTGTCGCATTGATGACCCAGTAAGTGTTCTGGGTTGTGACCACACGTAAATTGCCTGACGCGTCGAAACCGCAGGCAGAAGGCGAATGGCCAATGCCCAGGATCGTCGGTGTCCAGGACGACCCGTTCCATTGGGCTGCAGCGCCTGACAACACAGGCGTCAGCGTGAAGGGCGTGCCAGAGAACCCGTAAGTCGTGGTGCTGGCAGCGCCCATGACGAACAGAGTTGAATCCGAAAGCGTCAGGTCAACCGGCGTTCCGAGGCCGAGCGCGGCCGATGTCATCTGGGTCCATGTGCTGGGACCGGACTGGCCGAAAATATAGAGTGCGTTGTCAGGCGATGGCACCGCGATCAGTACGCGGCCTTCCTGCACGACAATGCTGGTCGCCTGGCCGCCGGCCCAGGATCCCGAGCCCAGGACGGTGGCGCCACTGCATACCGCGACAGATCCGCTGCCGGCGGCGTATACGACATTGAATTGGTCAACCGTCAGCACGGATGGGATGAAGCCAAGGTTGATGTGAGCGGTGATGGACCACGTACCCGTGGCTAATGTGAAATAGGTGATGCCGGAAGCTGTTGACGCCACCGCGCCTGACGGGCCGAATGAGACGATGTTGGTAATGCCGGACACGCCTGTGACAGCGACGCCGGTTGACCACGCGCCCGTTGAAAAGACGATCGGCAGCGCCGAGGCCAAGCCGGATTGTGCAACCAATGCGTGTAACGAATCGCTGGCCGGCGCGACAGCTATGGCACCCGGGACTGCCAGCGTCTGGTTGAGCGACAGCGCGCCGGTCACGTAGTTCAGCATCTGCAATTCGGCGGCTGCCGAGCTCACGGCCATGACCTGAAACCCATCTGGGCGCCACACGACATTGCTGAGATTGGCCAGGCCGGTCAAAGCGTTCGTCTGGGTCCAGGCATCGGAAAACGGTGCCGGCGCTGTCCATATGACGGCAAAACCATTGCCGACGCCGACGACGGAGAGGTCTGTCTGGTCGTTGAATGCGCCGGCCACGGCGCCCGACAGCGTGGGTGCGGTCTTCCAGCCGGCGACGGCCAGCGGCAATCCGGCCGACGCGAGGGCAATGCACGATGGTGTGGTGATGGCCGTAGGCAGTGTTATCAGCCCGGTGACACCCGTGCCTTGCTGCATCGTGCCGATGCCGGACGCGGCGAGCAGCCCGAACAGTGTTGTGCCGGACGATATCATCGTGGCGGTCGGCGTAGGCCATATGCCAATCGCCGTGGATCCTGACGAGTACACGTGGCCGCTGACATTGACGAAAAAACCGGAGCCGCCCACGGTGGCGCAGCCGATGTATATGCTGCCGCCCGGCAAGCTGCCTGACGCCAGAAGACCACCCAGCGCGTAGTGCCAAAATCCGCCATTATAGCCGACTGCCCAGACGCCTAGCGTCCCATCGGTGGCGACGGCGCTCAGGCCAGGCGTACCGGTAGCCAGCACGATCGGCGAGGTGACGGCGGTTCCGGAGAAGGGCCACAGCGATGGTGTCGTCCAGTCGGCAATAACTATGCCACCGCCAAAGGCAGCCATGGACACGCCTCGCGCGGCACCGTTTGCGGGAGGCCAGTAGGAACTCGGAAGCGCCATTCAGGTAACCTAGATGGTCCTGGATGGGTCCGGCATGGTGAAACAGCACACCACTGGATACGTTTGGGCAGCTAGATGTATGTCACGGCACTAAGGACGGGGTAGTAATTACGATTTCAGTATGAACAGCAGTGCTCCATTTTTCAGGATAATTCAGCATATTTGTAAAAGCCGCAGCGTGGTAGAGTTAGGCTCAGCGGCTAACGATGGATGGGCCAATTCCATGAGGGATCGCTAAAGTGCCGGACCGGCACACACCAAAACCCCCGCCCAGACCACTCCGCTCAGATTTTTCCCGTGAATCTAGCGTCAAT
>Ga0265327_10005003_pt1 | contig 11362 bp, 9 predicted proteins | sample 41621metaG_FD_202089 | JGI IMG/M metagenome (GOLD analysis project Ga0265327, IMG submission 202089) | Rhizosphere microbial communities from Carex aquatilis grown in University of Washington, Seatle, WA, United States - 4-16-21 metaG | ecosystem: Host-associated > Plants > Roots > Rhizosphere >...
CCTGGCGCAGCGGGTTCTGGCGCGAGGCTTCAAGCTTGTGGTGCTCGGTGGGCCTGGCGACGATGTGATCTGGGGGGGGCGGCTGCAGGAGCGCGTGCCCGAGGTGCTGAACCTCACGGCCCAGATCCCCTGGTCCCAGAGCGCCGCGTGGCTCTCGGGCGCTCAGGCCGTGCTGGCCAACGACTCGGGACTGGCGCATCTGGCAGCAGCTTGCGGGGTGCCTGTGGTGGCCGTCTTCGGCCCCACCATCCCGCGTCACACCGCGCCGCGCGGGCCGCAGGTCACGGTGCTCCGCAAGGAGGACCTCGCCTGCCTCGAGTGCCAGAAGTGGCATTGCCCGCTGCCCGACCACCCCTGCATGACGCTGCTGCCCGCCGCAACCATCTGGACCGCCCTCGAAGCCCACCTTTCCACCCCTGTACCGGAGGCCCCATGAGCCCCAATGTGAAGGCCATCCCTCTCATCGTGCTTGGCGTATTGCTGAATGCGGCGGCACAGATCTGTCTCAAGAAGGGCCTGCAGGCCGCAGGAGGCATGCAAGTGGCCATCGGGCCGCTGTTCCGGCTGATGCTGGAGCCCTGGGTGCTCGCGGGTCTCGCATGCTACGCGGTGAGCGTGATCGTGTGGCTGGGTGCCCTGTCGCTGGTGCAGGTGAACTACGCCTATCCCTTCCTCGCCCTCGGCTTCATCGCCAATGCCCTCATGGCCCGCGCCTTCCTGGGTGAGGCCATGACGCCCATGCGCTGGGTGGCCTTGGCCGTGATCGTGGTGGGTGTGGGGCTCCAGGCCCTGAGCGGGAAGGGCTGAACGGGCGAAGGTCGCCTCACCCCGCAGGATTCAGGTGGCTGGGGTCGCAGTGCCGATGAGAAACCCTGGGCGTTCTCAGGCCCGCGGCGCGGTTCCAGCCACTGCGGTCTTGAAGTCGCCTGCCGAAGTTCCCTGAGGCCCCGCAAGGATCGACCCCACCCCAGACATGACCCAACCTCCAAAGAAGCCCTCCCAGTTCCACCGGTCCCGGCTCCGGACGAGCCAGCTGGCCCTGGGCCTCGGGGCACTGCTGATCGTGCTGGTGGTGGTGGCCACGGTGGGTTCCATTTTTCTCCTGCGACGCCGGGAGGTGGGGCTCTGGCAGCGGCAGATGAGCAGCCACTCGCTGGTGTTGGCCGAGCATGCCTTCCAGAACATGGCCACGGCCTATCTGGCGCTGGACGGCATCACCGAGCGGGTGCTGGCCGAACACATCGAAACCCCAGCTGAGTTCCGAAAACGCCTGGGCGCACCGGATGCCTTCCAGATGCTGCGCGATCGCACCAGCGGCATGCCCCAGGTGGATGTGGCCACCCTAGTGGCGGCTGATGGCGATGTCATCAACTTCACCCGAAGTTACCCACCACCCCCCATAAACCTGGGGGACCGGGACTACTTCCAGGCGCGGCTGAAGGACCCGAACCTTGGACCTTTCATCAGCCTGCCCGTGCGCAACAAGGGCAACGGGAAATGGGTCTTCTACATCAGCCGCCGTCTGCAGAATGCCCGCGGCGACTTTCTGGGACTTGCACTGGTGGGCATCTCTGTGGATGTGTTCACGGACTTCTATCAGCGCTTCGGCTCCAACCTGGGAGAAGGAGCCTCCATCTCGCTCTACCGCGACGATTTCACCCTGCTGACGCGATGGCCCCGGGTGGATGACCAGATCGGCCAGGTGAATCGCACGGGAACCACCTACACCATCGTGGCCCTCCAGGGGAAAAGCGAGGGGACGAGCTACACCACGGAGCAGCGGCTGGTGGACCAACGTCCCGTGGCCCGGCTCGGCGCCGCCCGTGTGGTGGCCCGGTATCCACTCATCATCAACCTCACGCTCACCGAGGACTTCTTCCTGGCCAACTGGCGCCACCTGTCTCAGCTCATCACGGCGGTGGGGGCAGCCAGCCTCATGGCAATCCTCCTGGCCCTGGCAGTCCTCGTTCGCGCGATCCGGCAGCGCGAGGCGGACATGGCGGAGACCCTCGAGCTCAAGCGCGCGGCCGAGGCCGCCAATGCCGCCAAATCCAGCTTCCTCGCCACCATGAGCCACGAGATCCGCACACCCATGAATGGCGTCCTGGGCATGTCCGAGCTACTCCTGCACACGCCCCTGAATGCGGAGCAGAACGAACATGTCCAGACGGTCCTGGCCTCGGGGCGGCAGCTCCTGTCGATCATCGATGAGATCCTGGATTTCTCGAAGATCGAGGCCGAGAAGCTCGAGCTGGAGAGCACCGCCTTCGATCCCCGTGCTTTGGTGATGGAAGTGGCGGCGCTCTATGCCGAGAACGCTCGCAAGAAGGGGCTCGCACTGGAGACGAACTTGGACGCCGACACGCCGGCGTGGATCCTCGGTGATCCGGTGCGACTCCGCCAGATCCTTTCGAACTTCATCAGCAACGCCATCAAGTTCACCGACAGCGGCCGGGTGACCCTCCGGCTCGCCGTGATGGCGGATCAGCGTCTGCGCTTCTCCGTGCGGGACACCGGCATCGGCATCGATGCCGCCGACCTGGAGCGGCTCTTCCGTCCCTTCACCCAGGCCGATGGCACGATCACCCGCCGCTACGGTGGAACCGGCTTGGGTCTGGCCATCTGCCGGGGGCTGGCCGAGCTTATGAACGGCCGCATCGGGGTGGAGAGCCGCCCCGGGGAGGGCTCCGAGTTCTACCTGGAAGCGGCCTTCCCGCTGGCTGAAGGCACACCTGGCGAAGCTCCGCAGCTGGACACGCCCACCGAAGCCCTCCTCCAGCCCACGCGTGCGATCCATGTGCTGTTGGCAGAGGACAACCCCGTGAACCAGCGGCTCGCGGGAACCCTGCTCACCAAGTTGGGGTGCACCTTCGTGCATGCGGGGAACGGCGCGGAAGCCGTGAGGGCCGTGACGGAGGGGCAGTTCGATCTCGTGCTGATGGATTGCATGATGCCCGGCATGGATGGCTATGAAGCCACCCGCCGCATCCGTCAGCGGGAGGTGGATTGGTCCCTGCCGCGCCTGCCGATCCTGGCCCTCACGGCCAACGCCACCCGTGAGGACGTGGACAAGTGCCTGGAGGCCGGCATGGATGACTTCCTCAGCAAGCCCTACACGAGCAAATCGCTGCGGGAGAAGATCGCCAAGTGGTCGCTCCGGGCGGAGCCGTCCGAAGCTTGAGGCTGTTAGCGGCAGACTTTCGCAAGGATCCCGGAGGCCAGTTCCTTGGCCGAGTACACCCCGCGGTCGAGCACCAGGCTGGTGACCAGGTCCACGGGCGTCACATCGAAGCTGGGGTTCCAGGTGGGCATGCCTTCCGGAGCCCAGCGCAGCGGGCCGAAGCCGCGCACTTCGGCTTGATCGCGCATCTCGATGGGGATGGCCGCACCGTTCGGGCAGCCCAGATCCACGGTGGAGAAGGGGGCCACTGGATGGAACGGCACACCGTGGTGGCGCGCCTGGACGGCCACCCCGTAAGTACCCACCTTGTTGGCGAAGTCGCCGTTCGCAGCCACGCGATCTGAGCCCAGCAGCACACGCTGGATCTTGCCGTCCCGCATCAGCAGGGGCGCCATGCTGTCGGTGATCAGGGTGGATGGGATGCCCAGCTTCCTCAGTTCCCAGGCCGTGAGGCGGCCGCCCTGGAGCAGAGGGCGCGTCTCATCGGCATACACATGGACATGCTTGCCTTGCTCGTGGGCGCGGCGGATGACGCCCAGTGCCGTACCAATGCCCGCCGTGGCGAGACCGCCGGTGTTGCAGTGGGTCAGGAGCCCTTCACCATCCTGGATCAGCGAGGAGCCGTGCTGCGCCATGCCCTCACACAAGCGCACATCTTCCTCGAAGATGGCCTGGGCCTCCGCTTCCGGCTGGCTTGCGCCCTTCATGCGGTCCATGGCCCACATGAGGTTCACGGCCGTGGGCCGTGCCGCGCGCAGGGCCGCGCAGGCGGCTGCGTACTCGGAGGCGCTGGCGCCGCGCTGGGCGAAGGTGGCCAGGCTCGCCGCCGCTGCCACACCGATGAGCGGTGCGCCGCGCACCGCCAACCGTTTGATGAGGGCGATCATGGCGTCGGGCTCGCTGCCATCCAGCCACACCTCCGCGTCCGGAAGTTGCGTCTGGTCCAGCACCCAGAGGGTGCGGCCATCGTGTTTCAGTCCGAGGGATTCGAAGGGATTCATGGAGGGCCTTAGTGGATTAACCGCAGATGAAGCAGATGACGCAGATAGAACTGCCAAGCTCTCCACACCTTCATCTGCGAAATCTGCGTCATCTGCGGTTTCAACTAAATGATTTTCGGGCCGAGTTTGGATCGCAATGCCCGCAGTTCCTCAAGCTCAGCTGCTGATAACGGCTTGGCTCCGCCAAGAGCCTCGGCTTTCCAGAGAATCGTGGCGATCTGCTCCAGGCGCTCCATGCCGCCGGCGGCTTCGGTCATGTGCTCGCCCCAGCAGAGGCCGCCGTGGCGGGCCAGGATCATGAGGCGGTGGGCGGGCAGGAAGGGCAGCAGGTTCGTGCCCATGGCCTCGGTGCCGGGGATGGCCATGGGCACGATGGGAATGGAGCCGGCGGCCAGGATGACTTCAGGCAGGCCCTCCGAAGGCAGTTCTTTCAGCTCCGGGCGGGCCAGGGACCATGCGATGGCCGTGGGGGGATGGGCATGGACAATGGCCTTGGCCTCGGGCACCGCACGGTACACAGCCAAGTGCATGGCCCGCTCACTGCTGGGGCGCCCCGAGAGGATGGTGCCATCGAGCTGCAGGTGGGCGAGGTCCCCGATCTGCACCCTGGCCTTGGGCACACCGCTCGGCGTCATGGCGATGAGGCCGTTGGGCAGGCGGACCGAGAGGTTCCCATCCGAAGCGGCGAGCAGGCCACCGGCATGCAGCCGGCGGCAGGCGTCGAGGAGGTCGAGGAGCAGGGCGTCGGACATGGGATGAGTGTAAGGGAGGTCGCTACATTCCGAGGCGGAAGGGCATGGTGAGGCGGAACCGGGAGTACTGCGGCACGCCATTCCAGGTGGCGGGGCGGAAGGTCCAGCGCATGCCGTATTCCATGCCCGTCGGCGCAAAGAACGCGAGCCATGGTCCGGGCTCGGGTCGGCAGGACACGGGCTTTCCCGTGGGATCCACCACCAGGGTTAGGACGAGGTGGGTCATGAGACGCCGGGACTTCGCCTCCTGGGGATAACGGGGCGGCGGGGGCTGGTCGATGACTTTGATCTGGCTGAAGTGGAGGTCCACCAGACCGCCGGGAGGGGGATCCGGGATTGAAGGGACTTGGGCCTTTGGCATCGCAGGTGTGGGTGGCGGCCCGGTGAGGGGCGGTTCCAGGAAGGCGCGGGGAATCGCTTCAAGGCGGTGGTAGATCCGCTGAAACGCGATCCGCGCAAGGCCATCTGGAAGGGCAGCCTGGATGGCCTCGAAGTCCACCGGCTGGCCCCAGGCGATGGCCCAGTCTGTGACGATCCAAAACCGAGGGTCATTCCAGGGATCTGCGTCGAGGTTCTTCACGCTGGAGGGAGTCTGCACCTGGGCCGCGAGTTCGAGGATCAGATCCCGTTGATCGGGATGGGTGCCGTAGCACCAGACGGCATAGAGGCCTGCATCCAGCTTGCGGTCCGGTTTGGCCTGCAGGGTCTTGCGGAGGGAGCGCCAGAAGGGACTGTCGTGGTCGATCCGGCAAGTTTCTGGCAGGCTGAGCTGGTTCAGGTCCGGTGGGTTGGTCAGCACCTGATCCGAGCGGCCGCTCTTCGCCTTGGAGATGCCCAGCAGGTGCGCTGCGAGGGCGTCCTGGAAGGCCGGGAAGTCGGTGTAGTCCCCCGCCTCGATGCGGCGGGCGTGGACCCAGGCCCGCAGGCTGGGCCCTTTGGCCTGCGCCAGATGCTTCAGCCACGCGGACCACTCGGGTTGGCGCGCGGCGCTGAGATCCGCTTTCCGGGCGTGGAGGAAAGCCGTGATGCGATCCTCCGTGAACCCCAACCCGACGGCATCCGGTCCCGCCCAGGCCTGGAGGAAGGCGAAGGTGGGTGGTTTCGGAAGCGCTTCCACAGGCGCGGTGCTGGCGCCGCGGCACAGCAGCAGGGTCAGGAGGAGGCCTTGGCTTCGCATGGTGGGCCTCAGCGTTTCTTCGCCGCCGGCAGGGCGGCGTAGCGCTCGGCCTGCTTCAGGTTCTCGGTGAGCACGGGGTCGCCCGGCTGCAGGGCGAGGGCCGCGCGGAAATCATCCCGGCTGTCGGCGTAGCGCTTCAGCTCGAAGCGCGCTCGACCGCGGTTGAAGAGGGCTTCCACCTGGTTGGGCTCCAGGGTCAGGGCGTGGTCCAGGGCTTCGTTGGCTTCGGTCCACGCCTGCTTTTCGTTCAGGCAGCGACCGAGGTTGTTCCAGGCGGAGGCGATCGACGGATCTTTGGCCAATGCCACCCGGAGGATGGGTTCGGCCTCGCCCAGACGGTCCAAGCGCGCCAGGGCTTCACCCTTGCTGGCCAGTCCCGCAGCATCTCCCGGGGCTTGCTGGAGCCAGGCTTCCGCGCAAGACAACAGGGCGTTCCAGTCCTGCGCCAGGCGGGCCTCGACACAGGCGTTGGGGAAGCCATCCGGATTACCAAGGCGACCGTTTTCCGCGTGGGCGAGGGCGGCTTCCGCGTGGCGACCCAACTGGCTCAGGGCCTGGGCCCGGTAGAGGCGGTAGGTGCCCAGGCGGGGGCCGGACTTGGCCTCCAGCAGCGATTGCAGCGCTTCACAAACCTCCGCGAGCCGCGCCCACCGGTGACTCCGGTTGAGGCTCTGGATCCAGAGTTCGTAATGGGCGCCGCGGGTGGCGGGTGGGGCGGTCTCGAACCAGTCGGCGAGCCCCGGCCAATCTTTGGCTTTGAAGAGGGCTTCGGCTTGAGGCGGCAGGCTTGGGGCCAGTCCCTGCGACTGGATCTGGGTCATTAAGATGGGGACTGCAGCGAGGCATAGGGCAGGCATGTCGGCATCCGAAATGGGGTTGGAGCAGGCCGCTGGACCCTCGCAAACGCAGGCCTGGGGCCACGGTGGGAGGGCAGGGGGCATTCCAGCCTAGCAGCGGTTTCCGGTAGGCCCGTTGCACCGGCTAAAGGGAACCCTTGGCGCGCCGGTTCCGGGGTCGGACAAGGTGTGACTCAAGCAAATCGGACAAAGTGGTATGAATAACGTAGTGATGGAGACCCCATGTCCTTCCATCACACCTTCCTGCGCAGTTCTGCCTGCTGCTGCTGGCTGCATTGTTCATGCGCCTGGGCTTTCCGCCCATCATGATCGTGCCGCTGACAGGCATGCTCATGGTGGCGCTCCTGGTGAGCTGGTCAGAGGTTCGCGCGGTCATGACGGTCGTGTTGGGGCTCTGTGCGGGCATCTGGGGCTTCATGACCTGGCTGCGGGTGGAGGAACGCCTGGCGTACGGCGAGCCCTGGTCGCGCCTAGCGGGCATCCTGGCAGGCGTTACGCTCTTCAATGCCTGGGCCGCCTGGCTGCTGTGGCGCAGCCGCAAGGCTGGCGAAGCTGGGGGAACAACCAGCTGCACGGAGCCGCAGATCGGCTAGGCTCCAGAAAGTTCGGGCGCGGCGGTGATCGGCCGCCGCGCCCGATGGTTTCTTGATCCCTACTTGGTGAGGTTCTGCCGCAGGGCCGCCTTCAGGGCTTCCGCTTCGGGGTTGGCCGGCGTGGGCGCAGCCACTCCCGCCAGCTGCCCGGCCTTCTCACTGAGCAGGAGGCCGAGCAGGCTCTCGATGAGGCTGCCGCCGCCCTGGGCACCGCCACCCATGTGGATCTTGGGAACCACATCCACCTGGGACTTCTCGATGGCCTCCGCGAAGCGGCTCATGACCTGCTGAACCAGCTGGAACTGCGGGCCACCGTAGGCGCGGACCTGCTCCTCGATGGCCATGGCCTGGGCGATGCCCACACGCGCGGCCTGCTCGGCCTGGGCTTCGGCCATGACCTTGATGCGCTTGGCCTCGCCTTCACCCATGAGGCGCACCTTCTCCGCTTCCGCACCGGCCAGGGTCTGGATCTGCGCGGCCTGCTGCTGGGCCTTGGCGTATTCGGCCTTGCCCTGGTTACTCTGAACCTGGATGCTGATGGCCGATTCCGTCAGCGCCGTCTGCTGCTTGGCGGTGGCTTCGGCTTCGCGCAATTCCCGTTCCTTGGTCGCGGCGCTCTGCTGGCGACCGTAGGTCTCCACCTGCTCATCGGCGATCTGACGGCTGCGCAGCTGGACGAGGATCTGTTCGATCTGTCCGCCGGGCGCGCCGCTGGTGGGCGTGCCGATCAGCACTTCCTGGAGTTCCAGGTTGTACTGGCTGAACTTCTCCTTCATCTGGACGCCGCTCTGCTCCTGGATGGCGCTGCGGTCCTGGATGAGCTGAATGAGCGTGCGGGTCTGGCCGATGTTCTTGAAGTAGGCGCTGACCATGGGGTCGAGCGTCTGCTCCACCAGCTTCTTGATGTCGCCGAAGCGCTGAATGACCAGCGGTGCCTTCCGGTAGTCGATGTGGACCACCACGGAGAGTGGCAGGCTGGGCTCGAAGGCGTCCTTGGTGATGAGGCTCACCTCGGTGAGGTTCTCGTCGAACTTGTGGCTGCCCACTTCGCCCTTCGTCCATTTCAAAATGAAGTTGGTCGTCGGCACCATGAGCACCTTGCCCGCGTAGGTGTTGAAGGCGTACTTGCCGGGCAGCAGGGGATCACTCCAGACGCCGCGGGTGCCGTTGGCCACCAGCTCGCCATGACGGTATTCCTGGCCGCTGATGTCGGTGCCGAGGGCCCCGGTGTAGCTCACCACGACGCCCACGGTGCCCACTTCCACCACGGTCTTGGGGATGAGCTCGATGGTCGCGAAGAGCCGGTTGATGTAGTAGGTGCCTTCCACCAGCACCTGGTACTGGCGGCCGCGTTGGCCACCCGCCACGAGGAACTTGTCGGCGTCCTGGAAGTTGTTGTGGTACGTGGTGGCCTGGTGGGGATCCTCGCCCACGGTGGGGGCGATGATCTCGCCGCTGGCCAGCGAGGGGCCATCGTGCACGGTGACGATGCCCACCGCGTCGTCGGCGCCACGGATGACCACGGGCCGCCAGCCGGCGCGCTCGGCGATGATGGCGCTCATCTTCTGGAAGGTCTCCAGCTCACTCTTGTCGAGGGGCAGGTAGTAGACCTGGTCTTCGGTGAGCACCACGAACTGGGCGAGGTTGATGGCGTAGATGCCCTCGCGCAGGATCTGGCGCTGCGGGCCCTTCTGGCCGCCGTTCTGGAGGAAGGCCACCACATCCTGGAAATCGGAACCGCGCACGTTGCTGGCCAGGGCCTGGGTCGGGGGCAGGTCCTTGCCGTCCCGGGCGAAGATGTAGCCGATCTTGCCCTGGGGGATGGTCACCAGGGGCATCTTGTGGATGCGGTATTGGAAGGGCGTGAGGAAGTGCCAGCCACCACGCAGGAGCTGGGGCTGGAAGCCCGCCTCGCCGCCGAGGGCGATGAGGCCGGTCTTGACCGAGCCCTTGCCGCTGATGAGCTTTTCGACGATGCCCACGCGGTTGTTGGGGATGTAGCGGATCCACTTGCTGAGCAGCACCAGCGCGAAGGCAGTGCCGAGAAGGGCCAGAGCGGTCAGGCCGGGGTGGACAGTGAACCAGGTGAGGTCCATGAGGACTCCAAGGGACGGGTTTGGGGAAGTGTACCGAACCTGGACGCCGTCCCGCCTGGTGTCGGAGGTCTTTCCGCGGTCCGGGGCTCCGACTCAGCTTCGAGCGGGCGACTGGGATCCAACGGGGAAAGAACCATACGAAGGCGTAGAACATAGGCTGGTCCCACCGCTGCGCCGTGACGGCCATCACCATTTCAGCGGTCCTGGGTATGCTGGCGGCATGGACGAATTCCTGGATTGGATGCGCGAACGGCGGGCGCTGCTGCTGGCGCTGACCCTGTCGCTCGGGCTGGGCGTCTGGTGGTGGCAGGGGCGGCCGCTGTCCCACCCCGCGGGCGTGCTCGCGCCGGACGAGCCCTTGCAGACGGAGCCCGAATCTCCGACGCCGTGGACGTTCAAGAATCACCGGATCACGCCCCTGGCCCGGTTCGAGATCCGGGCGCGGGTGCTCGGCACGGAGCGGTACCACTTCGACCGTGCCTCGGCGCTCTCGCCGGTGGACTTCGCCATGGGTTGGGGACCGATGTCCGATTCCAAGGTGCTCGCGGCCATCACCATCCAGCAGCACGACCGCTGGTACTTCTGGAGCACGGGGCACATGCCGATTCCCGCCGACGCGGTGATCAGCCACAGCGCCAACATGCACATGATCCCCGCCACCGAATCCGTGGCCCGGCGCCTGCTGGCGGTGCGGACGGGGCAGTTGGTGTCCCTCCGGGGGCAGCTCATCCGGGCGGACGGGACGGATGGCTGGCACTGGCTCAGCAGCCTCTCGCGGACAGATACCGGCGATGGGTCCTGCGAGGTGATCTGGGTGGAATCCGTGAGCGCCACAGACCGCTGACATCACATGTGACCGCCCGGTGAAAACAGGTGTGCCGAGCCCTGATAGACTCCAGCCACGAAGGCCTGTGATGGCCTTGGAGCCCCATGTTTGACATCGAAGCCTCCCTCGACAGCCGTCTTCTGGCCCTGCCACGGAACCGACCCACGGTGGTATTTCCGGAGGCACTGGACGCCCGCACCATCGAAGCCGCGTGCTACCTCGGCCGCTTCATCCGGCCCGTGTTCCTGGCACCGGAAGCCGCCGTGCGGGCCATGGCCGCCCGTGACCTGATCCACCTCGGCGAGGACCGGGTCGCCTACACCCTGTCGGAGAGCGCCTTCGTCGATCCGGCCTCGCGGCCTGATCTCATCGAGACCTTTGCCCAGGCCTGCGTGGCGTGGCACCAGGGCCAGGGCAAGGCTCTGAGCCTGGACGAGGCCCGGGCGCAGGTCGCCGAAGCGGGGCTTTTTGGCATCTGGGCTGTGAAGCTGGGCCACGCCGACATGGTGGTGGGCGGCGCCATCCACGAACCCAAGGCCTTCTTCCGGCCCATGGTTGACCTGCTGGCGCAGCGCAGCGTGACCTGTGAGGCCGGCGTGTTCGTGCTGCCGGACGAGCACCCCGACGATGTCTACCCCCACAACATCGTGGTCTTCGGCGATGTGGGCGTGAACGCCACCATGACCCCGCGCATCCTCGCCGAAGTGGCCGTCGGCACCTGCGCCGTGGCCCGTGACCTCATCCCCGAGGATGTGCTGCCCGAGATCCGCTGCGCCATGGTGTCCTACTCCAACCGCGGCAGCGACGAGGGCCCGTCGCCGGAGCTGGTGCGTCAGGCCGCCGACCTGGTGCCGGAGATCCTGGCGGAGCGTGTCAAGC
>Ga0265327_10005004_pt1 | contig 11362 bp, 9 predicted proteins | sample 41621metaG_FD_202089 | JGI IMG/M metagenome (GOLD analysis project Ga0265327, IMG submission 202089) | Rhizosphere microbial communities from Carex aquatilis grown in University of Washington, Seatle, WA, United States - 4-16-21 metaG | ecosystem: Host-associated > Plants > Roots > Rhizosphere >...
TCTTCACCGCCACTCGAGACCGGTGCGGTGCTCGGCTCTTGGAGCGCCTGGTCTTCGTCGATGGACTGGAGCCGGTCCACGACGACGACGTGCGCAAAGAAGAGATCCGCCTGGCCGGGGTGGCCGCCGACGAGCTCGACCTGCCATTGGCGGTCGTTCGGACGAATCTCCGGTTGCTGACGGACCGCTTCGGCATCGACTGGGAGGACGTGGTGGGGGCTGGCCTCTCCTTCGCCGCCCACGGCATCTCCGGGCGCTTCGGCTCGCTCACGATCCCGTCGACGGACAGCTACCGCACCCTCGAGCCGTGCGGCACGAGCCCCCTTCTCGATCCCCTCTACTCCACTGAACGTATGGCCATCCAGCACGACGGCTACCTGTTCTCTCGACTCATGAAGATCCGGTGGATGGCCCAAGCGGCTCCCGGAGCCCTGGCCCACATCAAGGTGTGCAATCGAGAGAGCCGTTCGGACAACTGTGGCTACTGCGGGAAATGCCTCTTTACGATGGTCACCTTGGAGGTAGCCGGCCGACTGCAGACAGCGAAATACTTCGGGACAGAACTTGACCTGCAGGCGATCGCCGGCATCCGATCTCCCCATATGCGATCCCGCATCGACCTGGCCGAGGTCGCCGCCGACTTGGAAGGGACAGCAGATCGACGTGCGCTTCGTGCAGCCCTTCTCGAGGCCCTTCGCGAGTCCTCCTTCTGGCGTCGGGGCCGCGAGGACGGCACAGGTCGCTGGGCGGTGCCGTCCACGGTGAGCAACCACCGGCTCAATCTGGTGCTCTCTCTGGCGCTTGAGGGCCGCCTCTATCCACCCTCGTCTGCCGGTTGGGGTGACCCCCGCCCCCGTTGTCTGGTGCGGATCGGCGCAACGACGGCCGCCAGGGTCGCCTTGACGGATGGCGCCGCAGGCGATGGAGTTGTCGTGCTGGGGAACATCTCGACCCTCCCGATGCCTGGGGCTGTTCCGTTCTGGACCACAGCGCAGGGGTATCTCCTGACCCGTGGCATGGCACCACCCGAGTCCTCGCTCGTCGACGTCACGCGGTGGGTCACCGGTCCGCTAACCGATGCTGCGCTGCCGTTCCACCGACGCCTTCGTTCCACCGCAGGGCGCCTGCGCCGCTTGCGGTCCCGGCCCAGTTGGGACGCCACCTCCCTCCTGGGGACACCGGCAGGCTTCCTCTACGGGGGACCAGGCGACGGTCGGGTACCTCTCTACGCGGCGTGGCACCGAGCCGGGCTCGGCCAGGCCGTGGCCGTCGACCCGATCGACCCCGTCATGTCGCCGTGTCACCCCGCGCTGCTGCTCGGCTACGTCGACGAGATCGAGGGGGCCTCGGACTCGACGTCCCAATAGAGCTCGAACCTCAAGATCTCGGGGTTGGAGAGGAATGCGACAGGTCCCTGATTGAGCGCCTCGAACTGGGACCGGTACGCCTCGAGTGCTGAGAGTTTCCTCTTCATCCCACTGTCGGTGAGACGCACCGGCCGGGGCGCGAGTCGGTCGTGGGGTATCTGCATGGAGTCCAGCGCATCGCGCCAGAAGGCCTCGGGGACGAGATAGGGCCGAGGTCGGACGCCGGTAACCCAGTGGGGCCATCCCATCCTGGCTGCATAGGGAAGGTCCGCGTAAAGCGAGAGCGGAACCCCTTGTCGTGCCAGCTCGAAGGCGGCAGCGCGGACGGCCACGTGGTCGGGATGCAGGCCGATGGCGGCCGGCGCAATCAAACGAGTACCTCGCTCTACCGACTCGCGTATGGCTGCGGCGACGTCGACAACGGGGAGAGGCTCCTCTCGGTACTGGTGATCGAGGAAGCCCAGGGGCAGGCTCGTCCGGCCGGCCGCGGCCAAGGCGACGGCATCCTCGGCCAGACGGAGCTCCATGAGCTGTGCCGAGTCATCAACACCGAAGAGCGGATCGAAGGAGCCCAAGGTGCCTGGCTTGGGAACCCCCGAGCAGACCGTGAGTACAACGACGTCACCCGGCGAGGTGAGCACGTTCCACGTGCTCAGAGCAGCGTCGTCGAGATGGGGGGAGAGGATGACCGTCGGGGCATCCCGCTCCCACCTCATTCGATCAATGCTAGGGGGAAGTGCGCTCCAGATCCGTACTTGTTTATTCTCGCTGCGATGCGACCCCCCTTCACCTTCGCCGTCGTGGGACATGACGAGGCTGAGACGCTGCCCTACGCCATCTCGATGGCGAAAGCGGCCGCCGAACCGGGCGACGCCGTCTGGTTCGTCGACAGTGCGTCAACCGATCCGTCGGCAGAAGTGGCCCGCTCGCAGGGGATTGAGGTTGTCGCCGCGCCGTTGGGTAAGGGTCGGGCCATGCAGGTGGCCATCAACCGGTGCAGGGACGGTTATATCTGCTTCATCGATGCCGACTACGAGTACTCGGAGTACAACATCCCAGCGAAGCTCCGGGAGGCCGCCGATTCGGGCGCCTACGACATGGTGGTGGGTGCCTTCGACGAGCCGACTCGGCGCCGGACGCTGACCCCGGCCCTCTACGTACCCCTGGTGAGGTGTCTCTTCCCAGAGGTGGAGACCGCGGCAGAGCTCGTCCCTCTTAGCGGTTTCCGGGTGTTGCGGGTGGGATTCGATGCCGGAAGACTCCCCGCCGGCTACGGCGTGGAGACGTATCTGAACATTGAGTCGACGCTTCGAAGTGGACGGGTTTCAGTGTGCCCCGTCGGATTATTCCAGGGCAACCTGCGCGGCTATCGCAACGTCGTCGAAGTGGGAAAGGACGTCTGTGACGCGATCTTGGACCTGGCGATCGTTCATGATCGGATTGGCCGCGAGGACAGGTCTGCCTGGGATGCCTGGGTAGGCGCCATCCTCGACGTCATCGAATCACAGCCGCCCGTGGGGGCACCAGACATCGAATTCCTAGCGCGACTTCGGCAAGCGGCCGAATCACCCATGCCGAGGATTCGACAACTGGAGCGCCGAGCGAACCCGAGGTCGACCGGCATGCCGATCTGAGGTGATGCAAGCGACCCGGGTCAGCTTCGAGCGAGATACGGGCCCGAGGAGGAGAAGCCCAGCCGAGCCACCGCGATCGAGCGCGGGATGACGCCGGTCACCGTCCTCGCCGGGTTGTAGACCAGCCAGGCCGCCGGACCTGAAACAAAGACGGACTCCTCTCCGGGTCCTTGACCCTGTTGGTTGCTCGACAAGAGCGGTTGCTCCGATCCGTTGGTACAGGGCCCCTGGGGACCAGCGCAGGCGGCGTCGCCGATGGCGTAATTCGTGGAGGAGTACCCCCCGCCGCCGGAGTAGAAGAGCCAATAGCGTCCGGACGCGAAGACCAGGTCGGGTGCTTCAACCAACCCATGTTGCCAAGCCAACCCTGGTCGGTAGATGTCCGACGGCCGGCCCAGGAGCACCAACCCTGTCGAACTGAGCCGCTCTGACCAAATCCGCGGTTGACCGTCGCCGGGGCGTGAATTGTTGTCGGATTTCCACACCATGTAGAGGTTGCCGTTGGGGGCCGTGAACACCCGGGGGTCGATGGATCCACCGATGTCGCGCTGGCAGATGAAGGGCCTGGCCGCGGTAAGGAACGGCCCTGAAGGCGATTGCGAGATGGCGTCCCCGATGCAGTGCATCTCCGGACTGACCCCGGCCAACTCGGCCGAGTAATAGAGAATCCACCCGTCGTCGAAGTGATGAACCTCTGGTGACCACGTGGAGCCGGTAGAGGCCCAACTGGGCAGGTCCGGCAGTGCGTCAACGATCGGACCCCACGGTTGGCCCTGGTCCTTGGTCTGGACTGGGACGTTGAGACCTGGCAAGGGCTCGGTCCAATAGAAGGCGTAGCTGTCGACGCCGGTCGAGACCAGCAAGGGGTCCCCCCGGTCGATCCAGCGAGTCGGGAAGACTTCTCCGGGCTCAGTAAGCTGTGCACTTTGCAGAGGGGGTGGCGCCGTGGAGATGGGCGTGGCCTCGCTCGGATGCAGGATCGCCGCACTCGAGAGCGGCGTTGCCTGACCCACGAGCAGGCCCATGATGAATGCTGCGGCCAACAGGATCGGCGGCAGAGACGACCTGTGCCGCGAATTCCCATCCAGGGGCAAGAGAGAGCGCCGTGACATACAGCTGGAGAACGGCGCACGCTGGAGTTTCTTGCGCTTCGGAACTCCAAGCTGGGGCCTCCCGAAAAGAGCGGGTCACGGGGATCGAACCGAACCCGCACCACCAGCTTGTCGGGGTAGGGGGCCGTTCCCTGACGTGCGCAAATGCACCACCAACTGGGAGAACACCCCACATACTTTCGTTGCGTTGATGCAAGGATGACGGGAGCGTGCGTTCAACCGACCGACATTGCGATGTTGAGGAGTTTGTGTGAACAGGGGAACGACTGGGCAGGTCCGGCAACACATCGATGCAGCACCGGAGGTGGTCTACGACCTCCTGGCTGATGTGCCCCGGATGGGTGAGTGGAGCCCGGAGTGCGTCGGTTGCGACTGGATCGACGGTGCCAACGGCCCTGTGGTGGGTGCCAGGTTTCGGGGACGGAATCGGCACCGTCTGGCTCGATGGTCGACGAAGCCCCGCGTCACGGTGGCCAACCGACCCAGCGAGTTCGCATTCGTCGCTCCCGACGGGTTCGGCCGTGACCTGACGATCTGGTCGTACCGGCTGCAACCGGCCGACTCAGGGACGGAGCTGACCGAGTCGTTCGAGTTGCTCCGGGACATTCCTTGGTACATCCGGGCGTGGCGTCGATCCTTCATGGGAGTGAAGGACAGGAAGGCCGACCTCGAGGCGAATATGGACCGCACGTTGTTGAACATCAAGTCCGCGGCGGAAGAGGCCGGTCAAGTGCATGGCCCTCATGGTTGACTCCGGCTTTCCCAGGAAGGACTCGCGTACCAGACGGGGATCAACCCGACCTCCATTGCCAGCCTTGCAACTGGTTGGGTCCCGAGCCTGGACCTAAGACTGGGGCTGGCGAGCGGGCCGGGGTGGACCCTGGGCTCTTCTGGACAAAGGTGGGCGGGGTACGGCCAACCCGGTTACAGGGCCGACCGTCTGTCCCGCTCGCGTTCGATGTGCCTGAGACGTGCCTGCGCGTCGAGCCACTGATCGGACCTTGCAAGCTGACCCTCACCCGGGACGTGATGGTGTCCCAGCGGGCTATCCACCTGCGCTCCGCATCGTCGACATACCGCCATCCGACCGTTGGTCTCGGGAAGGTGGTCCTGGTCGAGCCGCGCGGCCAACTTTGCTGCTTCAAGTGTGGGCATGTGTGCCTCTCGCTACCTGGACCCTATCCCCATAACTACGCGCGATGTGGTGGGCCGTGTTTTTGCGAAGGGGCGTAGCGCTGTCGTGAGGCAAGTGTCCCTTCTCTGTCTACGGACAAGAGATAGTTGCCTCTTGAGACATCACGGCGAGCGGGTGACGGGGATCGAACCCGCATAAACAGCTTCGAAGGGTGGCGGAAGGTTCCGCTGACCAGCGCAAATGCACTATCTACTTGAATCCCCAGGGCCTGACACGACACTGAGACCTGCACCCGCCACTCCTGACTGCATGGGTCACCGGGTGATCATTTGAACTCCACCGGCGCGCCGCCACTCTCGGACACGAGAGGTAGTTGTTCTCCATACCTCTCCGGCCTACTGTGCGGGCGAACGCCACAGCGAACATGTAGGGGGGAGCATGCAAGCACGCCGTTTGAAGCGACGAGATGCTCAGGTGTATCGCTGGTGCACCACGACGGCGATCATTGCCGTATTGACCCTAGGCATCGTGGCGCTTCCTGCGGGGGCTGCAGCACGGGTTTCCCCGAGCGGCGTTGCGTCCCAGCAGGCGGGTGCGCCACAGGCGACGCGACCGTCCATCTATCCGGGCCATGGCAGCTATTGGATGGTTGGGGCCGACGGCAGCGTCTACCCGTTCGGTCCGACAGCCGCGACATACGGCACATTGAGAGGACAGCCACTGAACAAGCCCATTGTGGGAGGCGCCGCCGAGCCCTACCTCGGTGAGGGGTACTACCTCGTAGCATCAGACGGCGGCATCTTCGCCTACACAGCGCCGTTCCGCGGTTCTGAGGGTGGGCATGCGCTCAACGCCCCCATCGTCGGAATGGCAACCGACTGGCAGACCGGTGGCTACTGGGAGGTTGCGTCCGACGGCGGCATCTTTTCCTTCACAGCCCCCTTCTACGGCTCGACGGGCGGATTCCACCTGAACGCGCCCATCGTGGGCATTGCCGTGACCCCGACAGCGAAGGGATATTGGCTGGTCGCCACCGACGGCGGGGTCTTCAGTTTCGGGGCCGCTGCCAGCAAGTTCTACGGTTCTACCGGGGACATCAAGCTCAACAAGCCCATCGTTGGAATGGCCGCCACGTCAACAGGCAACGGGTACTACTTGGTGGCATCCGACGGTGGCATCTTCGCCTTCTCCAAGACACCGACACACCCGGCTGCGCCTTTCCACGGGTCGACCGGGGCGATGAAGCTCAACAAGCCCATCGTTGGGATGGGCCTGTCCAACACAGGCAACGGCTACTGGCTGGTTGCCTCGGACGGCGGCGTCTTTGCCTTCACAGCCCCATTCGTGGGCTCGGTCGGGGGAACAGCCATTCCGGCTCCGGTGGTGACCATGATGGTGGTCCCGCCTCCCTATCCCTATTTCTGGAGCATGGCCGTCAACCCGGCGGGTAACGGCTACTGGCTCTCGGACATCTCTGGCGGCGTGTACCCCTTCGGCGCGGCCCAGACATGGGGAACAACATTCACAACTGTCATCACATCACCGATGATCGGCATCGCCTCAGATCACAGTGGAAAGGGTTACTGGATGGTGCAGGCGGACGGCGACGTCCACCAGTACGGGAACGCTCCGGCTCTGGGGTCAGCGCCCGCGCCGACAGGGTCGATGGTTGCCATCGTCGCCACGCCAGCCGGGCTCGGGACAGGGTATTGGCTCGTATCGAATACGGGCGCTGTCTACCCGTTCGGGAGCGCCACCCAATTCGGGACACTGCCGAGGATCGGGGTGCGCATCACTGACATCGTCGGCATGGTCACGACAGCCAAAGCCCAGGGCTACTTCCTGGTGACAGCCCGCGGCGGGACCTTTGAGTTCGGCGACTCGCCGTTCCTCGGCTCGCTCCCAGGTCTGGGCATTTCGCCCTCTTCGCCGGTTGTCGGGGTTGCGGGTACGACCTCGGGCAACGGCTATCTCGATGTCACTGCGGATGGAGCCGTCTACCGTTTCGGTACAGCTCCTGCGGCCCAATCAGCCGACCTACGCTTCCCCGGCACCGCCCGAGGCATCGTCATTTCACCAAATGACCGCGGCTACTGGGTCTTCGACGCACTTGGCGATGTCTACCCCTTTGGCACAGCCGCCACCTACCCGTTCAATACAGTTCCAGGCTGAAGCGCCGCAACCTGTCATTGGTCGACAAGCGCTACCCGATACGGCTCGTCGCGGGGTGCGGCCTTGGCAGGCCCCGTCGCCCCGTCAGCTACTTCTTGACGATCGCGAAGATCGCCTCCACCACGCACTCAACAGCCGCATCGTGATCGCCAAGTCTCCGATGTCTTGACTCATCACAAAAGAGCGGGTGACGGGGATCGAACCCGCATAACCAGCTTGGAAGGCTGGGGCTCTGCCATTGAGCTACACCCGCGGGTGGCCTTGTGTCGGGGTGCAGCATAAACGCTTGAGAGGGGGCGACCCAGGACGGTCCCGGTGCCAGGAATGCGGCCGGAACGAGGACGAGTTCGTCTACGGTCGCCGTGGTGGACACCATGTACGAACGGGTGGGGGGCTTGGACTTCTTCACCTCGTTGGTCGATCGCTTCTACGACGGCGTGGCCGTCGACCCCGTGCTACGGCCTCTCTACCCCGATGACCTGGTGGGCCCCAAAGAACACCTCGCCCTCTTCCTCGCCCAGTACTGGGGCGGCCCGCGCACCTATTCCGACGAGCGGGGGCACCCGCGACTTCGGATGCGGCACGCACCGTTCGTCATCGGCACGCTCGAGCGTGACGCCTGGCTGCGGCACATGACCGTGGCCCTCCGTGCCGGAGGGCTGCCCTCCGAGGATGAAGAGGAAATGCTGGCGTACTTCGAGATGGCGGCCAACCAACTGATGAACGCCGGCTAGTCCCGACGGTCAGTCCTTGAACACCGGAGGGCGCTTTTCTCGCCGGGCCCGGATCGCTTCTTCGAAGTTTTGCGTGGTTATACGCACGAACAGCTGCGCCGTGCCTTCGGCGTCCATGTGGGTCTCCAGGCTGGAAGCGTCGAGCGAGTTCCACAGCATGCGCTTGGTGAGCTCGACCCCTGGACGGCTCCAGCCGATGATGCGGTCGGCCAGCTCGTAGCAGGCATCGAGCAGGGCGGGGCCCTCGACGACCGAAGAGACCAGGCCGATCCGCGCCGCCTCGGCTGCGTCCACGTCCCGCCCGGTGAGCATGATGTCGGCTGCCCGGGAGGAGCCGATGGCCCGCGGCAGCAGGTAGCTCAGTCCCAGTTCGGCCGCGGTGAGGCCATTGTTGATGCCCGCGGCACGGAAGTAGGCCGTGTCGGCGGCCACTCGGATGTCGGTGGCCAGCGAGAGACAAAAGCCGCCACCGATGGCCGCGCCATTGACGGCGGCGATGACGGGCTGGTGGAGCCTTCGCACGGTGCGCACGACGTCGTCGAGCAGCTCCATCGAGCGCAACGCCATAGTGGTGAGGGTGAGGCCGTCGGCACCGGGCAGCGATCCCGGGTCCTCCATGTCGGCCCCCGAGCAGAAGCCGTGGCCAGCTCCGGTGAGCACGACCACCCGCGTGTCGTTGTCCTGTCCGACCTCGCGCAATGCGTCGCGCAACGGGGCCATGACGTCAAAGGCCATGGCGTTCATCCGCTCGGGGCGGTTGAGGGTGACCAGGGTCACCATCGGCCGGGGTTTCTCGATCTGCACGAAGGGCACGGTCCCTACCTCCACCATCGGTCGTCGGGGCGCGCCCAGCGTAGGCAGGTCGGGGTGGGCGCCTGGGCGGCCCTCAGCCCTGGCCGCGCAGACTCTCGGCCGCGAACTGGAGGACCGCGTCGTCCAAGGGGACGACCATGACGGGGGAGATGGGGCGGTGAGCCTCCTCGCGCAGGTGCACGGCCGTACCCACCGCGATGAACTGCATGACCCGGGCGTTGTACCCAAGCGGGCCCTCACGGAGCTTGACGTTGATGACCCCGTCAGCCCCGGTGGCCCGCGCCGCCCTCTCCATCCTGGCCATGGCGCCCTCCCGGGCCTGGTAGAGGGCCTCGGTCAAGTTGGGGAGCTCGAGGTTCTGGCGCTGCTGGGACGCCCACTCCTTGGCGCCCCGGCGCGGCGCGACGACGAAACTGGCGCCGGCCACCAGTCCGAGCGGCCACCACCCTGAGCGCGTGAGCAGCGCGAAATCCCTGCCCGACAGGTCGGAGATGAACTCGAACCCCGGTGAAGGCTTCCCCGTGCGCCTAATTGCCGTGCCGGTGAGCGTGACGTCCACGTGATGGGAGGTCACCCGCAGCTCGACCTCGACCCCGACCACGCCGCTTCCGCCGGCCCCGACGCACTCGTCGCGCAGCTGCTCGGCTGCCTCGGTCAGCGCTCCGGCAAAGGCGTTCGAGGCCTCGAGCACCTCGCCGGTCTGCCACTGCCAGGCCCCCCACGGGACGGACCACCACGACACCCCGAAGACCAGGTCGACCGGTTCCCAGCCGATCGAGTGCAGGAGCAGCGTCTCGTCGATGGAGAGCTCCGACGTCGTCCCACCACCGTGGGCGGCGACCTGTCCCAAGGCGGCCACGGCCTTCTGCAACTCCGTGGGGCGGTCGGTCACGACAGACGCACCACCGGTTCGGCCTCAGGTAGGGGGTCGAAGGGCTTGAACCGGCGGACCCTGGTACCGCGGACGAGGCACTGAATGGTGAGGTCGCCCTCGCCCACCTCTTTCTCGAAGCTCTCGAGCGTGGCCCCGTGCAGCTCGTCGTGGCCGAGCTGGCTTCGCATCTGCTCACGGGCGAGATGGCGGGCGGCGCGTAGAGCCTTGCCGACCTGGACGATGGAGTGCACCCCGGCCACGCCGCCCGACATCGCCCCTGACCAGTTCCCCGCGGCCGTGCCGGCCATCTGGTAACGGGTGATGCAGTAGGAGATCATCTGGACCGAGCTGCAGGCGGCCACCGCCGACACCGGGACGAAACCCGCCTCGATCAGCTTCACGAGTCGCTGGCCGCTCAGGAAGGTCGAGAACGGAGGGTCCGGCCGGGGTGCCCCGGGGACGGTCACCGCCGTCCCCTTGATGCTGAACTCGACCGCACCGGTCCCCGGCAGGGGCGTCATGGCGTCGGCGACGCCGACCACTCCGTGGGCCCCGAGGGCGGAGGCCTCCTCGACCATCCGGTGGAAGGCCAGGCCCCACCCCGTGTTCCAGTTGTCCTCCACCATCGTCTGCTCGAAGTTGTAGCCGTACATGCGGTGCTCGCCACCCACGAACCCGTGCGGGCACTGCCAGCCCTCCGAGTACTGGCCCTGCTCCGCCGGGCCGGGCACGCGGCCGAGGCCCCCCATGGTCTGTGTGCGGTAGTAGGTGGACGAGTACCAGCTCCAGTGCATGGCGGCGTACCCCTGCACGAAGCCGAGCGGCTCCATGCCCATCGAGAGGCACGAGGCGAAGTCGGCCACCGACAGCCCCGACGACCATGCGCCGCTGCCGAGCCGGCGCCCGGCGGCCTCAGGGAGGCCCCCTGTGTTCTCGCCGTCAGGGACCGACGTCATCCGTCGAGCGAGATGATGGCGCGGGGCTCGGGGATGGTGTGGTCGCGGCCGGACTTGGCCACCGCCGTGCCCAGCGAGAGGAACTCGATGGTGTGGTCGCCCCACATGTGGCTCTTCTCCTCCAGCCGAACGCCGACGATGCCCGTGGCCCCCAGTTCGGTGGCCTCGTCCTGCATGCGGGTCATGGCCAGCTCGCGCGCTTCGTAGAGCGCCTGGGTGAAGTTGGGCAGCTCCATGTTCTGGCCGGCGGTGCGCATCGTCTGGGCCAGGCCGCGGTGGGCTATGTGGTAGACGCACGTGCCCATCACCAGGCCCAGGGGGACATGGCCGGTCTGCATCAACGTCCAGAAGTCCTGTCCCGAGAGGTCCGAGGTGAAGGGCTTTCCCTGGTTGTTGCGATAGGAGGTGCCGTCTTCGGCTTTGACGGCGGTACCCAGGGCGATGAACTCGGCGGTGTCCGAGCCCCACTCGTAGTAGTTGACGTCGAGGCGGACGCCGACCACTCCGTCGGCCCCGAGCTCGATGGCCTCGGCGTCCATGCATGGACGCCGAGGCCATCGAGCTC
>Ga0265327_10005005_pt1 | contig 11359 bp, 8 predicted proteins | sample 41621metaG_FD_202089 | JGI IMG/M metagenome (GOLD analysis project Ga0265327, IMG submission 202089) | Rhizosphere microbial communities from Carex aquatilis grown in University of Washington, Seatle, WA, United States - 4-16-21 metaG | ecosystem: Host-associated > Plants > Roots > Rhizosphere >...
AAGGCCACCGTCACCAGCAGCGAACCCAGCGAGGAGAGGACGTCGGTCAGGGTGTAGTCGAGGTAGTTCGAGACCGCGAACTGGGTCAGGGCGAAGGAGCCGCCGGCCACCAGCAGAATGGGCCACAAGGCCTTGAGCGACTTCAGCCCGCCGTAGAGCGTCATCACGTAGAACGGCAGGATGAAGGCCATGAACGGCAGCTGGCGGCCGATCATGGAGCCGAGATCGTGGGCCGGCAGGCCGGTGACGCCGGCGAGGGTGGTGACGGGCACGCCCAGCGCGCCGAAGGCCACCGGGGCGGTGTCGAAGATCAGGGTGAAGGTCAGCGCCTCGAGCGTCGGGAAGCCGAGCGCGATCAGCAGTGACGAGCAGATGGCGACGGGGGTGCCGAAGCCGGCCACGCCTTCGAGGAGGGCGCCGAAGCAGAAGCCGATCACCACCAGCACCACCCGCTTGTCGCCGGGCATGTGCTCGATCATCCACCGCCGCAGGTCCTCGAAGCGGCCGGTCTTGACCGTGATGTTGTAGAGGATCAGGGCGTTGAACACGATCCACATCACCGGCCAGCAGGCGAACACCGCGCCCGCCGCCGCGCTGTTGACCGCCAGTCCCACCGGCATCTTCCACAGGGTCACGGCGATGATCAGGGCGACCACCACCCCCGCCAGCGACGCCTGCCACGCGGGCCTGCGCGCCACGCCCAGCAGCAGCAGCACGACCGCCACCGGCAGGACCGCCACCAGGAACGACAAGGGCAGGCTTCCGCCGATCGGCGTCAGCAGTTGATGGAACATGCGTCTCTCCCCCGGGGGGCCGCTCTATCGGCAGCCCGCGTTGTGATCATTCCCCGACAATCGCTGTCAGGCCAAGCGGGCTTTTCTGGCGTTTAGAAAATCCAGGAACTCTTACCGAGTTTGACGTTCGTCACGGCTCCGACATCACGGTCATTTCGGCGAGGAACGTTCATCGTGGCGTCCAAGTCCAGAAGCCAATCTTCACCGCCGATCTCGCCAGCGGAGTCCAAAAATAGCCCGGTTACGTGGTAACAATTTGAAACGGCATCCTTGCAAGGTCTCGCATCCACTTTGACCAGCCTTTGCAGGCGCAGCGTGCCATTGTCGGACAGCGCTTTGTGGCAGCCATCGTCCTTTGCGCTCGGCGAACCGCAATTCGGACGTATCGCGCCCTCGCGAACCTGTTGTAGAGCGATTTCGAGGGCGCGGGCTGCAAACCAAGAACCGACCTCGGGTGGTGTCGCATCCACGAAGAACATTTCTTGGTCGAAGGGACCGTCTGCCACCCGAAGGACCCGACCCGCGTGGGCACACTTCACGGCCAAGTCCGCTTCATATTCTTTGCTCCAGAGGTTCGGCAGGGGAGCAAGTGAGCCAACGACTTTGAACGCTTTGTGGGTTTCGAGCGGATCGACTCCCGCAATGTCAGTCCCCGCAAATCCGGTCTGAGCGACAGTCGCTTCGCACAATCCCGGATAGCCGGCCGGCTTTGCCTTAGTAGCGACGGCACTCTCGCGTCCTTGGTGTGACCTGTCCTGGGGGGATGCGCCTCCGACCTCGACAAACTGTGCAGCAACCTTGTCGAACAGTTGGCGGATGTGGCTGTCGGGCGCGACATCAATCGCCGACGGAATGGGTCGATCGAGAACCTGTGCCAAAGCAGGCTGCGCCCAGACAATCGCAATCACCGCTGCGATGACTGTCAATGCTCTCATCAGGCGCCCCAATTCATCGCCGAAGTCGGATACAGCTTCACCTTAACAATGCACGTGGGCGCCCCAAGGGGTTAACGCCCTACCCCTCCGCCTTCACCCGCGCCCGGAACTGGTGCAGCAGCGGCTCGGTGTAGCCGTTGGGCTGGCTGACGCCTTCGAACACCAGCGCGCGGGCGGCCTGGAAGGCCAGGCTCGTCGCCTCATTGCCCGCCATCGGGCTGTAAAGCGGATCGCCGGCGTTCTGGCCGTCGACCTTGGCGGCCATGCGCCTGAGCGCCGCGTCGGCGTCTTCGGCCTGGCACACCCCATGCAGCAGCCAGTTGGCCATGTGCTGGGAGGAGATGCGCAGGGTGGCGCGGTCCTCCATCAGGCCGATGTCGTGGATGTCGGGCACCTTGGAGCAGCCCACGCCCTGGTCGACCCAGCGCACGACGTAGCCGAGGATTCCCTGGGCGTTGTTGTCGAGCTCCTCGCGGATCTCCACCTCCGACCAGTTGTGGCCCTTGGCCAGGGGAATGGTCAGCAGCGCGCTCAGCGGCGGCGTGGCCTCCCCGGCGATCTCCTTCTGGCGAGCGAACACGTCGACCTGATGGTAGTGCAGGGCGTGCAGGGTCGCCGCCGTGGGGCTGGGCGTCCAGGCGGTGTTGGCCCCAGAGCGGGGATGGCCGATCTTCTGCTCCAGCATGTCGGCCATGCGGTCCGGAGCTGCCCACATGCCTTTGCCGATCTGAGCCTTGCCCGACAGGCCGCAGGCCAGGCCGATGCGAACGTTGCGGTCCTCGTAGGCCTTGATCCAGGCCTCGTTCCTCATCTGCGCCTTGCGCACCATGGCGCCGGCCTGCATCGAGGTGTGGATCTCGTCGCCCGTGCGGTCGAGGAAGCCGGTGTTGATGAACACCAGCCGGCCCTTCACGGCGTGGATGCAAGCCGCCAGATTCGAGGACGTGCGCCGCTCCTCGTCCATCAGCCCGATCTTGAGGGTGTGACGCTCCACGCCGAGAAGGTCCTCCACCGCGTCGAACAGGCGGTCCGCGAAGGCGGCCTCGGCCGGGCCGTGCATCTTGGGTTTGACGATGTAGATCGAGCCGGTGCGGCTGTTCCTGAACTTCCCCTGCCCCTTCAGGTCGTGCAGGGCGATCAGGCTGGTGACGATGGCGTCGAGGATGCCCTCGGGCGCCTCCGAACCGTCGGCGAGCCGGATCGCCGGCGTGGTCATCAGGTGGCCGACGTTGCGCACGAACAGCAGCGAGCGGCCGTGCAGGGTCAGGCTCCCCCCGCCCGGCGACTGATAGACGCGGTCGGGGTTCAGACGGCGGACCAGTGTCTTGCCGCCCTTGTCGAAGCTGGCCTCAAGATCGCCCTTCATCAGCCCCAGCCAGTTGGCGTAGGCGGCGACCTTGTCCTCGGCGTCGACCGCGGCGATGGAGTCTTCCAGGTCGACGATGGTCGACAGCGCCGCCTCCAGCACCACGTCGGCCAGGCCCGCCGGGTCGCTCTTGCCGATCGGATGGGCGCGGTCGATGACCAGCTCGATGTGGATGCCGTTGTGGCGCAGCAGGATCGCCTCGGGACTGGCCGCGTCGCCGCGCCAGCCGACCAGGGCCGAGGGATCGGCCAAGGCCGGCGTCAGGGCGCCGCCTTGCACGGCGTAGCCCATGATCTCGGAGTGCTTGCCCGAGGCCAGCGGAACAGCCTGGTCGAGGAAGCCCTTGGCGTAGGCGATCACCTGGGCCCCACGGGCCATGTCGTAGCCGGGGCCCGCGGGCGGCGGGCCGAGGGCGTCGGTGCCGTAGAGGGCGTCGTAGAGGCTGCCCCAGCGGGCGTTGGCGGCGTTGAGCAGGAAACGGGCGTTCAGCACCGGCACCACCAGCTGCGGCCCCGCCAGGCGCGCCAACTCGTCGTCGACCCGCTCCGAAGTGATCGAGAAGGCGGCGGGCTCGTCCACCAGATAGCCGATGGTGCGCAGGAACGCCTGGTACTCGCCCTGGTCGATCGGCTTGCCGCGGCGCGCCTGGTGCCAGGCGTCGATCTCGCCCTGCATCTTGTCGCGCGCGGCCAGGAGGGCGCGGTTCTCGGGGGTGAACGCGGCGAACAGGCGGGACGCGCCGGTCCAGAAGGCGTCCGGCTCAAGGCCGGTCCCCGGCAGCACCTGCCGGTCGATGAAGGCCGCCAGGGCGCCCGCGACCTGCAATCCCGACTTGTCGATCATCCCGCCCATCCGCCCAGCCTAACCTTGCGCCTTGAGACCCGCCGCGGCGATCCCGGCCAGGGCCGCGATCTCGTCGTTGTCGGAGGTGTCGCCCGAGACGCCCACGGCGCCGATGATGCGGCCGCCCTCGCCCACCACATTGACCCCGCCCGCCACCGGGATCAGTCCGTTCGGCGCGACATGCCCGATGGCCCCGACGAAGTGCGGCCGGTCGACGGCCATCTCGCCGAGGCGGCGCGAGGGCACGCCGAAGCCCACGGCGCCCGCCGCTTTGCCGATGGCGATCGCGGGCCTGAGGCCCGGCGCGCCGTCGTTGCGCTGGAAGCAGATCAGCGACCCGCCCGCGTCCACCACGGCCACAGTGAGCGGCTTCATGCCGGCCTCCTCGGCCTTGGCGACGACGCCGGCGATGATCGCATTGGCTTGGGCGACGGTAATGAAGGACATGACGGCTCCTAGTCGGGTTTGACGGTTAGCGAAGACGGACGCGGCCCGCCATGGGCCCAGTCCAGAAGTTCGACGATATGGACCACCGGCGCCTTGGCCTTGAGCGCGATCTGGGTGGCGCAGCCGATGTTGCCCGTTGCGATAACATCCGCGCCCAGCCGTTCAAGGGTCTCCACCTTGCGATCGCCGAGCTGGCCGGCGATTTCGGGCTGCAGGATGTTGTAGACGCCCGCCGAGCCGCAGCAGAGGTGCGCGTCCTTGGGCGTGCGGACGGTGAAGCCCGCCGCCGCGAGCAGGCGCTTGGGCGCCTCGGTGATCTGCTGGCCGTGCTGCAGCGAGCAGGCCGGGTGGTAGGCCACGGTCAGGCCAGGCGGACTGACCGGCGGCGGCAGGTCGATGCCGTCCAGGAATTCGCTGATGTCCTTGGCCAGGGCGGAGACTCTCGCCGCCTTCTCCGCATAAGCGGCATCGCCGCGCAGCATGAAGCCGTAGTCCTTGATCGTCGTGCCGCAGCCCGAGGCGGTGATCAGGATCGCCGCGATGTTCTGTCCATCAATGTAGGCCATCCAGGCGTCGATATTGCGACGCGCGGCCTGAAGCGCCTCGGCCGTGCGGCCCATGTGATGCACCAGGGCCCCGCAGCAGCCTTCACCTCGGGCGAGGATCACTTCATATCCGGCGCCGATCACGAGCCGCGCGGCCGACGGGCGGATATCAGGCTGTAGAACCGGTTCGGCGCATCCCTGAAGGAGGATCACCCGGCCCTTGGTCACCTGGGGTCCGGCCGCGATCCCGCAAGGCTTCCGGGGAAGGACTGAGGGCGCTAGGGCGAGCATGGCGGCGAAGGCCTTCAGAGCGGGATGACGGCGCAGGCGCGGTTCGAGCGGCTTGAACCGCCGCGCCCATTGCAGCGCCAGGCGGAAACGCCCCGGATGCGGCAGCACCTTGGCCAGCAGCCAGCGGATCAGGCGTTCGCGCAGCGGGCGTCGGTAGCGATCCTCGATGTAGGCGCGGGCGTGGTCGACCAGGTGCATGTAGTTCACGCCCGAGGGGCAGGTGGTCATGCACGACAGGCACGAGAGGCAGCGGTCGATGTGCTTGACCACCTCTGCCGTGGGTTGACGCTCGCCCTCCAGCATCTCCTTCATCAGGTAGATGCGGCCCCGCGGGCTGTCGAGCTCGTCGCCGAGCAGCACATAGGTGGGACAGGTGGCGGTGCAGAAGCCGCAGTGCACGCACTTGCGGATCACGCCCTCCGACGAGGCCATGTCCGGATCGGCCAGCAGCTCGGGCGGGAACCTAGTCTGCATCGAGGAACCTGCCGGTCTCGAACACGCCAGCCGGATCGAAGGCGCGGCGGATGCGGGCTTCGAGCGCAGCGACGGGCGCCGGTTGGGGGTGTAGCGCGGGAACAGTCGCGCGCATCGCTTCAGGCGCGCGGACGAGCATGGCGTGACCGCCGGCGGTCACGGCGGCTCGGCGTACAGCCTCGGCCTGGTCCGACGCCAGCCAGATGCGGGCGCCGCCCCAGTCCATCACCGAATGTCCGAGGCCAGCATCAACGACCGACGCGGCGCGGCTCGCCGGAACGCTCAGCCGCCACAGCACGGGCGCATCCTCCAGCGGGCCTCGCAGCGCCGACCAGAGCGCCTCGGCGTCGCCTTCCGATAGCGCCCGCACCGTGGCCATGGCCTCGATCAACCGTCGACGCGCGGCCACCGAAGGGCCGAAGCCCTCCAGGCGCAGCGCCGTCACGCCGTTCGAGTAAGCAGCGGCGGCCACCTCGGCCTGCGAGCCTAGCGCCTTGGACATCAAGGCGACGGCGGCCGTGGGGTCGAGTCCCTCGACCGCCAGGGTGACGGTCGTCTCGGGCGCCGGCAGCACCTTCAGCGTCACCTCGGTCAGGGCGAACAGGCGGCCCCAGCTTCCGCACGCCAGCTTGGGCAGGTCATAGCCGGTCACGTTCTTGACCACCTTGGCCCCGCCGACGAAGGCCTCGCCCCGGCCCGACACCGCCTTGAAGCCGAGCAGATGGTCGCGCACGGCCCCGCGCGACACGCGTCGCGAGCCGGAAACGCCCGCCGCCACCACGCCGCCGATGGTCGAGCCCGGGGCGCCGTGCGGCTCGAACGCCAGCATCTGGTTCTTCGACGCGACCAGGGCCTCGATCTCCGCCAGCGGCGTCCCGGCGCCCACCGTCAGCACCAGCTCGGCGGGGTCGTAGTCGATCACGCCGGAAAAGCCGCTCATGTCCAGCCGCTCGGCCTCTCTCGGAGCGCCGATGTCAGCCTTGGTGCCGCCGCCGGCGATCTCGAGCTTGCGCCCGGACGCTGCGGCGTCGGCGACGATCTCGACCAGCGCCTCTGTGCTCCCAGGCCGCATCAGAACCGCGGCAGGTCGGGAAAGGCGGTGATCCCGCCGTGCACGTGCATGCGGCCGAGCTCGGCGCAGCGGTGCAGCACCGGGAACACCTTGCCCGGATTAAGCAGCAGCTGCGGATCGAAGGCGCACTTGACCCTCTGCTGATGCGCCAGGTCGGTCTCGGTGAACATCACCGGCATCAGGTCGCGCTTCTCCACACCCACGCCGTGCTCGCCGGTCAGCACCCCGCCTACCTCGACGCACAGGCGCAGGATGTCGGCGCCGAAGGCCTCGGCCCGCTCCAGCTCCCCCGGCCGGTTGGCGTCGTAGAGGATCAGCGGGTGCAGGTTGCCGTCGCCCGCGTGGAACACGTTCGCGACTTTCAATCCGTGGGCTGCAGAAAAGCCCTCCATCCGCTGCAGCACCTCCGGCAGGCGCCGGCGCGGGATGGTGCCGTCCATGCAGTAGTAGTCCGGCGAGATGCGGCCCACCGCCGGGAACGCCGCCTTGCGCCCCGCCCAGAACTTGAGCCGCTCGGCCTCGCTGGCCGACGCGCGGCAGGTGGTTGAGCCATTGCGGCGGCCGATGGCCTCGACTTCCTGGGTCAGGTGGTCGCATTCGGCGCCGACGCCGTCGAGTTCGACGATCAGCAGGGCCTCGACATCGAGGGGATAACCGGCGTGGACGAAGGCCTCGGCGGCGTGGATGGCGGGGCGGTCCATCATCTCCATGCCGGCGGGAATGATCCCAGCGGCGATCACGTCGGCCACGGTCTGGCCGGCCTGCTCCACGCTGGGGAAGCCGATCAGCACCGCGCGGGCGGTTTCGGGTTTGGGCAGTATGCGGACGGTCACTTCGGTGACCACGCCGAGCAGGCCCTCCGAGCCCACCACCAGGCCCAGCAGGTCGAGCCCCGCCTGATCGAGCGTGCGGCCGCCGAGGCGCACCACCTGGCCGTCCATCAGCACCATCTCGACGCCCAGGACATTGTTGGTGGTCAGGCCGTACTTGAGGCAGTGCACCCCGCCGGAGTTCTCGGCCACGTTGCCGCCGATGGAGCAGGCGATCTGGCTTGACGGATCGGGGGCGTAATAGAAACCCTCGGCTTCCACCGCCTGGGTCACCGCCAGGTTGGTCACGCCGGGCTGCACCACCGCGATGCGGTCGGCGTAGTCGATCTCCAGCACCCGGTTGAAGCGGGCCATGCCCAGCAGCACCGCGTCCTCCAGCGGCAGAGCCCCGCCCGAAAGCGAGGTGCCCGAACCCCGCGGCACCACCTTGACCCCCTCGCGATGGCACCAGGCCAGGATGAGCGACACCTCGTCGGTGGCGCGGGGCAGCACCACCAGCATGGGGGGCTGGCGATAGGCGGTCAGGCCGTCGGATTCGTAGACGCGCAGGGCGTCCTTGTCCTCGATCACCCCGTCCGGGACGATGGCGGCCAGGGCGCGGGCGATCTCGGCCTTGCGGGCCAGAACGCGGCCGTCAGCGGGCGGCATCTTGAGCATGGGGTCCTCTTAGGCCCCAGCCTAGACATTCGTCCAGGCGGTCGCTAGCGGCGGGCGCGATCGAGGAAGGCGAGAAGCTCGGCCTCTTCGGTCCTGGCCCCCTCGTGATCGTGCGCCATGCGGTCGTAGAGCGCCGCGGCGCCGTCGTAGATCGCCTCGCCTTCGCCCCCCAGGAAGTCGCCGATCTCCTGCATCTCGGCCACCCAGCGGTAGGCCTTGGGGAAGATGCCCGGCGTGCGGCCGGTGAAATAGGCGAGGAGCTGAGGCTGGCTGGCCTGGAGCTCGGCGAGGAAGGCCTCGTCCACGCCCGCGTCCAGGGCGCCGCGGATCACCGACACGCCGACGGCGTGCAGACCCTTGGTCAGGCCCGCGTAGCACATCTTGATCGCCGAGGCGTGGCCGACCGGCCCGTCCATGACGCGGATGTCCATGCCGTGGGCGTTGAGGGCGGCGAAGCGCGGGGCGTCGGGTCCGGAGGCGTAGATCGCCGGGGTGTAGCCCGCCCGGGGCGCCATGCCGATCACGCCGGCGTCCACGAACGGCGCGCCCGTCGCCTCGATCGCGGCCGCGATCTGCAGCACGGTGTTCGGGCTCACCGCATTGCAGTCGACGTAGAGCGGCTTGACGGGCGCGGCGGCGAGCGCCGGCGCAAGGCGTTCGGCCAGGGCCAGGGCGTCGCCTGGCGGCACGATCGACAGGATCATCTTGGCCGTGGCGATCTCCGCGTCGGCGGCGTCGGCCATGCTGGCGGCCTTGGCGCGGGCGCGGCTCGCCTCGCTCCGGCCGGCCAGGGAGGTGAGCACCCGGCAGCCGTTCTCGGCCAGGCGCCGTCCAACGCCCGCGCCCATGTCTCCGGCGGCGATCACGGCGATGACGGGTCCAGACTGCATGAGCGTCTCCTAATGGCTGGATTGGGCTAGCGGCCCGCGGGGTCTTCGGCAAGTCGCATGCCTCGGCTATGAAGGTCGCCTCACCAGGAGAGGCCGCCATGTCCCCTACGTTCGAGCCCGGAGCCCTCGTCCAGGACGCTGGCGGCGGAGGCCTCCAAGTGCTGGTGACCGCCGGTCCGGCGCGGTTCGTGGCCGACGAGCCGGTGGAGTTGGGCGGGATGGACCTTGGGCCGACGCCGCACGATCTGGTGTGCGCGGGCCTGGCCGCCTGCACCGCCCAGACGCTGCGCCTCTACGCCCAGCGCAAGGGCTGGCCGCTCGGCGCGGTCGAAGTGCGGGCCACGCACCGGCGCGACATCAGCCGGCAGCCGGTCGACATCTTCGACCGGACGATCACTCTCGGGGGCAATCTTGATGATGAGCAGCGTCAGCGCCTCTTGGAGATCGCGGAGAAGTGTCCGGTGCACCTGATGCTCGCCCACGGCGCATCGGTGGTCACGACGCTCGGCTAGCCGTCGGGCGTCTGGACACTCGCCTTCCCGCGTGATCCCGTCTCGCGGATTTGGGAGACAGCCCATGGCCGCCACCTATCGCCCGCAGGTCGTGAGGACCCGGCGCAAGCAGATGTACTTCCCCCTGACCGGGGCCGAGATCGACCGCCTGCGCCGCTTCGGCGAGACTCGCCGCTACGCCGACGGCGACTATCTGTTTCACGCCGGTGAGACCGGCTTCGGCATCGCCGTGATTCTGTCCGGCAAAGCCAAGATCTACCGCCGCGACGGCCTAGGCGGCGAGGAGGCGATCGTCTCCTACCGCCCCCGCCATTTCATCGGTGAAGTGGGCCAGCTTTCGGGCCGCGCCTCATTTGTCGACTGCCGGGCCGAGGGCAAGTGCGAGGCCTTGGTCATTCCCCCGGCGGGGCTGCGCGCCCTGGTGATCGCCGAAGCGGAGCTGGGCGAACGGATCATGCGCTCCCTGATCCTGCGCCGGATGGGGCTGGTGGAGACGGGCGTGGGCGGACCGGTGCTGATCGGGCCGCCGGAGGCGCCGGGGCTGGTGCGGCTGCGCAACTTCCTGCTGCGCAACGCCATCCCGCACCGGGTGCTGGACCCTGCGACCGAGCACGAGGCAGACGCCCTGATGGCCTGCGCCAAGCCCACGCGCGAGCAGCTGCCCCTGGTGCTGTGCCCGAACGGCGACTTGCTGCGCAATCCGAGCGAACGCGAGCTGGCCGAATGCATCGGCATCCTGACCCATCTGGACCCCTACAAGACCTATGACGTGGCGGTGGTGGGCGCGGGGCCGGCGGGACTGGCGACGGCGGTCTATGCCGCATCGGAAGGCCTGTCGGTTGCGGTGCTCGAAACCCGGGTCTTCGGCGGTCAGGCCGGCGCCTCCTCGCGCATCGAGAACTATCTCGGCTTTCCGACGGGAATCTCAGGCCAGGCCCTGGCCGGCCGCGCCTTCGTCCAGGCGCAGAAGTTCGGGGCAGAGGTCGTGGCGCCGGCCAGTGTCGAGGGGATCGACTGCAACCAGCCGGAAAACTACGTGCTGAGACTGATGTGCGGCGATCAGGTGCGCGCCCGCACCGTGGTGATCGCCTCGGGCGCGGAATACCGCCGCCCCGACGTGCCGGGGCTGAAGGAGGCCGAGAGCGACGGAGTGCACTACTGGGCCTCGCCGGTGGAGGGCCAGCTCTGCCAGGGCCACGAGGTGGCGCTGGTCGGCGGCGGCAATTCGGCGGGCCAGGCGGCGGTCTATCTCGCCTCCAAGGCCAGAAAGGTGTGGATGCTGGTGCGCCGCGAGGGGCTGGAGGCGACCATGTCGAAATATCTGATCGACCGGATCAAGGCCCAGCCCAACATCGAGCTTCTGCCCTTCACCGAAATCGAGGGGCTGGAGGTGGATGGAGCGGGCGCGCTCTGCAGCATCGCCTGGCGCAACACCAAGACCGGCAAGGGCGCCGCTCATCCCCTGCGCCACCTGTTCCTGTTCATCGGCGCCGATCCTTGCACCGAGTGGATGGAGGGCTGCGACGCGGCGGTCGACGCCAAGGGTTTCGTGCTCACCGGCCAAGCCGCGCGCCCCGGAGAGGCCAGCCCCGCCCCGCTGATGACCAGCCTGGACGGGGTGTTCGCCATCGGCGACGTGCGGTCCGGTTCGACCAAGCGGGTGGCGGCGGCGGTGGGGGAAGGCGCCGCCGTGGTGGCCCAGA
>Ga0265327_10005006_pt1 | contig 11356 bp, 13 predicted proteins | sample 41621metaG_FD_202089 | JGI IMG/M metagenome (GOLD analysis project Ga0265327, IMG submission 202089) | Rhizosphere microbial communities from Carex aquatilis grown in University of Washington, Seatle, WA, United States - 4-16-21 metaG | ecosystem: Host-associated > Plants > Roots > Rhizosphere...
GCCGAGGTTAAACGCAATCGAAAACTGTTCTTTTTCGTCGATGACAACGTCACATCGAATCTTCCGCAAGCGAAAGAATTCTTCCGTGCATTGATCCCACTCGGCATTCGCTGGGTAAGCCAATCGAGCATTAATGCAGCGCACGATGAAGAGCTTCTCGACCTCATGGCGCGCAGTGGCTGTCAGGGCGTCCTCATCGGATTCGAGAGTCTCAACAAGGCGAACCTGCAGGACATGAACAAGGCATTCAACACCATGCGCGGCGGATTCGATCGCGCGCTGGCGAACCTCCGTCGGCATCAGATTCGTGTCTACGGCACATTTATTTTTGGCTACGACGGCGACACGCCCGAATCTTTCGTCGAGACTGTGCAATTCGCAAAAGACCAGTCGCTCTACATCGCCGCTTTTAACCATCTCACGCCATTTCCTGGCACGCCGCTCTACTCTCGTTTGCACGAACAAGGGCGGTTGCTTTACGACAAGTGGTGGTTAGACGAGCGCTACAGTTATAACCGCATTCCATTCCAGCCACGCGGGATGACACCAGACACGCTTCAACAAAACTGTTTAGCTTCGCGTCGGGATTTCTACTCCTGGCAAAGCATCGCCCGTCGTGGTTTTGCCTCGGTGAATCGAAGCAATTGGTTCATGTGGCGTAATTTTTACCTGATCAACGCTCTTCACCGTAACGACGTCAGTTTGCGTGATCACTACCCGCTCGGAGACGAATCATGGCAGGGGCAATACTTAACCGCCAACTAACAGCGCACCGAAGCGCCGTTCAATTCGCCGTCGCCGAACAAAAACACGATGGCGAAATACGGCGGCTGCTTCGCGATAATCCGACGCTTGGCAACATCTCACTGAGCTTCACGCGCGAGCCGGATTACTTTGCCGATGCACTCGGGCACTTTGGTGACAAACAAACCATCGTCGCCACATACGGCGAAAAAGTGATCTGCGTTGGCAACTGCCTAACCAGAACCTGCTTCGTCAACGGTCAGCCGAAAAGAGTGGGATATCTCGGCGGCTTGCGCCTAGACGCTAGCGTTTCGGGACAGTTCAGCGTGCTGCGACGCGGTTACGAATTTTTCCGGGAACTCCAGACCGAAGCTCCTGCCGATTTCTATTTCACGAGCATCGCAGCCGACAATACTCGCGCTCGCCATTTCCTGGAAGCCGGCATCAATGGCATGCCGAAATATGAATTCATCGGCGAATACATCACTCTTGTCATCCCAACAAACCAGAAAGCATCCGCCAAAAAAGGCGCCGCCTGCGTCCAGGATACAGCCGAGTTTTTAGATTTCCTGAACGAACACAACAGCCAGTTTCAGTTCGCACCGTGTTGGTCCGAGCATGAAATTGCCGGGCTCAAAGCTTTTGGTTTAGACTCCAACACTCAAGCAATCGAATCTGAAGATAAATTGATCTCCTGCGCAAAGCTCTGGGACCAACGCTTAATCAAACAGACCGTCATTCACAGTTACTCGCGTTCACTCCGCGTCGCTCGTCCGATTGTTAATCTCGTTGCACCAATCCTTCAGCAACCGCAATTGCCTGCAGTCGGAACGACATTGAGCCAGGCATACATTTCCTGTCTCGCTTACGGCCCCGATTATTCTCATTCGTCGCACGAATTAATCGGCGACTTAAACACAATCGCGGCAAGCAAAGGAATTCAGTTCACCGTAGCTGGTTTCGCGGCAAACAACCCAACCGTGCATTCACTGATTCGCAATTTAAAGTGTCGCCAATATCGCAGCCGCATCTATGTCGTGCGTTGGCCCGACTGCGGCGGAACAACCAACGAACTCGACCAACGCCCAATCGGACCAGAAGTAGCGCTTTTATGAACGACGTCATCAACTCAATCTCGTTCACAGTCATTCGACGCGACGAACTTTCGTCCTCATTGACCGATGAAATGTTTCAACTCCTTACGGCGCACTTCGACGGTGTCACACGACAGCAATTCGAATGCGACCTTGCTGAAAAGAACCGTGTGATCCTTCTTTTCCGGGATGCAAACCTCGTCGGTTTTTCAACCATTCTTGCTTACACCACAAACTTCGAAGGTTCGTCCCTCAACGTTATTTATTCAGGAGACACAATCGTCTCACCAACAGCTTGGGGCACCACCGCTTTACCACGCGCCTGGGTCGCGGCGGTCAACGAACTTCGGGCCGACCTGCCCGAGCATCGATGTTATTGGCTGCTGCTCACATCCGGTTTTCGCACCTACCGTTTTCTGCCTGTTTTCTGGCGCGACTTCTTTCCGCGATACGATCAAGCGACGCCGGCACATACCGAGAAACTTCTCAAACATCTCGCTCGCGAACGTTTTGGTGACGAATTCGACCCGGTGCAGGGCGTCGTTCGCTTTGCGCGCCCACAGAAACTGACTCACGACCTGCTACACGTTGATGCCAGTCGCTCGCAGAATCCGCACATCGCATTTTTCAACGAACGAAATCCCGGGCACATCCACGGCGACGAGCTGGTTTGCCTGACTGAAATCTGCGAAGACAATCTAACTCGCGCCGGCCAACGAATGACTCGATTACCGACCAGTGAATCCGGCATCAACTATCGCTAACACGCTTTGGACGGCTACAAACCTGCCGTTCTATGTGCGTTTTCGTCAGAGCCTGCAAAATCCGGAGCAGGTTCAGAGCCGCATCCTGCAAAACTACATTCGCCGCAATCGCCACTCTGAATTCGGCAAAGCCCACCATTTCGAATCCATTCGCACCTACGCCGATTTCGCTGCCCGCGTGCCGCTCTCCAATTACGAAAGCACAGAACCGTGGATCGATCGCATCGCACGCGGCGAACCAAACATTCTCACCACCGAGCCGGTAACACGTCTGATCCCAACCAGCGGCTCCAGCGGCCCGCGCAAACTCATCCCTTTCACCGATGGACTGCAACGCGAGTTCAACGCTGCCATCGGCGCCTGGTTGTTCCAGTTGTGGCAACAGCACCCGGCAATCGCGTGCGGCCCGTCTTATTGGTCGATTACTCCTGCGCTCGGCCAACCACAGAAAGAGACAGCAACAGTTCCGATCGGTTTTGACACAGACGCATCGTACCTCAGCGGAGCACGTCGCTGGCTTGCCAAGACCGTCATGGTTGGGTCTCCCGAGCTTGGCAAAATCACCGATCTCGAAATCTTCCGCTACGTCACACTGCTACTCCTGCTACGCGAATCCGATCTAAGCATCATCTCAGTTTGGCACCCATCATTTTTGACGCTGCTTCTCGACTCTCTTCGCGAAAATTTTGACGACCTGCTCCGCGATATTCGCACAGGCCGTTGTCGCTACGAACGTCAGTTGCCGGATGCCGTCACAAACGCGCTGCATCTGAAACCAAATCCTAAACGCGCGACCCAACTGCAACTCGCCGATCCAAAACACCCAACAACAATTTGGCCGAATTTACAGGTCATCAGTTGCTGGGGCAATGCGGCTGCTGAATCCAGTTGTAGGAATTTGGAGGAGACGTTCCCAACAGTCACGGTTCAACGTAAAGGTTTGCTCGCCACCGAAGCCTTCGTGACTATTCCGTTTGCTGAACGAAAGCCAGTCACAGTCACTTCGCACTTTTTCGAATTCATCGACAACCATGGGACAATCCGACGCGTTCACGAATTATCCGAAGGAGAAACCTACGACATTGTAGTAACAACGGCTGGTGGACTCTGGCGATATCAATTAGGCGATCGAGTCGTTGTTGATGGATTTTGCAATCAATGTCCGTCGCTGACTTTCGTTGGGAGAGCGGATGATGTTTCCGATCTTTGCGGCGAAAAGCTTTCGGAGCAATTCGTCAGGCAAGCACTCGACGAAGCGCTAGGACAAACGCGGCCTCAGTTTGTGATGTTGGCGCCCGATGACGACGAGACCGGCACTCGATACACGTTGTATATCGAAGGCGACGCTCCAAGCGGTTTACGCGAGACCCTTGAATCAATTCTGCGTCGAAATCCAAATTACGCATATTGCCGTGAGCTGGGACAACTGAAACCCGTTGATCTATTCAGGATCCGCGACTGTGGTTACACTAGATATGCACGCCACATTGCGCGCGAAGGGCAGAGGGTCGGAGATGTCAAACCGGTTGCGTTGAGCAAAACTTTTGGTTGGCGCCATGTTTTCGGGTGAACCGGTCGCTTCGCGCGATGGCGACGTCTGTGGTCTCGCTTTGGCAATCACTGAACTTCAATCGCGCCAATGTCAGTACCATCTCCACCATCCGCGTTGGCAATTGTGCGATTGTCCTTCGTCCGACGCCGGCCACGTTGGTCTGTAGTCAGACCAAACCTTTTGCCGTGGTCAATAGCGGGGCTTCCGGACAAAAGAGCATGAGTTGGCGTTGGGCCGCCGTTGGCTTGCAGCGGGCCGACGAGGGGATCGATCGGTTGCGCCGAGTTGCCGACCATATCCGTCGATGTCACGTTCGTTAGACCGCCAGTGCCATCATCAATTCCAATGAGGTTGAAGCCGCCAGATTGAAAGGCTCCTTCACAATCCGGCCCAGATCCCCCCGGCATAACGAGAGGAGGATCAACTGGAAAAGGAAGCGTCACCGCAGGCGAAGCAGAGTTTAAGGCTATGATTGTATTGGCAATTTGCGCGAAAGCGTTTGGCTGATTGAAGATTCCACCGCCACTTCCGGCAGACCTAACCGTACCTCCGACGTCGCACGCATTGCTGCATATCGTGCATGAGAGCATCCGCAAACTCGCGCTATTAAGAATCGCCCCTCCCGTGCCAGCGTTCCCCTCGCCAGGGCGTAGCCCCGGGCCACCGCCTCCACCTCGTCCGGCGAGGTTCTGACTGAACGTGCAATTAGTAACAGTAGCTTCACCGAAGTTAAAAAGTCCGCCGCCGGACCCTCCATTGCCGGATCGCCCACTATTTACCGTACCGCCGCGTCCCGCGATATTGGTTGCAATGGTTGACCGGGCGACTTTCAGAATTCCGGAGTTGTAGATTCCGGCTCCGCCCCCGCCGTCGCCACCGAATAGCACACGCAAGTCAATATCCCCAGAACCACTTCGGTTGCCGCTAATGACCGTGTCGATGATGCGCAGGTAGCCGATGTTACAAATGCCTCCTCCAGCACCGCCATTGTGAGCACGAAGATCTGCGTAAAGCGCAGGCGGACCACCTTGCCCGGCAGCATTCGCTTTGATTTGACAATTGCTTATTAATGCCCTGCCCGAGTTAAAGATCCCCCCTCCATTGCCACCATCGCCTCCAAACCCTCCAGCTGCGCAGGCGTTCTCTGTTACAAATGAATCATACATGAGAAGCACACCACCGTTGTAAATACCGCCTCCGTCGCCGCCTACGCCAGACAAGGGTGCTCCGCTGGAACTTCCAGTCACTACACAATTGCGCAGAATTAAGGTTCCGTTGTTGAGCACGGCACCGCCAACAGAGCCAACCGGTTGCCCTCCTCTAAGGACAATGTGACTTAAGACGAGGACGGCGTTCGACGCCACTTCAAAAATACGGTCGCCTGAACCGGTCGCGTCAATAACCGTTGAGTTGCCATAACCCTGAATTACGATTGTTGATCCTTTGACAAGCAATTCTCCACCGCCATCTGACTTCGGTTTTAAACGGTGAACTCCGGGGGCCAATGTAATAACGGTGAAATGGCCGCGGCGATCTACCGCCTGGCGCAGTCCCGTTTGATGAGGCACCGAAACTTGGTGCTCAATCACACGCTGTCCCGATGCCACAAGCGACTGCACGCAAATCAGTGCGATAACCCAATTCAGTTTTCGTCTAGCCTGCATCAGAAAAGTTAGTGGACGATAGATAATCCCATTGGTTGAGCGCTACACTTGATTGAGCCACACACCGTCACCGATAGCGAGCTTCGATTTGACACTTACGCCCGCGTCCGGCAGCGGCTCCGTCGCGGTGCTGTTGCAACGCTCCTACGCCGCAGCCGTCCGCTCTCGATGATTGCTACGAACAGCGTGTTGATGTTATACAGCCCGCGTTCGATTATTAATTTTTTGGCGCATGAAGCGAGCATCGTTATTCTTGTCCGCTCTTCTCTTCTGCGTTGCCACATTCGCGGCAGGCACAAATACATTTTTGGCTTATTATAAGTCATTCAAACCTCTGAAGATCGTGGAGCCTTCGCGCTCTTCTTGTCTGACGAACGGCATCACGTTCAAACAGATTGTTGATGTGCTGGGGCCAGGGTGGATGTCGCCAAATGAAGGCATTGGGCTTGTCAGCTGGACATTCGATGACGGACGCGAGTTAAGGATCCGCCTACCGCACTATGGTGAGGGTGCATCGACCATGAAGCCGAAACAATTTCTTTGGTCTACAAACCGACTGCAGACGATTACGAACGGAACCGAGATCGTAAAGCCCATATACATTAAGTTCTAGGAAAGCTTGCATCACGTCAGCTTTCATTCTTCCTCTCGACCTTTGACGCATACGGTTTCACCTCTGCGCCAACCGATTCCCAACCGCAGCCGCTTCGCGCGTTCTCCACGTCCGCGTCCGTCAGCAGCTCCGGCCCGATGCTGTCGCAACGGTCCTTCGCCGCTGTCGTCCGCTCTCGGTGATCCCAACGCTGGTTAAAGACAAAGTCAGTTGCGCGCCTGTCATCTGCGCTGCTTTATTTAGTGCATGGCTGGTCAGAGCAGCTCAGCCGCCAGTCGCTCAAGCGGGACGAACCTTCGGCATCAGTTAGCCGCCAAACCGACCCAACGTCGTTGATTGCCTAACGCCGCACGCTTCGCTCGCACGACATCAATTTCGCTTCTTAATACCTCAACTTGTCCAACGCCCATCCGGCACGCGCTGTGCAGCCGGGCAGCAGATGCGCCAGGGCACTGAGATAATTGATTTTAGTTAGTCAGTGCCCTGTCACACCTGCTGCTATTCCGTCTGCACACCGCTTAGCCTCCGCTTCTTGGAAGTCAGAAGTCCAAAGATTGTTTTGAAGGGCGCGTCGACGCGGGTTGGTTGTCTGACGGTTGTTCCCGCGATCGCCGCTCCAGTTTTATTTTTTGATTTTTTTCAAAGCCATGTGATGAAAAAAATTCAAAAAATAAAACAGGCGCTGGTCGGGTTCCGTGGGTCGGTGTTGCGGTTTTATAGTGATAATGTTCATAAGCCAGTTCAGTTCTGGGTCTCGTGCGGTTCGCCGCAGTGGTGCGTGCCGCGTTTGCCGTGGTGGCAGCCTTGGTTGTGGATGTTCATCGTGGTCATGGGTTGGTCCCGTTATTTTCCCCGTCGTCCCCGGTGCAATCAGCCGTGGCGTTATCGGCGCTAGTCGCCCGACCCTCTTTGCCCGGCAACGCCGGGCAGTGCTACGCACGAAGTCAGTTGGTGCAACTGATTATTACGAGCTTCGCAGGTCCGACGCTCGTGCAGAAACTCGCGTCGACCGTTGCTCAGCAGCGCAGTAAAGACAACATTTGTTCGCTTTGCTCAGAGTGTTGAGCGTCTTTCGCCGCGTTGATTTCCCCGCCGCACGCCGGCGGCACCCGCCCATTTCCCCCTCGCGCTGCCCGCGCATTGCCCCCGGCGCGGGGCCCTAGCCCCCCACCACTCCCGCGCCCCCTCCCCCGCTAGTAACGTCGGTCGTTCCGCTAATCGCGGTCGACGTTGGTTCAGCGGGGGCGGGGGCATCCCGCGCCGGCTAAAGTCCAGGGTTCGCCCCCTCCCCGGCATACAGAACGCGTCCCCGCGACCCCGACAGACAACCCCCTCGCTTCCCAGCTCGCCCAAACACAACCCGAAAGACACCCCAACGCCCGAACCCCGCAGCGCAAGCGTGACGCCATCGACTCGATTGTCTCTGCCGTTGTCGCGTCATTCGTGGCAAGCCACCGTCGATGTCGTCACCCTTGCGCAGCCCCGAAGACAGCCAGACTCCGCGATTTGAAACGCTCCACTCCGCTCGACTGCGCGGATCGTCAGCCGAAACACTCCGTCTGTCAATCCGCTCCGTTCCGCTCCGTTCCACTTCACAAACAAGGCGTAAAGCTCGCGGAGACTGGCAAGACACTTCCCCTGGACAGCACATCACCGAGCCTCGCTGCGCTGCGGCTCGGTCATGTGCAGTCCCCCGAAGTTGGTCTGACCTATGCGCGAAAGCCTGCGGTGTCGCCTTCCCGTTCGCCATGTCACCCTCGAACGCCGGCGACATCCTCAGCTTCCGCGCACAAGTCAGAGAGGACTTCTTTGATGCGACCCCGCGAGAGAATGTTCCGCTCCGTTCGTGCATGTCATGAAGGATGCTTCCGATCTACAGACACAACGGATGTTATATTACGTGCCGCCCCAACATCGGTCTCCGCTGCGCAGAACCTCCGACTGTTGGGGCCCCGCCTTCTCCTTAAATCCGAAGGCCCGGTTCACTAAATATAACATCGTGTTGTGTCCATAGACCTGGCTCGCTTGGCACGCTCACTGACTTGGCTGCTCCTTTCCCTCCCGAGCAGCCGCAGTGCGCGCGCCAATCGAGCCTTGCATCCTTCACGCCACGCTCTCACTCCGCAGCGTGAACGCAGTCAGGCGGGGTCGCTACACGTTTTTTTACGGTTCAATCCTGAACCGCAACAAACAAGAAACGCGAAACATCTATGAATACACATTCACTTCCCAACGGCACACCTGACCCTCTTACAGTCCTGCGGCTGCCAGCGCGGCTGGATGCCGCCCAAACGGCAAGGCTGCTCGGCTTCGCCGAGCACGACATTCAGATCCTGTTACAAGCAAAACTACTTCATCCCCTGGGAAAGCCCGCTCGGAATGCTCCGAAGCGATTTGCCCTAATCGAAATCGAAACACTGTGCACTGATCGCCAATGGCTCGATGCCGCAACGAAACGCCTCGGCCAGTACTGGAAGAATAAACGGCTCCGCTCAGTCGGCGCTGGCCATTCCCCTGAGCCCTAAAAGAAGTTCTCAGTCCCTTTTTACCCTCTGCTGGCTCTCAGCCAATCGCCCTCACCGGCGCGCTCCAGCAGGGGGCCTTCGTGGCTCCTTCTGAAGACTACTTCCACGGGCCGCCGCTGCCTCCGCGCGCTTCTTCGGATGAAGGGCGACAGTCCGAGAGCGCACAGCAGAGCAGTTAAAAAAAAGAACATGAAAACAAATAAGAAAAATAAAAAATCAGAAACGCCAGGGCTCGAGAACCGGATCGCACAGCCGAGCAATCAATCAAACACCACTGCGCAGCAGGCGCAGACCTCCTCAACGTGGCGTGCAGTGTTTTTCCGGGGACCGGAGCAGACCAAAGACAAGACCGGTGCAGACGTTCAGCGTTGGTCCGTCTACGTCGGCGACGACCAAGGCGCACCCGTCAAAACCGTTTACGGTGTCTATGACTTCCGCCGTGCTTCATCGCTCGCCCGTGTCATGTCCGCCGAGCGGAAACTGGAGCTCATCAACGAAGCACATCCACCCATCGAAGTAGAAGCAGCCGCAGCTTAATCACCCTCTATGGCTCCCGTCCGCCCGTGGCGGGAGCCAATCAAAACCTATGAATGACACACCCACACCAGAAGACCGCGGCAAGTTTTTTAGCGGCATGATCTTCACCTACACCCGAGCCCAAGCCATCGCCGATGGCGTGCAGGTCGACGTCACCAAGACGGCGCAAGAAGCCGGAATCAAGTTGCCCGTGTTTATCACGCGCACCGTGTTCGATGCTTATGTCGCAGTGCCGCCTCAAGTCAGCGGCCAAGACGAAGCCGGCCGCTTGTGGGACATCGTTTGGATGCTCCGCTTTGCCATCCTCCGCAGCCGCCCAGGTTGCGACCGTGTTCCCGTTGCGCTCTACGTGCGCAACGATAACCGCGCTGCAAAACTCGTAAAGCTCATTGCCACTTGCGGTCCGCTCGACATCGACAAACCAGAGCCCGCTATCACCATCATGATGCCGAACGAAGATTAAACCAAACGAGCCGCGCTCCGCTTCGGGGCGCGGCCACCTCGCCATGACCCACCAATCTCTCATGCCGTTCGAAGCCGCCGCCGTTGCAGAGGAAGCCGCCAAGTGCGAAGCCCAACGCGCCGCAGAACAATACGAACGCGAAGCAAAGCAGGCCGCGAGGATCCTCGCCAAAATCCAGCGCGAGAAACGCCAAGCCGAGGAAGAAATCGCCAAGAACCACCGCCGCTTTCAGCGCGCCAGTGCGCACAAATACCGCACACCAGACGAGCACGCCCAATGCGGCATCCGCTGGTACTGTCGCAGCCAAAAAGATCGCGACTCCGGCACTTACTGGAAGACTTGCCACGCTTGCGGACAGCCCCTCATCTACGCCGCCGATCGCGATGCGAAGCCGCAAGTTTGCCGCGGTAAACAATAATAACCCTTCTGGCTCGCGTCCGCCCAGGCGCGAACCATTCGTTTCGGAGACTCACGCCGCCTCCAAGCCTCCGCGCCAGAGGTCTGCCACCTCTGGACTCCGCCTGCTTGACAAAGCCGCCACAAAAGCATGGAGTGGCGGTGGCTGAAGGCGGTGCCGAAACTATCACCGTCCGCACTGCTGTCCGGACGGGACCGGCTCCAGCACCGCTGAGCGAAAAGGCTCTACCCCTTGGGACGCCAAGGCATGACGGCGGAGGGAGTTTTCGCGAGCTCCCCGCACATCGCCTTCAGCCGCTGTTTTCTTTTCCTGAATAAAAAAAATCAACTATTCGCAGATTTTCGCAAATAAACTCCCGCGAAAGTTATCTAAGTATTCATGAGTAATAAGAATCAACTACTAACAAAGTCACAGTTCGACGAACTGTTGAAGTCCGATAAGTGGAAAATCGAGGAAATCGACCCCACTATAATCAAAGCAACGCCCTTGATTCAAAGAAAGCACCAGATCCTGGGCGCTTTCGCAAGTGGCGATGCCAACGCAACCCGCCCCCTCAATGGCCATCAAGCCGTTCTAGGAATGGATGTTTTAGTGTACGAAGAACGCCCTTGGCGCAACAAAGGCGAAGAAGACGTGAATGTCTACCACTATATCATCACCCAGACATTCCGAGTCGACTTCCCATACCGAATCCAAGGTCCATATCGGACAGAAGCGTTGGTCGACCATTGGCCATCAGGCTTGCCGTTGGGCCCATATCAAAACTGACCTATCCACACCCAGCGGTCGGATGCAATCCTCTGGGAAACCCTTTGATTACTTTGGCCGCTGACATATTCAACTGTTGAATCTGTATACAAGGCTTGCACGACCGCTGGACGGCCGTGCAGCCCTTTGCCGTTCTGTTACACTACCGTACTACTCCTGTATAACCACGGCAGCTGACAAAACCCCACTTTCTCCCTACTTTCACCCTACTGTC
>Ga0265327_10005007_pt1 | contig 11355 bp, 10 predicted proteins | sample 41621metaG_FD_202089 | JGI IMG/M metagenome (GOLD analysis project Ga0265327, IMG submission 202089) | Rhizosphere microbial communities from Carex aquatilis grown in University of Washington, Seatle, WA, United States - 4-16-21 metaG | ecosystem: Host-associated > Plants > Roots > Rhizosphere...
CCGGGCCTCACCTCCGGGAAGATCGCGCCCTCGGATGTGGATCGGCTGGCCAGCTTCCTCAAGGCGGCCAACTGGCAAGTGATCTACGCGATGAACTACGCCACCAACACACCCGCCCAGATGGCCGATGAGGCGACGTACGCCGCCAATGCCTTCGGCGCCCAGCTCTACGGCTTCGAGATCGGCAATGAGGTGGACCTTTACCATTCCAACGGCCTCCGGGCCACCACATTCACCTATGCCGACTTCCTGACGGAGTGGCGGGCCTACGCCGCCGCCATCCAGGCCAAGGTGCCCGGGGCAGTGCTGACGGGCCCGGCCTCCGCTTACAACACCGCAGGCTTCACCGTGCCTTTTGCCAAGGACGAGGCCACAGGCATCAGCCTCCTCACCCAGCACTACTACCGCGCCAACGGCCAGCTCACCACCTCCACCATCGACCTGCTGCTCACCCCCGACACCGCGCTGCCCTCGACCCTGCAGGCGCTCCAGAAGGCATCGGCCACGCTGCCCCGGGGCTACCGCCTGGCCGAGGCGAACTCCTTCTACAACGGTGGTGCGCCCAATGTCAGCGACGCCTACGGCACCGCCCTCTGGGCCATCGACTTTCTGTTCACCAACGCGCTCAACGGCTCGGCCGGCGTGAACTTCCACGGTGGCGGCAATGGCACAGGCTACACGCCCATCGCCGACGACGGCACCCACGTGGTGGAGGCCCGTCCCGAGTACTACGGCCTCTTCGTCGTCTCCCAGGCGGGGCCTGGGTCCCTCCTCACCACCACGGTGACTGCCAACGGAGTGGCCATCAGCGCCTACGCCGTCGCTGCGGACAGCGGTGCCACCAACCTCGTGCTCGTGAACAAGGACCGCACGCAGACGGCCAGTGTCTCCGTCGACCTGGGCGCTTCCGCCACATCGGCCACGCTGACCACCCTCAGTGGACCCAGCCTCGACAGCCCCACCGGCACCCTCCTGAACGGCGCGCCCATTGCCGCCGATGGTTCCTGGGCACCAGGCTCCGCTCCAACCCAATCCGTATCGGGCGCCACCCTGAAGCTTTCGGTCGCACCGGCCAGCGCGGTGCTGGTGAGCCTCCGCTAGCTAGGCGGGCTCGCTCGCCCCCACCAGACCCACATCCATCACCATGTGGCCATCGGGGCCGACAGCGGACATGGGCTTGAAGCGATGGCCCCAGCGGACCTCATCGGCGATGTAGGAGGTCCGCTGGTAGATGGTCTGGGCGAAGGTGTCGTCGAAGGCCTTGATGAGGACGATGAACTCTGCCTGACCCCTCCGCAGGTCCTCGTCTGTCAAACCTGCCAGGGGGCTCGTCTCGTCGATGGGATGCACCACCGTCCAGCTGGTGGGGAAGAGGTTGATCTTGGCCCGCTCCAGCGGCAGGGTCACGTACTGGCGGTTGCCCGTCTCCGCATCGAGAAGGGTGAACACCACGGTGGCCTCCACTTCGATGAGCTGGTTGCTGCGTCGGTTGACGAAGCGGAACATGAAGGCCGTCTTCTCCCGGTAGGGGGCGATGAGGCCGTGCTCGCTGAAGCACATCTGCGCATGCGGCCGCGAGAAACGGCCGTAGAGCAGGCCTGTGGCCAGGGCGAAGCTGAGCAGGCCCAGCAGCGACTCGAAGGCCGCCACGGCGCTCACCAGGTGGCTCTTGGGGCTGATGTGGCCATAGCCCACGGTGGTGAGCGTCTGGGTGCTGAAGAAGAAGGCGTCGCAGAGGCGATCCCAGAGGCCTTCGCCCCCGGGCCGGACGAAGTGCTCCATGCCGATGCCTAGGTAGACCGACGCGAACAGCGCATTGGCGATCAGAAACCCCAGCAGCAGGAGCAGGAGGAACCGGAAGCCGCCCATGGTGATGAGGCGGTGGTAGAGCTCGTAGCTCCGCACCAGCGGCATGCCTTTGCGGCGCACGTTGAAGGTGCCGTCCTTGTTGACGCTGCGCCCTGGCCCCTGCTTGAGGCCCAGGCCCAGGTCATCCTGGTTGCGGAAGCGGCTGAGGTCGAGCAGCGGGGTCATGTCGGGGAGGCATCCTGGGAACTGCGCCGCGCGTAGGTCACGGCCAATCCCGTGAGCCCGATGAGGCCGATCATGTTCGGAAAGACCTGCAGGGCGTTCATCAGATCGCCCCAGGCCCATACACCTGCGGGCTTGGCGATGGCACCGAAGGGAATGAGCAGGCAATACACCCAGCGGAAAGCCTTGGTGGCCTTCGACCCGACCATGTATTCCAGCGCCTGTTCGCCGTAGAAGGCCCAGCCGATGAGCGTGGTGTAGCCGAAGAGGAAGGCGCAGAACGCGACGACCCAGCCACCCACCACGGGCATCGACGTATTGAAGGCGCTGGCCACGGCGGCGGTGCTGGTGAGCCCCTCGCCCCCGGCGCGGATCTCGGCGATGGACCGCTGCGCCACGCCGGTCACCAGGATGGCCAGGGCGCTGATGCTGGACGTCACGCAGGAGACGATGAACGTTTCCATGACGGCATTGAGGCCCTGCTGCTCGGGACGGTCGCTCTTCGCCGTGCCGTAGGCCACCGCCGCCGTGCCGTAGCCCGCTTCGTTGGCGTACACACCCCGGGCCACGCCATAGCGCATGGCCATCATCACGCCAAGGCCCGCCGCCGAGCCGCCCGCAGCCTGCAACGAGAACGCCTCACGAAAGACCAGGGCCAGCACCGATGGGATGAAAGCGAGGTGGGTGCCGATCACGATCAGGCCACCCGCCAGGTACAGACCCACCTTCAGTGGCGCCAGCTTCTCCGCCGCGCGCCCGATGGAAGTGATGCCACCGATGATGACCGCCCAGGTCAGCACCGCCACCACCAGACCCGTCGCCAGCGACGTGCGCGACACCAGGCCGAACCAGGGCAGCGCCACCTGGCCCAGGGGCAGCACGTGGTTCAGCGCCACGCCGATGGAGTTGGGCTGCGCGAAGGGCGTGGTGGTCAGGGCCCCGAGGCAGGCCACCAGGGCGTAAATCCAGGCCAGCGCGGGCGACTTCAGGCCATCCCGCAGGTAGTACATCGGGCCGCTTCGGACGGCCTCCCCCTGCACCACCCGGAATCGCAGGCCCAGCACCGCCTCGCAGAACTTGATGGCGGTGGCGAAGAAGCCATAGCACCAGATCCAGAACAGGGCGCCTGGGCCACCTGAGATGATGGCCGTGGCCACGCCCGCGATGTTGCCGGTGCCAATGGAGGCACCCAGCGCGGTCATGAAGGCCTGGAAGGGCGTAAGGGTCCCTGCAGCGCCTCTGGACTGACCCCCGAGCATGATGCCCAGGGCCTCGCGGAAGCGCCGCACCTGCACGAAGCGCAGGCGCAGGGTGAGGTAGATGCCGCCGCCCATGAGAAGCAGGAGGATCCAGGGCATGAACAGCCGATCAGCCGCGTGCTGGATCAGCTCAGAGAGGGAGGGCATGCGGACATCCTGGGGCTGGGCGCCGAGCGCGGCGGATCGGCGATTGTAAGGGATTTCGCCCCTCCGCGCCGGATCGAATCCATCCCTCTCAGCCCAGGCTCAACAACTCCGCTTCGATGGACCGCGCCACCTGCAGGGCCGCGTCCGCACCCGCCCGATCGCCTGACTGCTGCCGATCAGCCAGGACGCGCTGGGCGATGGCGAGGCAGGTCTTCGCTGTGGTCTTCTCGATTACCCTGGCCGGTGGTTTGGAACAGGCATGTCCGGGCGGCATGGGCCCTCCTGTCTGGGGTTCAGGCCCGGATCGCCCACGCAGCAGACCGGGCGGGACCCGATCGGGATACACGGACAAGGCAAGGCCGAAGGAGCTCGTTTGACGTGGAAATGCGGGGTTGTTGACCCACTATCGGCTCCCTGAAGGAAAAGCTTCAATCCATGCAGCGGTGTCTACATTTTTCAAGGGAAGGTCTTGTCCAGAGGCTCTGCTCAGAAGCAAACCGGTTATCTATTCATTGGGCCCAAATGACCGACGGCGCCCCGGAGGGCGCCGTCGGAGGGCGGTACCAGGTGGCTAGAAATCGAAGCCGATGGAGAAGGAGATGCTGCGGGCCGGTAGCAGCGTCAAGATGTCCCCTGGCGCGGGCACTGACGTGGTCTTGGCAGCGGGGGATACCGCGACGATGTTGTGCTTGTCCGTGATGTTCGTGACTGACAGCTTGAACCGCGTCTGCTTCAGCCAGCTGGTCAGGTATTTCGCCGTGTAGTTCACAAAGAGGTTGGGGATGACGAAGGGGTCGATGGGGATGGCTTCATGGACACTGCCGTTGTCATTGAACATCTTGCCCACCCGCTTGCCGAGCAGGCCCACACTCCAGGCATCCTGCTGGTAGTAGAGGCCCAGGGACTCGGTGTCCCGGGGCGCGTTCTGGACCCACAGGCCGGTGCTTGAATACTTGGCGCTGCCGAAGGTGGCGTTGGCATACAGGTTGAAGCCTCCGCCCAGGACGAAGTTGCCTTCGCCCTCAATGCCCTGGGTGACCGAGGAGCCGTTCGCGTAGTAGGTGGTCAGGCCGGTGACGGGATCGGGCCCCGGCGTCGAGTAGGCGTTGTCGAAGCTGATGTGGTACGCATCCGCAGACAAGGTCACCGTGCCGGCGGTGTAGACCGTTCCGACCTGGAAGGTCTTGTTCTTGGTGGAGCTGGGCAGCACGGAGACCGCCGCGTTCTTCACGTCGAACACGCTGGTGGGGGGAATCTCGTCGCCGGTGGCGTACTGGGCGTAGAGCGACCAGTTCTTCTGGAGCAGGTAGTGGATGTCGAAGGAGGGCAGCACGCTGGTGTAGGTGGCCGCATGTTCCGCGAAGGGGGCGCCGCCGAGGTTGCCGACGGTCTTGCCATTGTCCGGGAACTGCGTGAGGTCCTGCTTGTAGGAGGAGTACTTGATGCCCGGGGTGATCTTCAAGTCACTCGTGGCGTTGAACTCGTACTCCACGAAGGGCTGGAGCGTGGTGGTCTTGAAGGTCTCGTGGAAATTCGGCAGCGCCGCGTCGATCCAGGTGCGGGGATCCGTGGGGATCTGATACCGATGCGTGTTGGCGATCTCGGACCACAGGCCGGTGCGCAGGGTTCCAGTGGCCGATTCCTGGCTCAGACGGAAGATGTTGCCGGTGGTGCGGTAGCTGTTCAGCTTGTCCGTGCCGCTGGTGGCCGAGATGGGCGCCGTCGTGTAGAACTGCATGTTCTTGTAGTGGTAGGAGTAGACCTTGTCGTCCAGCTTCCAGCCCCCGCCCAGGTTGGAGTTCATGCCCAGGTACGAGAAGTCCGAGATGACGTGGTAGAGGTTGTAGGCCTGGTAGTTCAGCTGCGTGGGATCCGTGTTCTGCAGCAGGTAGTCATCCCCGAACTGCGCGATCTGGGCCCGCGTGGCCCCCTTGACGTTGGGCGTGTTCGCCCGGATGTCGAGGTAGTCCGTGAAGGCCGTCAGCTGGGTGTTGTCCGTGAGGGCGTACTGGTACTTCAAGGACATGGCGTCGCGATGCTGGGTGTTGAGGGTCTGGTAGCCGTCGGACTTCATCTCGTGGGCATTGACCACAAGGTTGGACTTGCCGACATTGCCGGAGGCGTACTCCAGGCCGTAGATCGAGGTGTTCCAGCTGCCATAGGAACCCTCGGCACTGATGCGCTGCTCCGGCTCGAGCACGCGGGAGAGCAGGTTGATGGAGCCGCCGTAGTTGGTGGGTCCGAGGGTGGCGGCGGAACCGGGGCTGCGGTCGACGTTGGCGCCGCCCAGGAACATGCCCGGGAAGAAGGCCCAGGAGTGGTGGGTCGGGCTGTTGGTGTCCTGGAAGGGGATGCCGTCGAAGGTCATCGTGTAGTCACCATCCTGGAACCCGCGGAAGAAGGTCTTGGTGTCGCCGAGACCGGGGCCGTTGGGGCTGTAGCTGAACATGCCCGGGGCCATTTGGACCACCTGGGTGTAGTCCACCACGGGGGCCGTGAACTGGCGAACGAACTCGTCGCGCACATCGGACTGGGCCGACCGGGCGGTGAGCGACCCCTGCGAGGGTGCCGTGCGGGTGGCGACGGTGTCCTCGTTGGCCACGATGCTGACGACCGCTCCCACATCGCCCCGGTCCATCCGGATGTTGGACCTTGTCTCCTGGCCGGCCACCACCGAGACACGGGTACCGTTCATGGGCTTCATGCCGCTGGCCACCACCACGATTTCGTACGCACCGGCTGGCAGGTTCTCGAACCGGAACTCACCCGAGACGGGCGTGTCCACGTTGTATGTCTTCCCGCTTTCGAGGTGGCGCAGCAGCACGGATGCGCCGGCGAGGGGGCTCCGGTTGGGCGCCTGCACCCGCCCGTACACGGTGCCCGCGGGGCTCTGCGCCTGGGCGATGGCCGTGAAGGCGAGGGCACTCAACAGCGCTGGGCGCCAGGATCGGACGGTCATGTGAAACTCCAGGGCACAAGGCCGGGGATCGCCTCCCTGGATGATCAAGGCCCATGGAGGCAGAGCTGTGGCTGTCGCAGCCGTCCGGCCCTTGTTTCCGCGACGGCTGTGCGGGGGATGGACTGACTGTCCCATCGCCAGGAAACGCCGCTGTGACCGCCCTGGAAACACCCTGTACCGACAGGCGAAAAGGGGCCCTAGTCGCCCTCCACCTTCCGGCCGATGTAGGCCGTGTAGTCCGTGAGTGCCGGCTCATAGGCCTGCGAGAGGAGGGGCGAGGAGATCAGGAAATCCGCCGTGCTGCGGTTGCAGGCCATGGGGATGTTGTAGACCACCGCGATGCGCAGCAGCGCCTTGACGTCCACGTCGTGGGGCTGGGGCTGCATGGGATCCCAGAAGAAGATCACCCCGTCGATCTTCCCTTCGGCGATGAGCGCGCCAAGCTGCTGGTCTCCTCCCAGCGGGCCCGACTTCAGCCGACGGATGGAAGGCACCGGGATCCGCCCCTTGCCCATGGCCTCGACCTCCGCCGCCTGCCTGGCCAAGGCCTCCTCCACCAGCCGCCCGGTGGTACCCGTGCACACCAGCTTGTGCTCCGCCAGGATCTCGTGGTTCCAAGACACCCACTCGATGAGGTCGCGCTTCCGGTGGTCGTGGGCCACCAGGGCGATGGTTTTCTGGTGCTTCATGGCTGACTCCTTCGTCCATCCTTCCAGAACCAGCCCCCGGATGCCGCCAACGGTTCTTGTGAGGGCTGCGACCGCTCACGTCTCTGCATCGGGCGCGGGCAGAGCTTGGCTTTCCTGTCCATTCATCAACCACTCGCGCACCCGTTCAACCACCCAGGGGCCATCGTCGAGAGGCAGGTCATGCCCGGCCTCCGGGTGGATGGCCAGGCCGCACTGCCACGCCTGGGCGATGGTGAGGGAACACTTCGGATGCACCAGACCATCGGCGGCGCCCACGAGCAGCAGCGTAGGTGCCGGAGCCACGGCAGGTGCGCGAAACCCCGCTGCGGCCACCAACTGCCGAAGGGCATTCCCGAGGCTCACCGGCCGCGTGGTGCGGATGGCCGCCCACTGGTCCACGATCCCCGAGGATTCCGGCACCAGGCGGGTCGTGAGTTCCCAGATGCGCTGCTCCCGCTGGTGGGGAGACCCACTCATGCCCGCCATCAGCAGCTTCCACCAGGCTCGGGGGCGAAGGCGCTGATGCAAGGGGCTGAAGCGGCCGAAGCTGGTGTTGATCAGCACACACCCTTTGATGTCATCGGGATGTTCCGTCGCCCAGGTTGTCGCCACCATGGCGCCCATCGACATCGCCAACAGCATGAAGGGAGGCTTCAGTCCCCTGTCATCGAGTTCACGCCTCACTTGCGCCATCATGCCGGAGATGCGCCAGGGACTGGCCTCCGCAAGACGCTCGCCGTTGCCGGGCAGTTCCAGCGCCAGCACCTTTGATTCCGGAAAGGCCGCCGCCATCAGGTCTGGGAACTCCCCCCAGTGGCGCCGTTCCCGGGTCAGGCCCCGCAGCAGAATCCAGGTGCTCATGCCTCGGCCTCCTGCGCCTGCTCGGGGTACCAGTGCGCCAGGGCACGGCGCTGATGTCGAACCCGGTCCTGGGCCGTCGGAACCCAGCGTCGGTAACTGCAGGCCGCCCGCGCGAAGAACTCGAGCAGGGGTACGTGGCGCCTCAGCACCCGCTGCTGCCGGTGCTCCACCAGGGGATTGAAGTTTCCCAGCAGGGAGAAGAACTGCCGGGGGTTCTTCTTCACCCAGCTCCAGGAGCCCATCTCCAGGGTCACCGGCAGGAAGAGCCCCCCGGTTCTGGTCAGGGACTGTCGATAGAGGTGATCCCACAGGTCTCCATGCGTCAGGTACTGGCAGCTCTGGGGCTCGAAGATGTAGCGGTAGTTGCAAAGGTTTTCTTGAAGCAGGTCTTTCAGCGCGTGCATCTCAGGCAGGTGCCTCAGGGGGGCGCGCGTGTGGGCATAGGGAAACCAGATCCGATCGGCCATGCCGAAGCCCGAGTGGCAGTCCACGGCCAGGCTGAAGCGACGCGACAACAGTTCCTGCGTCACCACATCGCAAACGGCCTGGCTCTCGCGTTCCATGGGCGCATCCAGGATTCCGCGGTACCAGGGTAGCTTGGGGCTGAGGCGCTGCCCACCGATGAGCCACGGTACGCGCTCCGCCGATTCCACCGGGGCATTGCGCATGAGATCCACACCATTCGGATTGGCCCGGGTGCCCAGCCAGATGCCGGCGGGATTGACCATGGGCATGAAGACCATCCGAACGGCATCGAGCAGGGCGTGCACCGTGTCATCCCAGCGCAGGCGACCCGCCAGGTTCTGCAGGTAGGCCAGCACAACCTCGGCCCCGATCCGCTCCAGACCGTGCACCCCACCGAAGAACCCCACCACGGGTGCCTGAGGGTCGGAATTCCCCACCGTCACCACATGCACCGGCAGAGCCTCCCCGCGACAGGTCACCTCACAGGCGATTCGCGCGTCGAAATGTGCGCCGCCCGCAGCGATGGTTTTGTCGAGGTCGTCGAGAAGCGGAAGCCGCGGCATGGTCACGATCAGTTGGGTTCGGGGAACCGACCGAAGCATAGCCCGAAGGTGAGCCTGACCAGGGTGCCTTTTGGCTTCGTCACAGAAGCGTTACCCGCAGGTCATGTCCACCACGGGGCATGGAGCTATGGTCGCGGTGTTTGGCACCAATGATCGGGCACCACCCGCATCGCGACGCTCCGCCACGGAAGGAAACCCCATGCGACCCATCTCCACCCGCGCCTTGCTGCTTTCCAGTGCCGGCTTGGTCGGTGCGGTGCTGTGGGGCGCCATCGAATGCCTCGCCCTGTTCCGCTCACGGCTGATGGAAACGCTGGGTCTCTCCGACCGGTTTCACACACCCTGATTCACCCGACCACAGCAGAGGCGAGCCAAGTTGCATCCCTCAGCCCAGCGCCTAGGTAATCGGGCCTATGGAACCGAACGTACGGTCGCCTTAGCCTTCAATCATCCGCGGATGGCCACACGGCCGCGGCATCCATTGCTCCGTGTCCGGGAGATTCCATGGCAGAACCCAGCCCCCAAGCCATGCGAATCCGCCGTGCCCATGAGGGCCGCTGGCCGCGCACCCCGGTCTGCTGAGCCACGCCATGGGTTCTGTTGCCACCGAATCCCGCGCCACCCTTCCCACACCAGGCGAGGAAGAACTCCTGGGTCGAACCGTGCTGCTGGTGGATGACAACCAGCTCGTGCTGCGGCAGGGGGAGGCCATCCTCGAGAAGCTCGGCCATACGCCCTTGACGGCCGCCTGTGGCGAAATCGCCCTGGCGCGGGTGGCGAGTGGCTGCGCACCGGACATCACCATCCTGGATGTGAACATGCCCGGACTCAGCGGGGCGCAGACTCTGCAAAGGCTCCGCGCCCTGCACCCAGCCATGCCGATCATCCTCATCAGTGGCTGGATCGACGAAGAAGCCGAAGCCTTGGCAGCCTCGCATGCGGCCGTCACGCTGCTCGCCAAGCCATTCACCCTGCGCGAGCTGCAAGCCGAGCTCGGCCTGCTGAGCCTGACGGCCTCCCCGATCGCCACAGCCTTCCATTGAGCACCTGGAACGGGCTCGGCTCACCCTGAGCGGCCTGGCAACCGGCGTCACACCAGGTCTGGGATAGGATGAGACCCGGGGAGGGTCCGGGCGCCATGCGCGTGCTGCTGGTCGACGATGAACGGTTGCTGCTGGCGGTGCTCACCCGCGCCTTGCGGGTGCAGCGGCCCACGTGGGACATCGAGACTGCCAGCAATGGCATTGAAGCCCTCCGCCTGCTTCGAGAGCGGCCTGTGGACATCCTGATCACGGACCTCCAGATGCCCGCCATGGGCGGCATGGCGCTGCTCGGTCAGGTCCGCCGTGATCCCGAGCTCGGGCGCCTGCCCCTGATCCTCATCAGCGCCCAGGACGACCGCACCAGCGTGCGCACGGGCATGTCGTCGGGCGCCGACGACTTCCTCACCAAGCCCTTCACCGCGGAGGAGCTGATCCAGGCCATCGAAGGTCGGCTGCGTCGCCTGGAGCAGGGGTCAGATTCCTCGGCCCAGGCTGAATCCCTTCAGGCTGACCTGCGGACCAGCCTGACCGAGCGCGAGTGGAGGATCCTCTCTCTCATCGGCCAGGGGCTGGTCACCAAGGACATTGCCCAGGCCCTGTACATCAGCCCCAAGACCGTGAGCGCCCACCGCCAGAACATCATGGGGAAACTCGACCTGCACAACGCCGCCGCCCTGGCGGCCCTCGCCATCCGAGCCAACCTCGCCTGACGCCTTCCATCGCTCAGGAACGCAGCAGCAGCCTCACCAGCAGCGGCGCCAGGGTGGCCGTGGTGACGCCGGCCATTGTCATGGCCAGTCCCGCCATGGAGCCCTGCTGCTCGCCCTCCATGAAAGCCATGGCCGTGCCCTGCCCGTGGGCGCCCGTGCCCATGGCCAGTCCGCGCGCGACTGGGTGGCGGATGCCCGCCCAGGTGAGGAGCGTTCCACCGAACACCGAACCCAGAGTGCCCGTGGCCACCACGAAGGCCGAGGCCAGGCCGGGACTGCCGCCGTGGATGCGGGCGATCTCCACCGCGAAGGGGATGGTCACGCTCTTGGGCAGGATCGAGCGCACGATCTCGTGCGGCAGCCCCGCCAGCAGGGCGATGAGACCTGCCAGCAGCATCGAGGTGAGCGAGCCGAGCACCACGCCCGCCAGGATGGCCGGCGCATGGCGGCGCAGCAGGTCCCGCTGCCGATACAACGGCACGGCCAATCCCACCGTCGCGGGCCCCAGCAGCGAGGTCATGAGCTTGCGGCCGGGGACATAGGCCTCGTAGGGCAGGCCCAGCACCAGGAGGGTTCCGATCACGAGCCCGGCGCCCAGCAGCACGATGTTGACCAGCGGATGACGGTA
>Ga0265327_10005008_pt1 | contig 11355 bp, 10 predicted proteins | sample 41621metaG_FD_202089 | JGI IMG/M metagenome (GOLD analysis project Ga0265327, IMG submission 202089) | Rhizosphere microbial communities from Carex aquatilis grown in University of Washington, Seatle, WA, United States - 4-16-21 metaG | ecosystem: Host-associated > Plants > Roots > Rhizosphere...
TCCTCTATCTAGCGAATGTGCTGGGCGCGATGAGCGGAACTTTTTTCACCGCCGTCATGTTTGTGGAAAATCTGGGGTTCCGTCACACGCTTTGGGTGGCGGCGGCGGGAAATTTTGCGGTCGCTTTCATCAGCAGCTGCCTGGCGTGGGAACAGCGGCATAAAAAAATTCCCTTGGTTGAAGCTGAAGTCAAAATGGCCGCGCACGCCCCGATGGAAAATTCCCCGGCCCGGCTGAACCAGTTGATTTTATTTTCAACCGGCTGCATCGCCATGGCCATGGAGGTGGTCTGGTCGCGCGCGTTCACGCCGGTTTTAAAAACGCAGGTTTATTCCTTTGCACTGATTGTTTTCACTTATTTGGGGGCGACATTTTTCGGTTCGTTGGCCTATCGCCGCGCCTTGCGCCGGAACCGGGTCACTGCCAAAGGCAAACTGTTTTTCGCGCTGGCAGTCGCGGCCTTCCTGCCGGTGCTGGTGAACGATCCGCGGATCGTGGCGGAACAATTCTGGATCGGCAGCATCAATCCCATCGGCGCCTTTGCCTTGCTGGGCAGCATCTGTCCGTTTTGCGCGTTGCTGGGATATTTGACGCCGGGATTGGTTGACGAATATGCGAGCGGCCAGCCGCAGCGGGCCGGGCAGGCTTATGCCATCAATGTTTTGGGTTGCATCCTCGGCCCGCTCATTAGCTGCTATTTGTTGCTGCCTTGGATCAGTGAGCGGCTGGCGTTGATTTTACTGGGGTTGCCGTTCATCGTCTTCTGGCTGGCGCTGGGCGCGTCTCAATCATGGTTTCGTCGTCTGGGCTTCGGGTTGGTGATCACAACCATCTTGATCTGGACGGCATGTTTTTCGGAGGATTTTGAAGGCGTGATGTTCAAAACAGAAAAGAACACCGCCGTTCGCCGTGATTACATGGCTTCCGTCATTTCGTTCGGAAGTGAAATGAATGACAAATGGCTGCTGGTGAACGGCATCGGGATGACCAAATTGAACCCGATCACCAAATTCATTGCGCACTTGCCGCTCGCATTTCATCACGGACAACCCAAGTCGATGCTCGTCATTTGCTTCGGCATGGGCACGACGTATCGTTCGGCCTTGAGTTGGAACATTGACACGACGGCGGTGGAACTGGTGCCGAGCGTGACCAAAACCTTTGGATTTTATCACGCCGATGCGGAAAAACTTATCAACCATCCCAACGGCCACATTGTCATTGACGACGGCCGCCGCTATCTCAGTCGTTGCGGAAAGTTTTATGATGTCATCGTCGTAGACCCGCCGCCGCCCATTGAAGCGGCTGGTTCCAGCCTGCTTTTTTCCAGAGATTTTTACACGCTGGTCAGACAGCACATGAACACCAACGGCATCGTCCAAATGTGGTTTCCCGGCGGCGAAGTTCTTACCGCACAAGCCGTCATCCGCTCCATCAGCGAATCCTTTCCTTACGTGCGCTGTTTTCCGTCAGTCGAAGGCTGGGGAATTCACCTGCTCGCCTCCATGGAACCAATCGAAAAACTGACCCCGGCGCAGCTGGCCGCCCGCATGCCCGCCGCCGCGCAAACAGACCTTTTGGAATGGAGCCGCTCCCAAGATGTGCCAGGCTATCTGGCCCGGGTGATCACCAATGAATATTCAGTCCCAATAAGCCTTAATTCCAACCTCGATGTCCAGGTCACCGACGACCGGCCTTTCAATGAATATTTTCTGCTGCGCCGCTGGTTCGGAAATTTGAAAAATTAACCGCGCCCCGGAGCATTGCTGATGAAAGACATGCAATTCATGCGCCGCATCCTCCGGCTTGACTGGCGCACGGCAAAAAGAATGATATCAATTGTGTTCGCGCGCAGCAGAAAATATCTCGTGGTGGCCGTGCTGGTTTTGACAACCGGCATGCACTGGGCGGCGCTGCAAACCGTCGCGTGGACGACGATGCTGGCGAACAACCTCCGCACGCAATCTGTATCCGAAGCGGTTTCCAAAACCTTTGATGGCGAACATCCCTGTCCGCTATGCAAAGCCATTGCGACCGGCAAAAAATCCGAAAAGAAATCCGAAAGGGTCTCGCCGACTATGAAAATGGAATGCCCTCTAGTGGCTAATAGATTCGACCTGATTTCACCAAAGTCATTTCTCACCTTTACGCGATTAGAACTTTCCGCCGATTCATCTTGCTCTCGACCGCCGGTGCCGCCGCCACGCAACTCTTTCGTTTAATCCTTCGCAACTTTTTCCGGCCAATGTCGTGAGATATGGGCAAAACAAATTTCTATAACTTGAGAACACCGCGGCGTGTTCTCGCAATCTTAACCTTTTAACATGAAAAACATAAAAATGACTTTGGCGAAGAAGAAAATCGGCGTCGGTTTATTAGCGGGATTTGTGGCGCCCGGCGCGGCTTGGGCCTGCGCCTGCGGCTGCGGCGTCTTTGACGTGGGCACCAGCTCCCTGATGCCGGAGCGGGCGGGCGGCACCGTGTTTCTGAACTACGACTACCAGAACCAAAACCAGAACTGGAGCGGCACCTCGTCCGCCCCCGGCGAAAACAACGATGACAAAAAAATCGAGACGCACGCCGTCACGCTTGGTTTGCAATATATGTTCAACCGCAGTTGGGGTGCGAAGCTGGAGCTGCCGTTCGTCAACCGCACGTTTGATTCGGCGGCAAATGCCGGTACACTCAACTGGAGCGGCCTCGGCGACCTGCGGCTGCGCGGCATCTACACCGGTTTCTCGGATGATTTGTCCACCGGCCTGACCTTCGGCCTGAAATTGCCGACGGGCAGCCACACGCACACTGAGGCGCTCGGCGACATTGACCGCGACACGCAGATCGGCAGCGGCAGCACGGACCTTTTGCTCGGCGGCTTCCATCGCGGCAGCCTCGCCGGCAGCACGCGCTGGAACTGGTTCGCGCAGGCGCAACTTGATCTACCCGGGCTGAAACAGGGCGACTATCGGCCCGGCCTGGAAACGGATGTGGCGGCGGGAATTTACTTTGACAGCCTGTCGCTGGGACGCGTGGAGATTTCGCCCGTGGCGCAGGTGATCGGTGTCTGGCACGGGCGCAATAACGGCACCGCCGCCGCGCCGGACGATTCCGGTTACCAGCGTGTGCTGCTCGCGCCGGGAATCGAATTTAACCTGCGCCCGGTGAAATTTTACGCGGATGTGGAAATTCCCGTTTATCAAAATGTCAGCGGCAACCAGCTCATCGCCCCAATCTTGTTCAAAGTGAGCGCCAGCTATACCTTTTGAAAATGCCGATGGACCCAGACCCACCTGCCGCGCCCGCCCAGTCGAAGGACGAAAAGCTGTTTCTCGTCATTGTCCTCGCTCTGGCGCTGGTCGCGGGGGTCGGCAGCTGGTTCGCGGCGGCGGCCTTGTCGCACCGGGAAAAGCCCCACGGCATTCCGTCCGACAAAGAACGGCGGCTTGGTGATTTTTCTCTGATGGATACGGCCGGCCGGACCGTGACGCGCAACGAACTCAACGGAAAGGTGCTCGTGGTCAGCTTCCTTTTTACAAGCTGTTCGCTGACGTGCCCCGAAGTCACCAAGCACATGGCGGAAATCCAGCAACTGACGGCGACCAACACCGGTGTGCGCCTGATCTCGCTCACCGTGGATCCGCGCTCGGATACACCACCCGTGCTGGCCAGATGGGGCGCGCGATTCGGCGCCGACACCAACCGCTGGCTGCTGCTCACCGGCGACAAAGCCACGCTGCACGGACTCATCGGCAACAGTTTTCTGGCGCAGGACGCCGGCGACCCGTTCAACTCCATGCCCGGCAATTTCGCCGGCACGGACCGCATCGCCGTGGTGGACAAGCATGGAACCTTGCGGATTTTCTTCGACGGATTAAGAGCTGAAACGCCCGCGGCGGTCGCGGCCGAAATCGCAAGGCTCCTCAAGGAATAATTAATCATGAAACTCCCAAACTTGTTTGTGCTCGCATTAATCCCGTTTTATTTAGGTTGTAAACCGCAAGCCACCACGCCGCCCGCGAAGATATATTTCGTGCGCGGCGTCGTGCAAAAGATTCCGCCCGATCAACGGCACGCGACGATCAAGCACGAGGCCATTCCCGGCTACATGGCAGCGATGACGATGGATTTAACCGTCAAAAACCCGAACGAACTAACCGGCATTTCGGTCGGCGATGAAATCACTTTCGACATGGTGGTCACGGAGGACGACGACTGGATCCAAAACCTCCGGCGCACCGGCAAATCGATCGCGCCAAGCGCACCGGTCTGGCGGGTGGTGGAAGCGGAACTGGAAATTGGCGCGACGCTGCCGAACCACACCTTCAACAGCGAAAGCAAACGGCCGGTGAGCCTCGCCGACTTTCGCGGCCGCGCGGTGGCGTTCACGTTTTTCTTCACGAGCTGCCCGCTGCCGGAATTTTGCCCGCGCATGAACAAAAACTTTTTTGAAGCCCGCAAGCTGCTGCTGGCGGACATCAACGCGCCAACTAACTGGCAATTGCTGTCCCTCTCGTTTGATCCGGGCTTTGACACGCCGGAAATCCTGTCGAATTACGGAAAGTTATACCGGGGTGACAATGCCGATCGCTGGCTGTTCGCCATCGCATCCACCAACACGCTCACCAGCCTCGGGCCGAAGGTGGATTTGCGATTCTGGCGGGAAGGCGGCTCCATTTCGCACAACCTGCGCACGGTGGTGCTGGACACAAACGGAAAAATCTTCCGCCAGTTTGACGGCAACGACTGGACACCGCCACAACTGGCGGAGGCAGTCCGCGAGGCGGCCAAGGTGCCGAGACAATGACTGGGCGGTTTTGACTTCCCCGCCAATTCGGTTAATTTGGCGGTCATGACCTTGACGGAACAGATGACGCAACTGGCGAAACAGGCCAAGGCGGCGTCGCGCGAACTCGCCAAGCTGACCACGGCCGAGAAGAACGCCTGCCTGCTCGCGATGGCCAACGCGCTGGAACAAAATACCGAAGCCATCAAGTCAGCCAACGCCCTCGATATGGAGTTCGGGGCGAGCCACGGGCTGTCTTCCGCGATGCTCGACCGACTGAAGCTGGACGACCAGCGCATCGCCGACATGGCGAAAGGCTTGCGCGATGTCGCAGCGCTGCCTGATCCCGTCGGAAAAATCCTCGACGAGCGCATCCGGCCCAACGGCCTGAAGCTGCAAAAGATTTCCACGCCCATCGGCGTGGTGGTCATCATTTACGAATCACGGCCCAACGTGACGGCGGACGCCGCGAGCCTGTGTTTCAAATCCGGCAACGCCACGATCCTGCGCGGCGGCAAGGAGGCGTTGAACTCCAACCAGATCATCGCCAAGACCATGATCGACGCGGCGAAGATTGCGCATCGCGGTTTTCCCGAGCAGGCCATCCAGGTGGTGCCCACCGCTGACCGCGAGGCGATTCCCGCGCTGCTCTCGCTCACACAATATATCGACCTCTGCATGCCCCGCGGCGGCGAAAGCCTCATCCGCGCCGTGACGGACTGCTCAAAGGTGCCGGTCATCAAGCATTACAAGGGCGTCTGCCACATCTTCGTGGATGCCGAGGCGGATTTGAAAATGGCGGAAGCCATCGTGATGAACGCCAAAGTCCAGCGCCCCGGCGTCTGCAACTCGGCGGAAACCTTGCTGGTGGACAAAGCGGTGGCTGAAAAGTTTCTGCCCGCGATGGCGCAGAAGCTCGCCGATAAAAAAGTGAAGTTTTTCACCGACGACGCGACGCGGGACGTATTGAAGGGGGGCTCGTTTAACTTGCAGCCGGCGGCCGAGCAAAACTGGTTCATGGAATACAACGACTACATCCTCAATATCCGCATCGTCGATGACGTGCGCACCGCCATTGACCACATCAATCATTACGGCTCGGCGCACTCGGACAGCATCGTCACGAAGAACGAGGCGCATGCGCGGCAATTTCTCGCCGAAGTGGATTCAGCGACGGTGTATTGGAACGCCAGCACGCGGTTCACCGACGGCGGCGAGTTCGGCATGGGCGCGGAGATCGGCATCAGCACCGACAAGATCGGCGCGCGCGGCCCAATGGGTTTGGACGAATTAACCAGCTACAAGTGGCTTGGCATTGGCACGGGGCAAATCAGATCGTGACCACGGATGCTAAAATTCTTTCCGCGCTGCGCGCCAGCCCCGATGGCGTTTCCGGTGCGCAACTGGCGGAACAGCTGGCCATCAGCCGCGCAGCGGTTTGGGCGCGTATGGATGAATTACGCAAGGTCGGCTATGACATCGAAGCCAGCCCGCATTTCGGCTACAAGCTCGTGAGTGCGCCGGACGCGCTGCACGCGGATGATCTGCTGGCACGGCTGGGCAAAACCAGGGTGATTGGCCGCGACATCCAGGTTTTTGAGCAAACCACCTCAACCAACGATGTGGTGGAAAAACTGGCCCGCGACGGCGTGCGCGAAGGCGCGGTGGTTTTTGCCGAATCACAAACCAAGGGGCGCGGACGACTCGGGCGCAAGTGGTCGTCGCCGACGCACAAGGGACTCTGGTTCTCGGTGCTGCTGCGCCCGAATCTGCACCCGCAGGAGGCGACGCAGCTGACCGTAATTTCAGCCACGGCGTTGCGCCGCGCCATCAAGACCGTGACCGGCTTGTCCGCCGAAATCAAATGGCCAAACGACTTGCTGCTCGGCGGAAAAAAAGTCGCGGGCATTCTGACCGAGATGAGCGCGGAAGTGGACCGCGTGCGCCATATCATCATCGGCATCGGCGTGGACGTGAACCAAGATGCCGGTGATTTTCCCGGCGAACTGCGCCCCATCGCAACGTCGCTGAAGATTGAATCCGGCAATGAAATTTCCCGGGCTGAACTCGCCACCGAAGTGCTCCAGGAACTGGATACGGACTACGCGTGGATCGGGGCCGGAAAGTTTCCTGAAGTGGCGGATGAATGGGAGGCCGCCTGTGTAACCATCGGACGAAATGTGACAGTCCATATCGGTGACCGTAAATTACGCGGCCGGGCAGAATCATTGGATGATGATGGCGCCTTGCTGGTTCGCACCGAGCATGGCCATCTGGAACGCATCACCGGCGGCGACGTTATTTTAGAAAAATGATTCTACTCTTCGACATCGGCAACACGCATACGCACGTCGGCCTGGCCGATGGCCAGCGGGTCATCAAACAAACCGACATTCCAACGCTCGCGTGGTTTGGCGGCGGCGCGGCGGCACTGGTAAGGAAATTCGCCGGCGCAAAGAAAATCGAAGGAGCCGCCTTGTGCAGCGTCGTGCCCCGGGCGACCCCGCAGGTGCGCAAGGCGCTGCGAGCGGGCTGGAAACTGGAGGCGCTCGAGGTAAACGCCCGGACCATTCGCGGCGTGGGCATTGATTATCCGAAGCCAAATTCCATCGGCCCGGACCGACTGGCAAATGCCCTGGCGGCAAAAAAGCGTTTCGGCGCGCCGGTGGTGGTCGTGGATTTCGGCACGGCGGTGACGTTTGACGTGGTGGATGCGCAGGGCAACTACGTCGGCGGCATCATCGCGCCGGGGCTGGCGGCGATGACGAATTATTTGCACGAGAAAACCGCGCTGCTGCCGAAAATTGAAATCCGCGAGATCAAATCCCCCATCGGCAAAAGCACGGAAGAGGCGATGCTCGTCGGGGCGGTGCATGGCTATCGCGGACTGGTGCGCGAGTTGATTGCGGAATTGAAACGCGAGCTGCGCGTGAAAAAACTGCCCGTCGTCGCAACCGGCGGTTATGCAAAACTCATCGCGGCGAAGCTGCCGGAAATTTCCGCCGTGGAGCCGGATTTGACGCTGGAGGGCCTGCGGCTGGCCTGGCGGGCAAAATAATTCATGCAGGATTTCGCTCCATTCCTGCCGCTGATCGGCGCCGTGCTAGCGCTGGTGAGTCTGGCGGGTGCGTTTCGCAATGGCCGGCGGCGCAGGCTGATTGAAAACTTGCCAACTTCCAAAACTTCCGGCGTCTTCATCGGCTTTGTGGAACTTAAAGGCACGGCGGAATCGGCCGGACCGCTGACCAGCTATCTCGCGGAGCAGCCCTGCGTCCATTATGCCTGGACGGTGGAAGAACACTGGTCGCGCACCGTCACCACGACCGAAACGGACAGCAAGGGCAACACGCGCATCGTCACGCGCCACGAGAGCGGCTGGACGCAGGTGGACAAGGGCGGTGAGACCATCCCGTTTTATTTGCAGGATGATGGCGGGGTGATTTTGATCCAACCCGACGGCGCGAAGATCGAGCCGGCAAAAATATTTGACGAGACTTGCAGCCCCGGCGATCCGCTTTACTACGGCAAAGGCCCGGCAACTGCCGTCATGGATTCCGACCATCGCCGCCGGTTTGTGGAAATGAGCATCCCGCTGAAAGCGGAGCTCTACATCGTCGGCCAGTCGCGGGAGCGGCAGGATATCGTCGCGCCGGAGATTGCGACGGATGAACACGCGCCGATGTTTCTCATCTCCACGCGCAGCGAGGAACAAGTGAGCCGCGGCATGAAATGGGGCGCCCGCGGCTGGACGATTTTCGGTCTGCTGGCGGCGGTGGGTTTCACGGTCTGGCGCGACGGGACATTGAATGTTGATCCCCAATCTCGCATCACGATTTATGCCGCCATCGTCGCCGGCTATTTTTTTATTGGCTCGCTCGCGTGGATTTGGATGGTGTTCAACAGCCTCGTGGATGTGCGCCAGCGGGTGCGGGCGGCATGGTCGCTCGTGGACATCCAGTTGAAACGCCGGTTCGATCTGATTCCCAATCTGGTGAACTGCGTGAAAGGTTATCGCGATCACGAAGCGCAGTTGCAGACGGAACTCGCCGCGCTGCGCAACCAACTGGCGGCCACGCCGCCGGGGGTGGCCGGGCCGGACCACGGCGCGGTGAGCAAGGTCATCCTCGGCATCGCCGAGCGCTATCCGGAGCTGAAGGCGAGCGAATCGTTTCTCGCGCTGCAGAAAACCTTGTCCGACACCGAACAGCGAATTGCCTTGGCGCGAAGCTACTTTAACGAAATCGCCACGCACTACAACACGCGGCTGGAAATCGTGCCGGAACGATACGTGGCGCGGCTCGGCGCGATGAAGCCACAGCCGCTGATGGAGGCGAATGATTTTGAGCGCGCGGCGGTAACGGTTGATTTTAAGCCAAAGAATTGAGGCGGCCTACGAAAGGGTCTTCACGGTTTCGGCGCGGAAGATGAGCCAATCGCCGTCCACTTTCTTCCACTGAAAGTGCATTTCCTGCACGCCGTAATCCTTGCGGTCGCCAGCGTTAACCTTGGCCGTGCAACTGACATCTGCGGTTTGCTTGTCCGCGCCGAGCCGGACCGAGACATCGAGAAACTCGACGTTCAACGCGGGCAAACCGGTGAAGCCGGCCAGAGCGGCCTCACGGATTTCATCGCGCCCGGAAAAGGTGCGCCCACTCGACCCGCTCCCGCTCACGGCAATGATGATCTGGGCCTCCAGCGCAAACAGGCTGACGAACGCATTGGCTTTGCCGACGCGGGTTATGTTGCTGTCATTGGCGCTGATAGTGGCAGTAGCCGCGAGACTAGAGATTTTTCGCTGAATTACCTTTTCGGGGCTGGGAAAGAAAACGGTCCAAAGCCAAATAAAGAGAGCGCCGATTATAACCAGCAGCAGGATGCGAAAAACGGTTTTCATAATAATAATTTTCCGACGATGTGGTCGCGTTCGGCCCGGCCTTGGGTGTGCAGACCAAACGGCATGGAACGGTTATCACCGACAACGTAATACTGGGTTGGCCCGCAGGTAATCGGCTTAGACTCCCAGTCACAGGGCAATCTGAGATAGGGTTCAGCTAGCGGCTGGCTATGATATATGCGCGTCCAGCTTGAAAAGAAACCGTTTCTCCGGGCAAGCCGATGATGCGCTTCATGAAAATGATGCTAGTGCCCGCCAAACGGACCGAGACAATATCGCCCCGGCGCGGTTCGTGGCGCAGATAGGCGAGACGGTTGACGGCGTTGAACTGGTGTTCGTGATACGTCGGGAGCATCGAGATGCCTTCGATGCGGATGGGCAGCAGGATGAACTTGAACGTGACAAAGCACATCACCACCAACACAGCAATGCGTATCAGCGTAAACTTAGGACGCCGACCAATCGCTAGCACGCGCAGCCAGTGGGGGTGATGCTCATTCTCGCTTGGCACACCGGTATTAAACCGGAAACCAGCGGAAAGTTGCGAGCAAACAATCATTCCACGGTTGAGTCCCGCGCTTTTTCGAGTAAAATCCCCGCTCTATGTCGAGTAGCCGCAGACAATATCCGTTTCACCTGATTGAACCCAAGTGGCAGCAAGCTTGGGAGCAACAACAGGCCTTCCGCGCGTTTAATCCGGGAGAGGTTGTTCCCGCAAACCATCCCTTCGCGCTACGTCACGGCGCTGAGGCCATGGTGGCTGGCCGCAAGGCTCCCCCGAAATATTACATCCTCGACATGTTTCCGTATCCGAGCGGAGCCGGCCTGCACGTCGGGCATCCGGAAGGCTACACGGCCACTGATATTCTGGCGCGCTATCGCCGCGCCGTTGGATTCAACGTGCTGCATCCGATGGGCTGGGATTCATTCGGCCTGCCGGCCGAGCAATACGCCGTCAAGACCGGCCAGCATCCGCGCGTCACGACCGAGGCAAACATCACCAACTTCACGCGCCAGATCAAAAGCCTCGGCTTCAGCTACGACTGGTCACGCGAACTCGCCACGACCGACGTGGAATATTTCAAGTGGACGCAGTGGATTTTCCTGAAGTTCTACAACTCGTGGTTCAATCTAGAGACGAATAAGGCCGAGCCGATAGAGACGCTCGAATTTCCCGCCGACTGCAAAACCGAGGAACAGAAAAGAATATTTCGGGATTCCAAACGCCTCGCCTACGTCAGCGAAGCGCCAGTGAACTGGTGTCCCGAACTCGGCACCGTGCTTGCCAACGAGGAAGTCATTGACGGCAAGAGCGAAGTCGGCGGGTTTCCGGTGATCCGCAAGCCGATGCGCCAATGGATGCTTCGCATCACCGCCTACGCCGAGAAGCTGCTGGCCGATCTCGACACGATTGACTGGAGCGATTCGCTCAAGGAAATGCAGCGGAACTGGATTGGCCGCAGCGAAGGCGCGGAAGTAGATTTCAAGGTCGCCGATTCGAATGAGATGATCCGCGTCTTCACCACACGCCCAGACACATTGTTTGGCGCAACCTACATGGTGCTTGCGCCGGAACATCGTCTGGTGGACAAAATTGTCACCGAGGAGCAGAGCAACGCCGTCGAAAGCTACCGCGAACATACCGCGCGCAAGAGTGATTTAGAACGCACGGAACTGGCGA
>Ga0265327_10005009_pt1 | contig 11353 bp, 8 predicted proteins | sample 41621metaG_FD_202089 | JGI IMG/M metagenome (GOLD analysis project Ga0265327, IMG submission 202089) | Rhizosphere microbial communities from Carex aquatilis grown in University of Washington, Seatle, WA, United States - 4-16-21 metaG | ecosystem: Host-associated > Plants > Roots > Rhizosphere >...
CAACGACGGGCTCATGGGCTTCCGGAGGGTTGGCGGGCCCGCGGGTGCGCGTCTGGTGCCCGATCTCGCCGTCTCGCCCCCCGAGCCAACAGACGGCGGACGGCTGTACAGCTTTCAGTTGCGATCGGGAATCCACTACTCGACGGGCGCGCTCGTCCGCCCACAAGATTTCCGTCGAGCGATCGAGCGCACGCTGGTCATTGACCCCACCTTGGGCGCCTATTACGCCGGCATCGTCGGCGCCCGGAGGTGCCTCGCAGACCGGACGAAGCCGTGCGACCTCTCGCGGGGGATCGTGGCCGATCCTGCTTCCAACACCGTCACCTTTCACCTCACTGCTCCCGACCCCGACTTCCTGTCCGAGCTTGCGATCTCCGCCGCCTATGCAGTGCCGGCCGCGACGCCGCTCCATCTCCGCGGCCCCGTCCCGGCCACAGGGCCTTATGAGATCGCCTCGGCCGATCCGAAGGGGGATGTCCGGCTCGTCCGCAACCCGAGGTTTCGCGAGTGGTCCAAGGCAGCCCAGCCGAGCGGGTTCCCGAACGTGATCGTCGAACGCGCCGAGCGATCCTCGGCGGACGCCCGCGTCTCCGCGGTCCTGGACGGCTCGGCCGATCTAGCGTCGAATTCGCAGAGCGCGTCTCCGGCCGTCCTCGAATCCCTCCGGACGCAGCATCTCGACGAGCTCGAGGTCAACCCGTCGCACACCACCTGGTTTCTCGCCCTGAACACGCGAGTTGCGCCCTTCGACGACGTGCGAGTCCGTCGGGCGTTGAACCTCGCCGTCGACAGGGAACACCTGAGGGACCTCACCCTGGGGCCGGGACTGGGCGAGGTGACCTGCCAGATCCTGCCTTCGAACTTCGACAGCTACAGGCGGTACTGTCCCTACACGGCCGCGCCGAGCAAGGGCGGAGCCTGGACAGCACCGGATCTGGGACGCGCAAGACTGCTCGTCCGCGCCTCGGGCACGTCGGGCCAGACGGTGACCGTCTGGCTTCCGTACTGGATCCCCTTCAGCCCCGACCCGGCCGCTGGGGAGTATGTCGTTTCGGTGCTCGACAGCCTGGGATACAAAGCACGCTTTCGGGCTCCCACGAAGCTCGATCCCTACTCGCCGAAGGTCAAGTCGCACCCTCAGGTCGGTTTCTATGCCTGGGGCCCGGACTTCGCGTTGCCGGACAGCTTCATCGGTACGGCTCTCACCTGCAGCGTGAGCTACGCGAACGGCAACGTCGCGCAGTTCTGCGACCGCGCGATCGACGGCGAGATCGCCCGCGCCCGGTCGCAGCAGACCAACGATCCCGAGGCGGCGACGCAACTCTGGGCCAAGATCGACCGCGACATCACCGACCAGGCGCCCTGGATGTCCTACGCGAACGGCGTCGTGCTCGAGGTCAAATCGCCCAGGGTCGGCAACTACCAGTACAACCCCCAGCTGGGAACGCTGCTCGACCAGATCTGGGTGAGTTAGAGCCGCGTTCCGCTACGCGACGTCGACCTTGATGACGTTCGTCGACCCGGTGCGGTTGACTGCGGTGCCTGCGATCAGGACGACGAGGTCGCCGTGGTCGATGATCCCGGCCTCGCGGGCGATGTCGATCGTGCGCTTCCAGAGGTCCTCGACGTCGGCCGTCGACTGCATCAGCAGCGGCAGGACGCCCCACTCGAGCGCCATCTGCTGGACGACCGTCTGGTGATGCGAGAGGCCGACCATCGGCCGGCGCGGACGGAGGCGCGCGATCTCGGATGCCGTGCGGCCGCTCGCTGTGGCGACCAGGATGCTCTTGGCACTGAGCGCTTCTGCCAGGTCGGTGGCGACATTCGACATCGCCCGGCGGACGTCCTCGGTCAGCGAGGCCTCCGGAACCTGGTGGCGGTAGTTCATCGTCGGCTCGACGGCTCGGGCGATGCTGTTCATCGTCTTCACCGCCTCGACCGGGTAGGCGCCGATCGCAGTCTCCGCGGACATCATCACCGCCGAGGTGCCGTCGAGGATCGCGTTCGCGACGTCGCTTGCCTCCGCCCTGGTCGGCTCGGCGTGCTCGACCATCGACTCGAGCATCTGGGTCGCAGTGATCACGGGCTTCCCGGCCTCGAGACAGCGGGAGATGATCTTCTTCTGCAGCATCGGCACCATCTCGGCGCCGATCTCGACGCCGAGGTCGCCCCGGGCAACCATCAGCCCGTCGGACTCGGCGAGGATCTCGTCGAGCGCCTCGACCGCCTCCGCCTTCTCGATCTTCGCGATCACGCGGGCGGCCGATCCGCGCTCCTGGATGATCTCCTTCAGCTCGCGGACGTCCTCGGCCGTCCGCACGAACGAGAGCGCGACGTAGTCGACATCCAGGCCGAGTGCGAACTCGAGGTCCTCGCGATCCTTCTCGGTCAGCGCGGGGACGGGGATCACGACGCCGCGCGGCAGGTTCACGCCCTTGTTCGGGTTGACCTCACCACCGACCATCACCTCGCAGAGCGCGCGGCCGTTGTCGACCTCCTTGACTCTGAGCCGGATCAGGCCGTCGTCGATCTGGATGTCGTGGCCCGGCTCGAGCACCTGGGCGATCGCGGCGGGGGCCACGATCAGGTCGCCGGGAATACCGCCACCGGCTCCCGAGACCCACACCGTCGTGCCTGTCGCGAGGATCCGCGGCCCTTCGAGCTCGCTGATCCGGAACTTCGGCCCCTGGAGGTCGGCGATCAGCGCCAGGGGGCGCCCGAGCTCGGCCTGAACGGTCCTCGTGAGCGCCGCACGCGAGGCGTGCTCCTCATGCGAGCCGTGCGAGAAGTTCAGCCGGACCGCGTCCATCCCGGCCTCGGCGAGGGCCCGCAGCATCTCGTGCGAGCCTGAGCCCGGCCCGATCGTCGCCACGATCTTGGTCCGCCTGAACGTCCCCTCCATGCAACCCAGGTTAACCGTGTTGCCTGGAACGGGTCAGCGCTGCCAACGGGGGAACGCTGCCCACCCTGGATACGTTGCCGCGGCGCCGAGCTCCTCCTCGATCCTGAGCAGGCGGTTGTACTTGGCAACGCGATCCGAGCGCGCCGGTGCGCCCGTCTTGATCTGGCCGGCATTCGTGGCGACCGCGAGATCGGCGATCGTCGTGTCCTCCGTCTCACCCGAGCGATGCGAGATCACGGCCGTGTAACCGGCCGCCTGGGCCATCTGGATCGCCGCAAGAGTCTCCGTCAGCGTCCCGATCTGGTTCACCTTGACGAGGATCGAGTTGCCTACGTGCTCGTCGATGCCGCGCTGGAGGCGTTCCGGATTCGTGACGAAGATGTCGTCCCCGATGAGCTGAACCCGTTCCCCAAGCTCGGAGGTCATCTGCTTCCAGGCGTCCCAGTCGTCCTCGGCGGCGCCGTCCTCGAGCGAGACGATCGGGAAGCGTGCGAGCAGATCGGCCCAGAATCCACTGATCTCATCGGACCTGAGCTCATGGCCCTCGAATCGGTAGGCGCCGTCATCGAACACCTCGCTCGTCGCCGGATCGAGCGCGATCGCAACCGAGTCACGATGGCCGGCACGCTCGGCCGCCTCGAGGATCGCCTCGATCGCCGCCTCGCTCGACGGAAGATCGGGGGCGAAGCCGCCCTCGTCGCCGACGGCGGTCGCGAGGCCTCGCTCATGCAGGACCTTGCTGAGCGCGTGGTACACCTCGGCGCCGATCTGGATCGCCTCGGCGAAGGTGGCCGCCCCGGCGGGGACGACCATGAATTCCTGCAGATCGATCGAGTTCGCCGCGTGGACGCCGCCGTTGATCACGTTCAGCATCGGGACGGGCAGCGTTCTCGCCGCGTCGCCGCCCAGATGGCGGTAGAGCGGGACGCCGGCCTCCTCCGCCGCCGCCTTAGCCGCGGCAAGCGAGACCCCCAGAATCGCATTCGCGCCGAGACGGCCCTTGTTCGGCGTGCCGTCGACGTCGATCAGCGCCGTATCGACAGCGGCCTGGTCGGCCGCATCGAGACCGGTGACGGCCTCGCGCAGCGCCTCGTTCACGTTGGCGACGGCCTGAGTCACACCCTTTCCGCCCCATGCGGTTCCGCCGTCGCGCAGCTCGACCGCCTCGTGCACGCCGGTCGAGGCGCCGGACGGGACGATCGCGGATCCTGCCGCTCCGGACTCGAGCCGGACGTCGACCTCGACGGTGGGGTTCCCGCGCGAGTCGAGCACCTGCCGCCCACGTACTTTCACGATCTTGCTCATAGCGTCTCCTTGGCGAGGTCGAAGTAGCGATCCTGCTGCTGGAGCGTAAGGGATGACCAACTCTCGCCAGCTGCGGCCGCGAGGCGCTCGGCTTCCTCGACGCGTGCGCGGAACCGCCCGGCGGCGGCCCGCAGCTCGAGCTCCGGGTCGACGTTCAGCCGCCGCGCGACGTTGACGCACGCGAACAGCACGTCGCCGAGCTCCGCGGCGACCCGCGCACCGGGCTCACCCTCTCCGACCGGCGCAGACGGAAGCTCGGCGCGAAGCTCGAGCAGCTCCTCGTCCAGGTCCCCGAGTGCTCCGGCGACATCCGGGTAGTCGAAGCCGGCCGCGGCGGCACGGCGCTGCACCTTTCGCGCCAGCAGCAGCGCCGGCAGCGTCGCAGGGACGTCATGGAAGATGCCCTGACGGTCCTCCTGGTCGACCTTCAGGCGCTCCCAGTTCTCACGGACACGCTCGGCCGTCTTCGCCTCGACGTCTCCGAAGACATGTGGGTGGCGCGCGATCAGCTTCTCGGTGACGTTGCGCGCGACTGCCTCCAGGTCGCCGACCCCGCGCTCGGACAGGAGAAGCGCGAGAAAGTACGACTGGAAGAGCAGGTCGCCGAGCTCGTCGAGGAGCTTCGCGTCGTCACCCGCGAGCGCCGCATCCGCAACCTCGTACGCCTCCTCGACGGTGTGCGGCACGATCGTGCGCTCGGTCTGCTCGCGATCCCAGGGACAGTCCCGGCGGAGGCGCTCGGTCAGCGCCTGCAGGTCGGCGAGCGCTTCCGCGAGCGGCAAGCTACGTTGTCGTCGGGTTCGAGGAGTTGAGCGTGGTGCAGGGATCGGTGGTCGGCTGGTACGCGGTCTGGAAGACGATCTTCTTGCCCGAGCAGTAGCTCTTCGAGATCTTCGTCATCCAGTCGGAGGCGATCTGCTGCTGCTTGCTGGCGATGATCGTCTTGCGGATCGAGGCTGCGGCCTTCTTCTCGGGCGTCGTCTTCGTCGGCGTGATGGCGGCGAGCGGCTTGATCACGAACCAGCCGTACTGCGAGGTTTTCACCGGCTTGATCACGACGCCGGTCTTCGCCTTCGGGTTGAAGACGGCTGCGTCGAACTCCGGGACGTCCGACCCCTGGTTCGCGGTGAACTTGCCGCCCGTGTTCTTCGAACCGGGATCCTGCGAGTACTTCTTCGCGAGCGCGGCGAAATCGCCGCCGGACTTGACCTCGTTGTAGATCTGCGTCGCGAGAGCCTGCTTGTTCTTGCCGACGAGGATCTCCTCGACAGGCCTCGACGCCGCCTTCTGGTACTGCGACTGGTTCGCCGCGTAGTAGGTGGCGATATCGGCAGCCGAGACCGTGGCGCCCTTCGTGATCTGCTTGTAGACCTTCTGCTCGAGTAGCTGCTCTTGCAGGTAGGCCCGGATCTGCGGCTCGGTGAAGCCCTGCTTCTTGACGCCGGCCTGGAAGGCCTTCTGGCTGCCGCCGAAGCTCGCCTTGACGATCTTGGCGATCTGCGCGTCGACCTCCTTCGGCGTGACCGCCAGCCCGAGCTTCGTGGCCTCGAGCCCGATCTCGGCCTGCTGGACGAGCGTGTCGAGGATCTGCGTCTTCAACGCCGCAAACTGCGTCGACCCGGCGGCCGGAAGCTTCTGGCCCTGAGCGGCGAGGCTCGCCTTCTGCTCGGCCAGTGCGAGCGCGTAATCCGCGAGCGTCACATGCTGGGCGCCGACGACCGCGACGTCATCGGAAGAGGGCTTCGAGCCGCCCCCGCCGCAACCGGCGAACAGCAGACCTGCGAGCAGCAACGGGAGGAGTTTGCGGAAATGCTTCACGAGGAATTGTTCGGTAAATGCGCCGGAATTCATGCCGCCTTGCGCGCTTCCAACATAGCATCGACCAATCTCATGGCGCCATCAAGGTGCTCGTCTCTTAGGGTTACTTCACGTAAGGACGACGAGTACACGGCGGTGTCGACGAGGGCACGCAACGCGCGCAGCTCGCCGGAGCCGATCACGACCTTCCCAACCGTGACCTTCCCGCCCCGGAAGACGAGGTAGTCGGCGCCGAGCTGCGCGACCTTGAGCTTCGCACGCTGAATCGAGAACAGATGGGCGACGGGCTCGGGGATCGGGCCGTACCGATCCTCGGTCGCGACCTCGAGCTCGCGTAGCTCGTCCTCGTGCTCGGCGAGCGCGAGGCGCCGGTGGAGGTCGATCTTGAGCGCCTCCGAGGCGATATAGGCAGCCGGGACGTAGGCGTCCACGCGCGCATCGACGCGAACGGGGCGCGCGGCGAGGCGGCGCTCGCCGGAGAGCTCCGCGACGACCTCGTGCAGCATCTCGACGTAGAGCTCGAACCCGAGCGCCGCGACGTGCCCCGACTGCTCGGCGCCGAGCAGGTCGCCGGCCCCGCGGATCTCGAGGTCGCGCATCGCGATCGCGAACCCGGCCCCGAGCTCGGTGTGGTCGGCGAGCGTCGCGAGCCGCGCCCGCGCCTCGGGCGTGAGCTCCGCGGCCTCGGGATAGAGGAGGTACGCATGGGCGGTGACATCGCGGCGGCCCACCCGGCCGCGGATCTGGTAGAGCTGGGCGAGCCCGAAGGTGTCGGCCCGCTCGACGATCAGAGTGTTTGCCTCGGGGATGTCGAGCCCCGACTCGATGATCGTCGTCGAGACGAGCACGTCGGCGTCACCCGACAGGAACGCGAGCATCTTGTCCTCGAGCTCACGCTCCCCCATCTGGCCGTGAGCCACGAGGACGCGGGCCTTGGGGACGAGCTGGCGGATCTTCTCCGCGGCCGCCTCGATCGTGTCGACGCGGTTGTGGAGGTAGAACGCCTGGCCGTTGCGGCCGAGCTCCCGTTCGAGCGCCTGAACGATCAGCTGCTCGTCGTACTCGCCGACATAGGTGCGAATCGGGCGCCGGCCTTCCGGGGGCGTCTCGATCACCGAGATGTCGCGGAGGCCCGCAAGGGACATGTGCAGGGTCCGCGGGATCGGAGTCGCGCTCATCGCGAGCACGTCGACCTCGACCCGGAGCTGCCGCAGCAGCTCCTTCTGCGCGACGCCGAACCGCTGTTCCTCGTCGACGACGACCAGGCCGAGATCCTTCGGGATCGCGTCACGGGAGAGGATCCGGTGCGTCCCGATCAGGACGTCGACCTTGCCCTCGCCGAACTCGGCGAGCACCTTCTTCACCTCGGCGGGCTTGCGAAAACGAGACACCATCTCGACGCGGACGGGGAAGTCGCGGTAGCGGTCGCGGAACGTGCCCCAGTGCTGCTGGGCGAGGATCGTCGTCGGGACGAGCATCAGCACCTGCTTGCCGGCGACGGCGACCGTGAAGGCCGCGCGGAGCGCCACCTCCGTCTTGCCGAACCCGACATCGCCGCAGACGAGCCGGTCCATCGGGCGCGGCGCTTCGAGGTCTTCCTTGACCGCCTCGATCGCGCGGCTCTGATCCTCGGTCTCGCGATATGGGAACCCGGCCTCGAGCTGCTCGATCCATTCCTGATCCGTGTCGTAGGCGACCCCGACGCGCGTCTGACGCTCGGCGTACAGCTGGAGCAGCTCGCCCGCCATCTCGCGCAGATGCTCGCGCGCGCGGACCTTGAGGTTCTCCCAGGCCTTGCCGCCGAGCTTCGAGAGGGTCGGGGCGTGCGAGTCCGCGCCGATGTAGCGGGAGACCTTGCCGATCTGCTCGTGCGGGACGTAGACGCGGTCCTCGCCGCGGAACCCGAGCAGGAGGTAGTCGCGGGTGACGCCCGCGACCTCCTTCGTCTCGAAGCCGATCAGCTGCGAGATGCCGTGATCCTCGTGGACGACGTAGTCGCCGGTGCGCAGGTCGGAGAAGCTCGCGAGCGCGCGTCCGGCCGGCGCGATCGCTCTGGGCGGGCGGCGTCGGAAGACCTGGGTGTCGGGCAGGAGCGCGATCCCGAGGTCGCGCCAGACGAAGCCGCGCCGCACCGGCGACACGGCGAACTGCAGGCCGGTCGGCTCCTCGCCGGGCTCGAGCATCTGGGGCTCGACACGGCGGAGGAGCCCACGCCGCCGCTCGGCCTCGCCGCGATGCGGGAACGTGACGACGACGTCGAGCCCCTGACGGAGCAGCCCCTGCAGCTCGTTCTCGGCTTCCGAGATGCCGCGGGCGACGAGCGCCGGGCGCTGCGCCTCGAACGAGAACATCTGCCCCTGCGGCAGCGGGTCGAGCTCGGACGCGCCGTCGAGGGCGATCTCGGGGAGGCTCTCCTCGGCCCAGATCGCGCGCACCTCGTCGGGCTGCCAGACGAAGTCCGGCGGGCGCGGGAGCGGCGGCACGAGGTCGGCCGGGATCTCCACGTCGTCTTCGTCCGGAAGCCGGATCTCGGCGGCGTCGATCCGCCGTTCGGCAGCGGGGTAGACGGTGACGCGCTCGGCTTCGCGGAGCGCGCGCTGCGTGAAGGGCGAAAAGGCGCGGATGCTCTCGATCTCGTCCCCGAACAGCTCGATGCGGAACGGCTCGCGGCCGGTGCTCGGAAACACATCGACGAGCCCGCCGCGCACGGCGATCTGGCCGCGCTCTTCGACGCGCTCGACGCGCTCGTACCCGGCGAGCGCGAGCTGCTCGGCGAGTGACTCGATCCCCGGCTCGTCGCCGCGCGCGAGCCCGATCGGAGCTGGGCGCGCACCCGGTGGGGGCATGCCCTCCGAGACCGCGAACGCGGAGGCGCAGACGAGCCCGCCTCGCGCGAGCACGTCGAGGGCTCTCGCCCTCTCGCCGACGAGGTGCGGCGGAGGCTCGAGCCCGGAGCCCAGGCGGACGCCTCGCGACGGCAGGAGCGCGACGCGGTCGTCGCCGAGGAACCAGCCTGCGGCCTCGGCCGTGTCGCGTGCGTCGGCGTCGTCCGGGAGCAGCACGCAGATCCCGCGGCCGAGCTCCTCGTGGAGCGCGGCGAGCAGGAGGGGCAGCGCGGGCTCGGCGACACGGGCGCGCGCGGGCAGCGCCGCGGCGAACGCGGGCAGGCGCTCGTCGGCGCGCAGGCGCTCGAGCAGCGGGTAGAGAAGCGGACGGTCCATGACGAACGCCCGGAACACCGTTCCGGGGGAGGTCATGTTAGTGGCTCAGAAGAGCCTGAGCTTCTTGCGGAAGGCGCGGAGCCCGGCCGTGCGATGGCCGTGCTGGACGAAGATGCGCCGGGCGCCGACGTAGGTGGCGCGGTACCACGGGTCGCTGAGGCTCGTGACCTGGACGTTCGTCCCGGAGTGCGGGGCGTGGATGAACCTGCCGCCGCCGACGTACATGCCGACGTGGCCGACACCGTCGAAGAAGACGAGGTCGCCGGGGCGAAGCGCCGCGCGGGTGACCCGAACGCCCTGGTCGTAGTCGCCGTAGCTGCTGTGCGGAAGGTCGCGGCCGAACCGGGCGTAGATGAAACGGACGAAACCGGAGCAGTCGAACCCCGTTGCCGGCGACGACCCTCCCCAGCGGTAGGGAACACCGAGGAAGTTGCGCGCGAACTGCACCGCGCGGACCCCGACAGGCTCGGCGAGTCGTCGCTCGCGGGTCCGGTGCAGCTTGAGCCACTGGCCACCCTTTCGGCCCAGAGCGTGCGTCTTCTTGCCGGCTCCGAGCGCGGCGCCCGGGCCGAAGGCGGCCGAGTAGACGAGCGCGAGAACGATCAGGAGTAGACGCAGGTACGCAGTCATGGCGGGGGAGCCGTCGGCTTCGACCAGCAGCGCAACGCGTGCCGGGAATCGATAGGCCCACACACTGAAACAGCCCGGGTCTGCCCCGCGCATCCCTCTGATGGGGGATACGAAAGTTAGTTGTCGGTGCGCGAATTCACGCGGCGCTGGGCGGCTTCGAGCCCATCCGCATCGAGCGTCTCCACCGCGTCCGCGCCGCGGGCCACGAGATCGGCGGCGTCCTCCTCGGCGTCGAAGTCGGACAGCACGTAGTCGGCGAGCGGCCGCCGGTCGCCGCGACCGGGCCGGCCGACGCCGACGCGAAGCCGCATGAAGTCCTGAGTCCCGAGGTGCTGGGTCACCGATCGCAGCCCGTTGTGCCCCGCCAGGCCTCCGCCGAGCCGCACCTGCAGCCGGCCGTGCTCGAGATCGCTGTCGTCGTGGACGACGAGGACGGCGTCGGGCTCGAGCTTGAAGAACGTCACGGCCGCCTTGACCGACCGCCCGGACTCGTTCATGTACGTCTCGGGCTCGAGCAGCGCCACCCGGTGCTCGTCGATCCGCACCTCGGCGACCTTGCCGTTGAACTTGCCGCGCCACGAGCCGCCGTGGCGGCGGGCCAGCTCCTCGACCACCATGAAGCCGACGTTGTGGCGGTTGCCCGCGTACTCACGCCCCGGGTTGCCGAGCCCGACGACGAGCAGATCGAGTGAAGAGGCGCGTTCGCCCCGTCTCCAGGGCAGGCGCACGAGCAGCTACTCCTCGGAGGCTTCGGACTCTTCGCCGCCGCTGTCCTCGGCGGCCGCGTCGTCCTCTGCGGAGCTCTCGGCCTCAGCGCCCTCGGCAGCTCCCTCAACGCCCTCTTCGCCCTCTTCGACCTCTTCCTCACGGGCGAGCTGGACGGACGCGATGACGGTCTCGTCCGGATCGTCGAGCAGCTTGACGCCTTCGGGAATCTCGAGGTCCGCCAGGCGGAGCGTGTCGCCGATCCCGAGCGCCGAGACGTCGGCCTCGAGCCCGCCCTGCGGGATCTCGAGCGGCAGCGCCTCGATGTTGATCTCGTTCGTGACCTGGTTCAGGACACCGCCCTCGCGCACGCCGATCGAGTCGCCGACGAGCGTGATCTCGATCGCGGTCTGGATGACCTGATCGAGGCGGACTTCCTGAAGATCGACATGTGTGATGTTGCCGCGAACCTTGTCGCGCTGGTAGTCCTTGAGGATCGCCGAGTGAGCCGAGCCGCCGTCGACCTCCACCTCGAGCACTGCATGCGACCCGGCCGCGCCCGTGAGCGCCGTCCGCAGGTCGCGCTCGGCGATCGCGATCGAGATCGGGTCGGTCCGCCCGTAGAGGACGCCCGGGATCAGCCCCTGCCTGCGCAGGCGGCGAGACTCCGCAGACCCGAGCAGGGTCCGCTGAGAGACAACGAGCTTGACGCGCTCTCCAGCCACAGCGGCGGATTCTACTTACCGAGGTATGGGTGATGCTGCACCCGCAT
>Ga0265327_10005010_pt1 | contig 11352 bp, 7 predicted proteins | sample 41621metaG_FD_202089 | JGI IMG/M metagenome (GOLD analysis project Ga0265327, IMG submission 202089) | Rhizosphere microbial communities from Carex aquatilis grown in University of Washington, Seatle, WA, United States - 4-16-21 metaG | ecosystem: Host-associated > Plants > Roots > Rhizosphere >...
GCCTCGCCGTCCAGCCGCCCGTCCAGCAGCGCGTCGAGTTCCGCCGCCTCCGCCGCCAGGTCGCGCTGCTCGCGGTTTTGGATGTACGAGCGGACGACGCCGCGCTCGGCCTGGCGGTCGGCGTAGCGCCCGGACATCAGCGAGGACTTGGGATAGAAGGTGAAGTCCACCTCGGCATCGACATTGGACAGCCCGCAGCGCAGCGCGGTGGTGCGCGCGCCGTAGAGGGCGGCGTTGACCGCCAGCCGCTCGAACACCGCGGGCACCGGCTCGAACGCGTAGACGCGGGCGGCGGGGCAATGGTGGTTGACGAACAGCGTGAACAGGCCGATGTTGGCCCCCACGTCGAACACGCAGTCGCCGTCCGCCAGCGACAGGCCGTGGCGCAGGTAGCCGCGCTCTGCAAAAATCTGCCGGTATAAATAATCCGTCTCGGCCGCCTCGTACTGGGCGACGGCCATGCCGTTGGGCAACAAATAGCGGACATGGCCGTCCACGACCGGCGCAAACCCCGGCCTGGGCGTGGCGTAGGCGACCAGGCGGCGGTCGCCGGCCGAATCCTCGCGGACGAGGGCGGCGGCATCGAGAACGCCCTCGTGCTCGCGCAGCCGCGCCTCGATCTCGCCCAGCTCGACGCGGTGGCCGCGCAGCTTGACCTGGTGGTCGGCCCGGCCCAAAAACTCCAGCACGCCGTCCGCCCGCCAGCGGGCGAGGTCGCCCGTCCGGTACAGCCGGCCGCCGTGCCCGCCGAAGGGGTCGGGCAGGAAGCGCGCGGCGGTCAGCGCCGGCTGGCCCCAGTAGCCGCGCGCGACGCCCTCCCCGCCGATGTGCAGCTCGCCGGGCACGCCGACCGGCACCGGGCCGCCGCGCGCGTCGAGCAGGTAGATCCGGGTGTTGGCGACGGGCCTGCCGATGGGCACGGGCCGCGCCGCCTCGGCGTCCGCCGCGGCCAGGGCGCAGGCGCTGGCCCACACGGTCGCCTCGGTCGGGCCGTACTCGTTGCTCAACGCCGCTTGCGGCAGCCGCGCGAAGTGGCGGCGGACCGCCTCCTTCGGGCAGGCCTCGCCCGCCACGATGACGCTGGACAGGCTGTCGAGCTGGCCGGGCCGCGCCAGCTCCAGCAGCAGCGCGTACAGCGACGGCAGGCACAGCAGGTGCGTCGCCCGCTGCGCGGCCACTAGCGCGGCCAGCGCGGCGGGGTCTTTCTGCGCCCCCTCCGGGGCCAAAATCAAGCTGCCGCCCCGGCCCAGCGTCCAGAAGATGCCGGCCACCGAGCTGTCGAACGCGAACGAGGACAGCAGCAGGAAGCGCCCCGGCGGCCCGGCGTAGAAGCCGGCGCGCGCGCAGGTCGAATGCACCGCGTTGCGGTGGCCGACCACCACGCCTTTGGGCGCGCCGGTCGACCCCGAGGTGTAGATCAGGTAGGCGGCCTGGCCCGGGCGGGCGGCGGCGGGCGGCTTGTCCGGGGAATAACCGGCCACCTCCGCCTCCGCGTCCAGGCAGACGGCCCGGCCCGGCCAGGGCGGCAGCCGCCCCAGCAGCGCCGACTGGGTCAGCAAGACCTCCGCCCCGCTGTCGGCCAGCAGGTGGGCCACGCGCCCGGCCGGGTAGTCCGGGTCGACCGGCACGTAGGCCGCGCCCGCCTTCAGGATCGCCAGCATGCCGACCAGCATCGCCGCCGAGCGCTCCACGCACAGCCCGACCCGGTCTTCCGCCCCCACCCCCAGCGCGCGCAGGCGCCGCGCCCACTGGTTGGCCCGGGCGTCCAGCTCGCCGTAGCAAAGCCGCCCGTCCCCGCACACCACCGCCACCGCCTCGGGAGCCGCCAAGGCCCGCGCCTCGAACAGCTCGTGCAGGCACACGTCCTGCGGATAGCCCGCCGACGTGGCGTTCCATTCGACGAGAAGTTGACGGGACTCGCGTTCCGTCAGCAGTGGAAGTTCGCGCAAACGGGTCTCGGGCTGGTCGATGATGGCCTGGAGCAAGGTCTCAAACTGGCCGGCCATCCGCGCAATGGTTTCATGCTCGAACAAATCGGCGCGGTAGTGGAACGAGGCCAGGTATCCCCCGCCCTGCTGCGTCACCGTGACCGTCAAATCAAAGGTCTCGCCGCGCTCGTCCAGGTGGATCGGCTCCACCGTCCACCGGCCCCAGCGGACTTGCCCGCCCTCCTCGCCCAGCGTCACACTGGCGAGATCCTGCGTGGCCCCGGATTGCCCGGCGCGGAACACGAACAGGGTCTGGAATATCGGCCACTGGCCCTGGCCACGCTCGGGCTGCAAGCGCTCGACCAGCAGGGAAAACGGGAATGCCTGGTGCGCCAGCGCGTCCAGCACGGCCTGCCTCTCGGCCGCCAGACAGTCGGCGAAGGTCTCCTCGCCGGCCAGCCGGCTGCGCACGGCCAGCGGGTTGACGCAGTTGCCGACAACGTCGGCGAAGCGGGCCTGCTCGCGCCCGCTGCTGGCGACGCCGACGATGATGTCCCGCTGATGGCTGTGGCGGTGCAGCAAAACCTTGTAGGCGGCCAGCAGCGTCATGAACACCGTCGCCCCCTGCCGCTCCGCCAGCGCCCGCAAGCCTTGGCCGAGTTCGGGCGCAAGCCGCAGCGGGCAGGACCGGCCCCGGTAGCTTGGCGTCTTGGGCCGGGGGAAATCGGTGGCCAGATCCAGCACCGGCAGCTTGCCGTCCAACTGGGTGCGCCAATACGCCCAGTCCGCCTCGCTCCTAGGCGATTGCAGGTAGGCTTGCTGCCCCGCCACGAAATCGCCATAGCCGGCCCGGACGGCCCGGACGGCCTGGCTCGCGTCCGGATCGTCGTACAGCGAGCGGAGTTCCTCCAGCAGGATCATCACCGCCCACAAATCCACCGCGATGTGGTGGACGCAAAACAGCAGGCTGAAACCGCCCACGCCCTGCGGGTACAGCGTGACCCGCGCAACCGGGCCATGGGCCAAATCGAAGGGCGCCAGCGCGCGTCGGCTGAGATCCTGCCGCAAGCGCTGATCCGGCCAGGACGCCGCGTCGACCAACGTGAAATAATCGTTCAATTCGGTCAGCGGCAGGGCCGTCTGCGCCACCGCATCGCCTTCCTGGCGGTAGACCGTGCGCAAAATCGCATGCCTTTCCAGCAGCCTGCGCAGCGCGCGCTCGAAGCGTGGCAGATCCAACTCGCCTTGAACGCGCAAAGCCGCTTGCACGTTGTAGACCGGGCTGTCCGGGTCGCGCTGATGCACGGCCCAGATGCCCTGCTGGGTCAAAGACAGCGTGCCGCCGGGCGGCGCGATTGCCAAGCTTTGCTGGCCCGCCTTCGCTTCGGCCAATAGCACCGCGACCTGTTGAAGCGGGTGTTCGGACAGGAACAAGGCCAAGGGCGCGTCCGAACCCAGCAGACCGTCGACCGCATGCTTGAGTTCGACGGCCTTCAGCGAATCCAGGCCCAGCGCGCACAGCGACGCCTCGGCGGACAGCGACGAGGGGCTGGTTTTCAGCAGGCGGGCGGCCTGGCTGCGCAGAAAATGGGCGATCAGCGGCGCACGTTCCACCGGGGCAAGCTCGTGCAAAGCCTCTTTGAGCCATTGCGCGGAATCGTCTTCGCGCTTGCCGTCCGCGGCATCCATCCCGCCAGCGCTTGCCAGCACGGCCAGCCCGTGGTCGAGATAGGCTTGTTTGCACTCGGCCCGCCTCAGCTTGCCGCTGGAGGTTTTAGGGATGGCACCCGGCTTGACCAGCACCAAATCGGCGGCGGACAGCTCGCACGCTTCGGCCAAAACCTGCCGCATCGCCGCGAAGACGGCGGCAAAATCTTGTCCGCGCATCGCCTCGCGGCCCATCTCGGCGACGACCACCAGCGCCTCCTCCTCGTCCAGCGTCGCCGAGAACGCCGCGCAGCCTTCAGGCCGCAGCGATGACACTCCGTCAGTTAGCGCACGCTCGATGTCTTGCGGATAATAATTGCGGCCTCTGACGATAATCAGATCCTTGATCCGCCCGGCCACATGGAGCTGGCCCTGGCTGAAAAACCCCAGGTCGCCCGTGCGCAAATAGCCAGTGCCCGGCTGGTCGGCCAGTGGGGCGCGGAAAGTCGCGGCGGATTCTTCAGGCCGGTTCCAGTAGCCCTGCGCCACGCTGGGCCCTGCGACCCATATTTCGCCGGTCTGCCCCTCGTCGCAGGCTTGCAGGCTGTGCGGATCGACGATGCGGACTTCATGGCCACGCCCGGCGCGGCCGCAAGCCACCGACTCGCCGGGGTTCGGAAGGGGCTCCCGCCGATCCGGGCCGCTGACGAACAGCGTCGCCTCGGCCAGGCCGTAACAGGGGAAAAAACTGTCCTCACGGAACCCAACATCGACGAAAGCGCGGCTGAAACGCGCCAGCGTCGCCGCCCTGACCGTCTCCGAACCGTTGAAGGCCAGCCGCCACGCGCTCAAATCCAAGCCGCGCCGCTGCTCGTCCGTCACTTTGCGGACGCACAAGTCGTAGGCGAAATTGGGGCCGCCGGCGGTGCTGGCCCGATAGTCCGAGATGGCCTTGAGCCAGCGCGCCGGCTTTTCCAAAAACGCCATCGGCGGCATCAACACCGCCGTCGAGCCGGCGTACAGCGGCTGCACAATGTTTCCGATCAGCCCCATGTCGTGATAGAACGGCAGCCAGCCCACGACCGTGGACGCCTCCGTGTGCCCGAAGCGCTGCCTGATCGCCTCCTGGTTGCTCATCAGATTGCCATGGCTCACCATCACGCCCTTAGGATGGCCGGTGGAGCCCGAGGTGTACTGCAAAAAAGCCAAATCCTCCGCCTGCGGCTCGACCGGCCTCCATTGACTTTCGGCGAACGGCTGGTCGGTTCCCCACCATTCCAAGGCAGACAGCTCGGAAAAGCCCGACAGCTTCTCGCCGAGGCCCACCGTAGACAGAACCAGGCGCGGCGCGGAATCCCGAATCAGCGGCAATAGTCGGCCCAGGTTGTGCCTGGACGGCGGATTCGCCGGCACGGCAATGACCCCGGCGCATAAACAGGCGTAGAACGCCTCGATAAACGCCAATCCGGGCGGATAAAGCAGCAAGGCGCGCTGGCCCGCCATATGATTGGCCTGGAGCTGCGCGGCGATGGACAAAACCCGCTGATGCAGTTCGGCAAAGCTCAACCGCGCCTGTTCGTTTTCCCCGTCGGCTAGGAACACATAAGCCGTCTTGTCGGGCGTCTGCCCGGCCCGCATCCGCAGGATGTCGGCTAGGTGGGTGGCCTGTCCGGGGCGATTTGTTGGCGACAAGGATTCATCTGGTCGGCGCACGGCTGACTCCTTAAAATAATAGGGTTTGGATATTGGTTAGAGGCCGTACTAAGATCAACGGCCAGAAATCTCGCGGATGCCCAACTTGAATCGACTAAGAAACATAGTTGAGATAAGAGCGATAAAACGGCAAAATCGACTTGGCCGGAAGCCCCGCGCACAAGCCTAGCGCGAGCACCGCGTTGTAATAAACGTTTTTCGTCGGCATTCCCTGGCCTAGCGCGAAAACGCCCTGGACGGCGCTGCGTCGAGTATGCCAATCGACATTGAATGAAATCGCCGTATCCAAGCTGCGAACATGGTGCAGCATGCCCGGTGGCATATACAGCATGTCCCCCGGCCCGACGACACAGCGCATCGGCCGCGCCTGCCGATACTCCGAATGCAGCGAGACATCCGGGTTTTCGGCATCGACCTTGAACCAGCGCCATTGATACCGGTGGCAGAACGCCCTTTGCTCATAGGGCAACAGGATGAAACGCTTGCGGCCGGCGACCTGGAAAAACAGGTTATGAGTCAGCAGACAATCAAAATGCAGGGGCGTCAGGCTGTGGGTTGGGCCAAGAAAAAACTGGGCGAACCGCCACCAGTCACGCCGGTAAAACCTTGGAAAATAGCCCGCCGGAAACCCCTCCAAATCGCTGTCCGCATCCGGCAAAATACTCAGCAAAGGCACATCATGCAGATAAGCCGGCCGATCCTCGGCGCAGGCCGCGCCGTCGCGCAGCAAGGCCTCATAGCGCGCCAACGAATCCAGATAATCCGACAGGCTGGACTCGACCGTCCTCAGCGCCATCACACCCTTATCGGCCAAGCCTTGCTTGAGTTTGACCCTCGCGTTTCCCGACACCGCACGGAGATGGGCGGGCGTCCAGCGCGACAAGGCCGAGCATTCCTTCAGCGCGGCCGACACCACTACTGGGCGGGCCTTCTCCACATACTCGGAGAAAAACGCCGCCGGCGTCAGGCCATCCCTGCGCTCGACGTCCGCGCCATCCCTCTGCGCGTCAAATTCAGCCAATATTTCCGATGCTGCCGACATGCGCCAACCTCAGCTTTCTGTGGACAATGCCGCCCCAGCGGCCTCAGCCATCTGTTTACGCAAACTCAGCGGACGCAGATCCGTCCATATCTCGCTGATATAATCAAGGCATTCTTGCTTTGCACCGGTTTTGCCACCCGCCCGCCAGCCGCTGGGAATCTCCTTGTAATCCGGCCAGATAGAATATTGCTCTTCATGGTTGACGACCACTTGATAAGTGGTGTTGTCTTCCTCTTCGTCCCAAGCCATGCTTGACCTCTGTCGTCTTTTAAAAAACCAACCCCGCGCCAAGCCATTCACAACTAGACGCCGCCTATGTGCCGCATTAAAACCATTAAACAAGCGGGTCGTGACACTCGATTGCTTGGTTTGAACTGACGCGCAAATCACACTAGCCATACCTATACACGATCCGTGCCATGGCTTTTGACACGCTATAACTAACCTGCATATTATTGGATTTAGGACAGCATTGCGCGAAATGCCATTGCATTTGCGGTAGATACCACAGCATAAAGACTGTGGTTATTTTTCCGGGGGAGATACTGGCGGAAAACTGGCTTTATTGTCGCTGTTCCCAGACAAGCTGCGGAATATGGGTGGACAATGAATAATAGCGGGGACAGCGCGGATGGACGGAGGCGCGCGGGGCACCACGACTGGCACGCCAGGGGCCGGACGAACGTCGTCGGCGCGCTGCACGGGAGGGCCTTGCTGGCGGTGGCCCTGTTCCAGGGGGCGGTCAACGCCGACGTGCTTTTCGCCTGGGTGGCGCAGGCCCTGCCGCCCAGCTGCCCGCCCGCGCCGTCCTCGTCATGGACAACGCCGCCTTCCACAAACGCGCCGACATCCGCGAGGCCGTCGCCGCCGCGGGCCACACCCTGGAGTTCCTGCCCCCCTACTCCCCCGACCTCAACCCCATCGAGCGCAAGTGGGCGCAGGCCAAGGCCATCCGCCGACGCACCCAATGCTCCATTGACGAGCTGTTCGCAGGGGGCGGGCTGTAATCAATTTATTTTGGTTTAGCTATAGGCGGTGTAACGGTAATCATCCACCCCGGCACGGGCGACACTGGCATCAAAGCACACGCCCACCGGAATACAGAGCCACTCGAAACTCGCCTCCAAAGGTGCCAGCCATTGCTCGCATCGGACTAGCTGTTCAAAGGTCTGACGATGTTCAGGCAATTCGGAGCTGAACTGAGCCAGCAAGGAACGATAATTCCCGCCCCAATCCTTATGCTTGGCTAAGGGATTTGCGGATGTTCGGCTGCAACAGAGGCAGCTCCGCTATTGCCCGTTCCACCGGCTCGGCCACTTGCAGTGTTTGCAGATTAAGCAGCCCTGCCCGCTCCGCCGCGCCTCGATACAGGCCCCAAGTGCCGGAGGCAAGCTGACCGTAGGCAAGATGATAATCACGGTTGAGCGAGATCACCAATTCATCCGAGCCGCCTTTTAACCGCCGCTGCCCTGGCAAAGGCCAGCCCTTGTTGATCGAAAAGGCCGAGCGGGCAACCGCCTGCTCTACCAACAGATAGAAGTTTTTAAGCTGCTTGTGGGTGTCATCTTTTATGTGCCCCTGGAATGCCGGCCATAACCCAAAGATAGTCAGCAAGACTTGGAACCCTTCCAAGCGATTGCTCTGGGCGGTGAGATGGGGAATGAGGTCTCGCGCCCGTGTAGTCCAAATAGGCTGCAACCCAAGAGGATCGCGGCCAACAGAGGGTCGCAACAACCCGTCACCACGTTCTGAGAGAAAGAGAGGCATATTTTCCTTTTTCCTGTTTTGTTCAACTGCTTGAACGCCCAATGAGGGCCAAATAATCCATAACGGGTTGAAACTGGCCTGTTGGAAATTCCCCTTGTATCAAGGATCGTAGGAGTATAATGTAATTTTTTGTATTCCTTCGCCAAATCAAAGCGCGAACTTTTCGCCTGAGAAGGCCATGCCATGAACGATGAAATCCTAACCATCAAGCAAGTGGCTGTTTACCTCAAGGTCAACGAGCGGACCATCTACCGCCTTGCCGCCAATGGCGGAATACCAGCCTTTAAGGTAGGCAACTCCTGGCGGTTTCAGCAAGCCGAGCTTGCCGCATGGATCAAAACGCAACAGACTGGAAAGACCCTGGCCGAAGCAGGAGGAGAAACGCAGCCATGAGCCGTGACATTGGATTGGATGCGGTAAAGCGCAGCTTGGCGCAAGGCTCATGCAGCCTAGACCAACTCTGGCAAGATCATGCTTTGCTGTGGCAGCAACTCGGCTGGAACCTTACGCAGGTCAGGCTGTGGCTGGGCTGCTTGCCGAATATTCAAATCCAAACCGACGCCCACGCTGAAACTAACTACCGGCTCGAAGGAAAGTTACAGGCGGGCGGGCAAAGCTTGGCCGACCACCTCGTCGCCTTGCTGGAAGCCACCGGCAGGCGGCCGCTGCCTTTGGCGCAAGTACTAGGCAAACTACCCGCTGGCCTAGTGGTGACGGAAGCCATGCTCCGCGCCGCCGCCAACGCCGACTCCCGGCTTGAATTGAAAGGCCCGCTGGTGAAGCTGGCCTAACCTACGAACATTTTGGACACACGATGACCACGGAACCGACCCTAGACCCGCGTTACCAGCAAATCCGCAAACACTACCGCGAACTGACCGAACACACCCCGCTGAATGCCGACCAGGCGTTCCTCAAAGCCGGTTTGGTGTGGGGCATCCACGAAGGCAAGCAAACTCCCGGCGTCTTGTTGGTCGCCCTCGATCCCGGCCATTGGGAAACCTCCCGCGACGACAAACTGGAGCTTCTGGCCTACGAACTGCTCGCCAGCGTCGAGGGCGACTGGCCGGTGTTCGCGCATCTGCAAGACGACAAAAACACCCGCTGCTACAGCCTATTTGGCAAGGCCGGCACCCATTCGGTCGATGCAATCCCCGGCCTGCAATACCTCAGCCAACACAGCCGCTTGGGCGAAGACCCGACCTTCAAATGGTCGATGGATGTCTACACCCGGCTGATGCACCGCTTCGACGCCTTCCACGAACAGGTTTACCACAACGTCAAAGACCGGGTGAACGACAAAAACGACATCATTGAAGAAGTCGCCAAGCTGCTGTTTCTGGAAACCTTCCGCGTCCATCATGGCGAAGAACTGACGTTCACCGACCACGAAGGCAAGACCCGGCGCTTCCACGACGTGTTTCATTATCAATACGTTGCCAAACAGGGCGCGAAAGCCGTGGAGCAAATCAAAGCCGCGTTTGAAGCCTTCAAGGCCCATGACGATTATGTCGTCGTCACCGACGACGGCAGCCGCAACGCCATCTTCCCCGCCGATTCCCATCTGCGCCTGACCCAGCCGAAAAACTACGAAACCCTGCTCGAAGCCATGCAGAACTTAGGCCCAGTCACGGACAACCAAGGCCGCGAAGTCAAAGCCGCCGGCACCTTGGCCGATGTCGCCGGCGATTTGCTAGGCCGGGTGTTTGATGTGTTCCTGCGGGCCAATTTTGAATCCAAAGGCGGCTTGGGCGTTTACCTGACGCCCAACCCGGTCAAGCAAGCCATGCTGGAAATCGCCCTGCACGATCTCCAGCAAGACAACGCCGCGATGGAACGGCTCACCGCCGGCGCGTTCCGCTTCTGCGACCCTACCTGCGGCTCGTTCGGCTTCGGCTCGGTGGCTTTGAGCCATATTGAAAGCCTCGTCGATCACTTGGGCGGCATCGGCGACACGCAAAAGGCCACGCTCAAGCAAACCCTGCGCGACACCGCCTTCACCGGAGCCGACGCCGCCCCGCGCATGGTCATGCTGGCGCGGGTCAATATGGCGCTGCAAGGCGCGCCGAAGGCGAAGATTTTCTACACCGACAACTCCCTGACCAGCCAAGCCTTCAAGGCCAATAGCTTTGACTTGATCTGCACCAACCCACCGTTTGGCACGCCCAAATTCAGCAGCGACAAAAAAGGCAAGGAATCCAAAGATCGCTACGAAGCGCAGATGGAGCAAGTCCTAGGCGGTTTCCGCCCCGCCGAAAAAGTCGCCGACAGCTACAACGCCTATTACGACTACCTGAAAATGAAATGGGAAGACACCGGCGACTTGACCCTAAACGCCGACGGCACGCCGGTCTGGCCCGGCTATCGCACTGACTTGCGCAATGTCGGCACGCCTAAAAAGCCACAATACCGGCTGTTCCCCTCCCCGTCCGGCCTCGCCTTGGGCAGCAAACCCGACGGCAAAGGCAACTGGAAACCGGTCGGCGCGACCATCGACCCGGCGGTGTTGTTCATCGACCGCTGCCTGCAACTGCTGCGCCCCGGCGGGCGGCTGTTGATCGTCTTGCCCGACGGCGTGTTGTGCAACTCCGGCGACAGGTATGTGCGCGAATACATCATGGGGCGTAAGGACGAGAAAACCGGCCAATTCGTCGGTGGCAAAGCCATCGTAAAAGCCGTGATTTCCTTGCCCGCCGACACCTTCAAACTCTCCGGCACCGGCGCGAAAACCTCTGTGCTATACCTGCAAAAACGCCTCGCCAGCCCGGACAACCCCGAACAATTCCTGCCCGAACCGCAAGGCGATGTGTTCATGGCCGTCGCCGAGACTTTGGGGTATGTCGTCAAAAACAATATCGAGGATTACTCCTCGGGCGTGCCGAATGATTTGGATAAGATTGTTGGGGCTTATCGGAGGGGGGAGTGATGTATACGATACGTGTTAAACCAGAAATCCTTGAACATCGCCTAGATTGTGGATTTTATAACCCAAAAGGTTTGGCTGCCTCAAAAAAGCTAATGAGCCATCTTCCTGTCAAGCCATTGTCAGCTCTGGTAGACCAATCTCGAACCATAACCAATGGTGTACGTGGGCCTGAGTGGGCCGAAACCAATTACAAAATGATTCGGTTACAAGACTGTGATGATTGGGTGGTTAACCATGAATCAGCCGCTTCTATCTCACAGAGACAATTTGAAGAGAATCGTCGTTGCAAGCTTCAACCTAATGATGTAGTCGTGGCGGTAGGTGGTTAT
>Ga0265327_10005013_pt1 | contig 11351 bp, 5 predicted proteins | sample 41621metaG_FD_202089 | JGI IMG/M metagenome (GOLD analysis project Ga0265327, IMG submission 202089) | Rhizosphere microbial communities from Carex aquatilis grown in University of Washington, Seatle, WA, United States - 4-16-21 metaG | ecosystem: Host-associated > Plants > Roots > Rhizosphere >...
GCGCCGGGCGCCTTCAAGGTGACGCTTGAGGTGGATGGCGTGGCCGTGGAATCGAAGTCGTTCGAGGTGCGCGCCGATCCCGCCGCGCCGCAGACGCTCGCCGAGCACAAGGCGCGCGAGGCGTTCGTGGTGGAGCTGGCGACGTTGCAGTCGCAGGTCGATTCGCTGGCGAAGGTCGTCACCGCGAAGCGCGCGGCGGCGACCGGCGACGAAGCCGCGAAGCTGCAGGCGATCGAGCAGCGGCTCGTCGGCGGTGGCTTCGGCGGGCGTGGCGGTCGCGGCGGTGCGGGCGCGGGCGGTGAAGCGCCTCCCGGGGCGCCTCCGGCCGCGGGCGCGGCGCCAGGTGCGCCGGCTGCGGCGCCGGCCGCGGGCCGCGGCGGACGCGGCGGCGGCGTGCAGGCCGTGCGCCAGCGGCTCGGCGGTCTGCAGAACGTCTATACGATGTCGGGCGCGCGCACGGGCACCTTCGCGCCGCCGACGGGCGCGATGCGCGCGACGCTCGCCGAGACCAAAGCCGACCTCGCCAAGATCGTGACCGAACTCGGCGGCGCGCCGGCGGCGAAGGCGGGCGCGAAGAAGAAGTCGTAAGGCGGTCAGTGAACGAAGCGGCCCGCGCCCCTCGGCGCGGGCCGCTTCGTCGTTACGGGTGCGCTTCGAAGAAGGCGATCATCTTCGCCTTCACCGTCTGCGCCTGCTCGATGTGCGGCAGGTGGCCCGACGAATCGACGGGCACGAATTCCACGTTCGGGATGTTGCGCCGCACCACCGCCGACATCTCGAACGGCACCGTGTGGTCCTGGCGCCCCCAGATGAGTTCCACCGGCATCCCCGCCTTCGCGACGGCGCCGAAGAGCTGGTCGAAGTCCGTCTGCGAGAGCGTGACGCTGGTGCGGAGGAGCGAGCGTCCGAATCCCTTGTACCGCATCTGCGGGCGGTACTGGTCGGCCCACGTGGGGTAGCGTTCGGGGTGCAGGAAGTCGGAGTACTGCCCCTCGGCCCTGCCCGGAAGTTGCGTGACGTTGAAGAACCACTCGCCGAACACCGGGAGCTTCAGGAATCCGGGAAGCGACGGCGCGCCGCTCACCGGATCGACGAGGGTGAGCGTGCGCACGCGCGCGCCGTGTCCGCCGGCGTAGTGCGCCGTCACGTAGCCGCCGAAGGAGAGGCCGGCGAGGTCGAACTTGCCCGTGAGGTGAAGCGAGTCGAGGAGTTCGTCGAGCTGACGGTCGTACAGCGCGCCGTCGTAGGCCGTGTTGGGGCGGTCGGAGAAGCCGCGGCCGTAGAGGTCGTAGCGGAGCACGCGGTACCCTGCCCCGGTGAGCGCGACGACGGACGAGTCCCAGATGTACATCGGCACCGACATGCCGTGTACGAGCACGACGAGGCGTCCGCTGTCGGGGCCGGTGAGTTCGTAGTGCGTGACGCCCGGCGTGAGCCGAGCGAACTTGCCGGGCGCGCCGCTCCGGGCGGCATCCCCGATCGTCTCGCGCTCGGGGATCTTCGCGTAGCCGTACAGGGCGCAGGCCACCACCAGCAACACGACGACCGCGACGGTTCCCACGAACAGACGACGCACCATGACATCCCCCGGAACGGAGCCGCGGCATGCGGCTGGCGGCGCCGGCAGTTCGCGCCGGCGCGACGCTACGTTAGCATATGGGAGTCCAACGGGCCATTGGAGGAAGTAAGGTGCCGCTCTCGAACGCTCTCGTTCGCTCGTTCGTCGTTCTCGTCGCCGGTTCGCTCGTGAGCGGCGCCGTGCTCGCGCAGGCGCCCGCGCCAGCCGCGCCGCAGGCGCCGCAACTCGCCCTCGCGCCCTGCGCGGGCCGCCCCGCGAGCGACACCGCGCGCTGCGGCACGCTCGAGGTGTTCGAGAACCGCGAAACGAAGAAGGGACGGACGATCCGGCTCAACGTGCTCGTGCTCCCGGCACGCAACAAGGTGCACGTGTTCGACCCGGTCTTCTGGCTCGACGGCGGGCCGGGCGCCGCGGCGACGCGCGCCGTCGGCGCGGCGCGCGGCGGCGTGCTGACCGCGCTCAACGCCGACCACGACGTCGTCTTCGTGGATCAGCGCGGCACCGGCAAGTCGAACGGGCTCGACTGCGACATCGGCGACGACCCGCGCGACGCCGCCTCCTACTACGGACCGATACTTCCCGTGTCGCTCGTGAAGGCGTGCCGCGCGAAACTCGAGCCCCTCGCCGACCTGCGCCTGTACACGACGCCGATCGCCATGGACGATCTCGACGACGTGCGCAACGCGCTCGGCTACGCCGAGGTCGACATCGTCGCGGCGTCGTACGGCACCATCGCGGCGCAGGTCTACATCCGCCAGCACGGCGACCGCGTGCGCGCGGCGTTCCTCTCCGGCGTCGCGACGCCGAGCATCAAGCAGCCGCTCCTCTTCGCGCGCGCCGCGCAGGTGGCGCTCGACTCGCTCTTCGTCGACTGCGCCGCCGACGCCGATTGCGCCAAGGCCTTCCCGAAGTTGCGCGCCGACTTCGCGGCGGCGCTCGCGCGATTCGACCATGGTCCCGTGGACATCGCCGTGCCCGACAGCGGCGCGTCCGCGCCCCGGCACGTCGCGCTGCCGCGCGAGACGTACGTGGAGCGGTTGCGCCTCCTGCTCTACGGCACCACGACGGCGCGCCTCGTGCCGAAGATCGTGCACGCCGCGGCAGCGGGCGACTTCGAGCCGTTCGTGCGGGAGACTCGGTCGCGGAACGTCGGCGGCTCGCTCTCGCGCGGCATGTACCTCACCGTGACCTGCTCGGAGGGCGTCCCGTTCATCACGGCGAAGGAGCTCGCCGACGCCTCGCGCGGCACGTTCGTCGGTGAGCGTCGGGTGCGCGCGCACCAGGCCGCGTGCGCCGAATGGCCGCGCGGCGAAGTGCCCAAGGGGTACACCGACGCGGTCGCGTCGAACGTGCCGGTGTTCCTGCTCTCCGGCGCCGTCGACGGCTCGACCCCGCCCTCGTACGGCGCCGGCGCGGTGAAGAAGCTCTCCGCCGGCCGGCAGGTCGTCGTCCGATACCTCGGCCACCAGATGGACAGCCCCTGCGTGGTGGAGATGCTCGGCCGGTTCATCGCGACGGCGTCGGCCTCGAGCGTGGACGTGTCGTGCACGAAGACGATCCGGCGTCCGCCGTTCGTGACGCAGTAGGCGGGGAGCCGGGAGTACCCTTCCGGAGGGAGCGGACCGCCCGGAGTGAAACGCGCCAACCCTTTTGCCCCGTAGGGCATCTAAGGATGCGAGCGTTTCACCTCCCCTCCCCCCGGAACGTCACATGTTCGGTGTCGTGTCGATCGTCGGCGTCGCCCTCGCCCTGCAGGCGCCGCAGGGCGCGAACTCCGTCGGTGACTCGGCGACGCGTCGCGCGGCGGCTCCGCCGCTCGCGGCCGCCGCGGTCGCCACCCACGCCGCGAAAGCGCCGGTGATCGACGGCGTCGACGACGATGCGGTCTGGCGCAGCGCGAAGATCATCTCCGATTTCAAGCAGTGGCAACCCACCGAGGGCGCGCCCGCGCGGTTCCGCACCGAGGCGAAGGTCGCCTACGACGCGGCCAACCTGTACGTCTTCGTGCGCGCCTTCGACCCGCACCCCGACAGCATTCTCCGCATCATGGAGCGCCGCGACAGCCAGACCGCGGCGGACATGATCTGGCTGTTCATCGACTCGTACCACGACAAGCGCACGGGCTACGAGTTCGGCGTGAACGCCGCGGGCGTGAAGGCGGACCAGGCGATCTACAATGACGGCAACGAAGATCGCGCCTGGGACGCCGTGTGGGACGTGGCGACGCGCGTCGATTCGCTCGGGTGGACGGCCGAGTTCCGCATCCCGTTCTCGCAGATGCGCTACGACCGGGCCCCCGATCTCTCGTTCGGCTTTCTCATCGACCGCGACATCTATCGGCTCGCCGAGCGTGTGAGCTGGCCGCTGTACCGTCCGTCGAAGGCCGGCATCGTCTCGCAGTTCGGCCAGCTCGACAGCCTGCAGCACCTCGAGGCGCCGCGCCGCTTCGAGGCCGTGCCGTACACCGTCACCAAGGCGGCGGCGGCGATCGAAGGGAATCGCTACGTGACGACGACCGCCGCGACGATCGGCGGCGATCTCAAGTACAAGATCGCGTCGAACGTCACCCTCGACGCCACGGTGAACCCCGACTTCGGCCAGGTCGAGGCCGACCCCGCCGTGCTCAACCTGAGCGCGTACGAGTCGTTCTTCGACGAGCGGCGTCCGTTCTTCGTGTCGGGGCGCGGCCTGTTCCGGTTCGACGTGAACTGCAGCCAGGTGAACTGCAACAGCGAGGGCCTCTATTACAGCCGGCGCATCGGCCGCACGCCGCAGCTCGCCGGCACGTACGGCGACACCGTGCCCCTCGCGCCGACGGCGATCGTGGGCGCGGGCAAGATCGTGGGGCGCTTCGCCGGCGGACTCACCGTGGGGCTGCTCGACGCCGTCACGGAGCGCGCGGCCGGCGTGCGCGACACCACGTTCGAACCGGGCACCAACTACGGCGTGCTGCGCGTCACGCAGGACCTGCGCGGCGGCAACACCACCGTCGGTGCGATGGTCACGGCCGTGAACCGCAGCACCGACCGCTGGTCGGCGCCGTACCTCGCGCGCAGCGCATACGTGGGCGCGATCGACCTCCGGCACCGTTTCTACAACGGGCAGTACGAGATCTCCGCTTCGGTCGACCAGAGCCAGGTCGCGGGGAGCGCGAGCGCCATCAAGGCGCTGCAGACCGACGCGGTGCACTACTACCAGCGCCCCGACGCGGGCCTCGCCTACGACAGCACGCGCACCTCGCTCGGCGGCGACGCCGAAGAGGTGCACTTCGGCAAGGTGGGGGGCGAGCACCTGATGTTCGAGACGTCGTACCTCCGCCGCTCACCGGGCTTCGAGATCAACGACCTCGGCTACCTGCGGCGCGCCGACCAGCAATCGTGGAACACCTGGGTCGGCTATTTCGACCGCCGCCGGACGTCGTGGTACACGCGCTTCCAGTGGAACAACAATTGGTGGCAATACTGGACGGCCTCGGGCATGGCGCAGGAAGCGGCGTACAACACCAACACGCACATCACGCTGCTCAACAACTGGCAGGTGCACGGCGGCTTCACGCTCGGCCAGCGCGGGAGCACGTACGACGACCGCCTGGCGCGCGGCGGCCCGGCGGTGCGTCAGGATCCGTACTTCGCGCCGTGGGCGGGCATCAACGGCGACGATCGCAAGGCCGTGGTGCCGTACCTCTGGTACAACTACTTCCAGGGGAGCGGCGGCCGCAATTCATCGACGAGCCTGAGCCCCGAGATCGACGTGAAGCTCACCGGGCGCTTCAGCTCGGCGTTCTCGCTGAACTGGTCGCACAACGTCACCGACAACCAGTGGTACGGCAACTTGACCGACGCGGCGAACGTCGTGCACTACACGTTTGCGCACCTCGACCAGCAGACGACGGGCCTCACGGTACGGCTCAACTACACGTTCACGCCCGACATCTCGCTGCAGGCGTACGCGCAGCCGTTCGTCTCGAAGGGAACGTTCACCAACGTGCGCCAGCTCTCGGCCACGCCGCGCGCCGACCGGTACGACGACCGGTACGCGACCTACGCCGACACCTCGGTGACGAACGACCCCGGCGGCTTCAACTTCAAGGAGTTCCAGTCGAACCTCGTGTTCCGCTGGGAGTACCGGCCGGGGTCGACGCTCTTCGTCGTCTGGAACGAAGGACGGCAGGGGTCGACGGGCACGCAGGGGAACAACGACTTCAGCGGCGACGTGCGCGACCTGATGCGCCTGCACCCCGCGAACACGGTGCTCGTGAAGCTCGCCTACTGGCTCGACTGGTAGCGCCCGCGCGGCCGGAGGCCGCTCCACTCACACGATGAGGGGAGCGGCCTCCTCGGCGAGATGCTGCACGGCGGTCTCCATCTGCGCCATGCGCGTGCGGAAACTCAGCACGCAGACGCGCGCGAGGTAGCGCCCGTCGACGGTGCACCCCGAGAGGAGCACTTTCCCCCGCGCCGTGACGCGTTCCACCCACTGCTCCGTGGCGGCGTTCTGCGCCTCGAGCGTGGCGAGCGCGGGCGACGCGAGGTGAAAGGCGAAGAGCGAGAGTTGCGGCGCCGCGTCCATCACGACGCCGGGGATCGTCGCGACGCGCTCCGCCGCCCAGACGGCGAGCGCGCGCTTCTCGGCGATCGCCGCGCGATAGCGCGCCGCGCCGAACATCTTCAGCGCGAGCCAGACGCGCAGCCCGGGAAACCCGCGCGAGAGTTCGGGACCGTACTGGTGCGGGTCGTAGAACTCCTCGTCGGTGTGCGGGAGGTAGCCGGCGGTCGCCGAGTGCACGGCGCGGAGCGCGGCGGCATCGCGCACGAGGAGCGCGCCGGTGCCGTACGGGAGGAACATCCCTTTGTGCGGGTCGAGCGTGAGGGAGTCGCCGCGCGGAAGTCCGCGCAGGAGCGGCCGCAGCTCGGGGCACGCGTGAAAGAACGCGCCGTAGGCGCCGTCGATGTGATGCCACATCCCTTCGCGCGCGGCGACGTCGGCGATCGCGTCGAGCGGGTCGACGGCGCCGGTGTTCGTCGTGCCCGCCGAGGAGCAGACGCAGAACGGCACGAGGCCCGCGGCGCGGTCGGCGGCGATGGCGGCCTCGAGCGCGTCGATGCGCATGCGGTACGCGCCGTCGACGGGAATGACGCGCACGCGATCGTCGCGGATGCCGGCGAGCTTCGCGGCCTTGATGATCGAGAGGTGCGCCTGGCTCGACGTATAGATCGTGCCCGCGCGGATCTCGGCGCCGAGGTGCCGCTCGCGCGCGCAGACGATCGCGTTGAACGTCGCGCCCGAACCGCCGGTGGTGAGGAGCCCGGTCGAGCCCTCGGGGAACTCCATCCACGCGCAGAGCCAATCGAGGACGTTGGCCTCGAGCTGCACGAGCGCCGGCGCGGCCTGCCAGACGCCGGTGTAGCGATTGGTCGCGTCGGAGATGAAATCGGCGAGCGCGGCGGGATAGACGCCGCCCCCGGGGATGTAGCCGAGGTAGCCAGGCGACGGCGTCGTGAACGACCGCGGGATGAGGTCGTCGAAGAGCTGGTCGAGGAGCGGGTCGATCGCGCTCCCCTGCTCCGGCACGGGTTCACGGAGGGCACGGCAGAGGTCGGCGGCGTCGACGTTGCCGCGGCTCGGCTGTCGGTCGAGCGATGCGATGTGCGCGACGGCGCGCTCGACCACGTCGTGCCCCATGGCGAGCATCGCGTCGACGCCGAGTTCGAGGTTCGCGAGGTCGGCGGACGGGAGTCCGTGGGTGGTGGACGGAGTCATCCGGTCATCCTAACGACCGTCGCCGCGCCCTACAACACGCGCGCGCGGCGTTGGTAGATTCCCGTCATGGACATCGATCCCGTGGACACCGCCCAGAGCGTGGCCGAAGCGAAGGAGGCCGCGGCCGCCGACCGGCACGACTCGGCGCTCGGCACGCGCGTCGCGATCACCGTCGCCCTGCTCGCGACGTTCCTCGGCGTCTGCAAGGTGAAGGACGACAACATCGTGCAGGCCATGCAGCAGGCGCAGGCCGACAAGATCGACCACTGGTCGTTCTACCAGGCCCGCAACATCCGCGAGGAGATCGCGAACGCGACGGTGATGCAGTTGCAGCTCGCCGCCGCGGCGGCGCCGTCCGCTCCCGCGGCGACGCGCGCGGCGTACACGGAAGCGATCGCGAAGTACGAGGCGCTCGCCAAGGACCAGGCGGCGAAGAAGGAAGAGCTGCGCAAGCAGGCCGGAGACGACCAGGCGACGTACGACGCGCTCAACTACCGCGACGACCAGTTCGACCTCTCCGACGCGCTATGCGCGATCGCCATCTCGCTCCTCGCCGTGACGGTGCTCACGCGCAAGCGCTGGCTCTACTGGGTGGCGATCGTCGCGACGGTGGGCGGCGTGGTGATGGGACTCGCCGGCCTGCTCGGCTGGCACCTCCACTCCGACACGCTGGCGCGGCTCCTGTCGTAGGACGACTCCGGCTCGCGCGAGCCGGAGCCGTGCGGTTGCCCGAGGTTACTCGCGGCTCATCGACCAGCGACCGTGTGATGCCCGTCACCGCATCGCGCCGCGGGCGGTGTATGTTGTGGGGCAGAGTCCCAGTCTAATGATGTCATCGACGCTTCCTTCTCCCCGCACCGGGGCGGGATCCGCGCGCCGCAATTCGGCGCGTCGCGGATTCTGGCGCGCACTCGCCGCGATGGCGCTCTTCGGGGCGCCCGCCGCGTCCGCCACCGCGCAGGGCTCGGTCGCCGTGACGGTCGGCGACAGCGCGTTCATCGCCGTCGTCCGCGGCCGCGTGCTGAACGTGCCGGTGAAGATCGCGCCGGCGGGGGGCATGAACTTCGCGTCGCTGCAGGCGAATCTGCTCTTCAGCCCGGCGCGCTTTCACTTCGACTCGATCTCCAACGGCACGTTTTCGAGCAACTTCACCAAGAACCTCGCGAACGCCGGGTCGGGCTCGCTCACCGTCGCCTGGTTCAACGTCACCGGCCAGACCGCGCCCGACCTGCTGGCGACCATGTCGTTCCACGCCGACACGGCACGGGCCGGCGCCATCTCGTTCTCGACGCTCGGCGGCTCGCGCGTGCGGCTGAGCCCGTCGGCCGCCGGCAACCAGGCGGGCGCGAACATCCTCGGCAACCTCGTGCTCGGCGATCTCGACGTCTGCGTCGTGACCGGCGTCTGGGGCGACGTGAACGACGACGGCACCGTGAACATCGTCGACGCGCAACAGCTCGCGCGGCGCGCGGTGGGGCTCACCGTCGCGAACGACTCGGCCGCGCTCCAGCGCGGCGACGTGACGAACGACGGGTCGATCAACATCGTCGACGCGCAGCAGCTCGCGCGGTTCGCGGTCGGGCTCGCCTCGGCGGCGCGCATCAACACGCCGGCGTATCTGCCCCTCCCCGTGGGCTCGGTGGTCGTGACGCCCGGCGGCGCGCAGAACGTGGCCGTCGGCTCGACGCTCGCGCTCTCCGCCGATCCGCAGACGGCGGGCGCCACGTCGCTGCTCGGCTGCCGGCCCGTCACCTGGCAGACTTCCGACGCCACGAAGGCCACCGTCACGGCGCAGGGCGTCGTGACCGGCATCGCCACGGGCTCGGCGACGATCACCGCGTCGAGCGGCGGCGTCTCGACGCCGGTGAACGTCACGGTGGGGCCGGCGACGCCGTCGATCGTCAGCACCGCCTTCGCGACGCACCTCGACTCCCTCTATTCGCTCGGCGACACCGTGCGCCGCGTGCCGACGAGCCGCGACGGATCCAACGCGCTCACCGCCGGCGCGTACACGTACCTCAGCCGCAACGCCGCGTTCGCGACGGTGAGCGCGAGCGGCCTCATCACGGCGGTCGCGAACGGCGCCACGTACATCGTCGCGACCGAGGCGGGCGGCACGAAGGACTCGACGCTGGTGGTCGTGCAGCAGCGCATCTCGTCGATCACCGTGACCCCGGGCACGCGCAGCGTGTACCGCACGCGCACCTTCCAGTTCAGCGCGAGCGCCGTCGACGGCCGCGGCAACGCGGTGTCGCTCGGCACGGCCTACGCCTGGACGAGCACCGCCGTCGGCGTGGCGACGATCGACTCGACGACCGGCCTGCTCACCGCCGTCGGGCTCGGCGCGACGCAGGTGCGGGCGACCGCGGGGGCGATCGTCGGCGTCGCGAACGTGACCGTGCTCACGCCCATCACGCGCATCGTCGTCGGTCGCGATTCCTCGGGCGTGCCCGCCACCGACACCACGACGGTGACCTCGCTCGGCGTGGCGCGCACCTACCGCGCGCAGGCCCGCGACACCGCCGACGCGCCGATGTCCGGCGTGACGTTCACCTTCGCGTCGACGAACCCGACGGTGGCGCCGCTCGACTCGCTGAACCCGGCCACGGCCCGCGCGCTGACGAACGCGAACGGCATCACGACCATCCAGGCCACGGCCGACGGCATCACCGGCTCCGCGACCTTCAAGGTGCAGCAGGTGCTCGCCGCCGTGGAGCTGACGCCGACGCCCGACACGATCGGCGTGGCCGGCACCGTGCAGCTCGTCGCGCGCGGCAAGGACGCGAACGGGCGGTACATCTCCGGCGTCACGGTCACGTACGCCACGAGCAGCGCGCCGGTCGCGACGGTGAATGCGAGCGGCGTCGTGACCGGCGTCGCGCTCGGCACCGCGAACATCACGGCCACGAGCACCGTCAACGCGGGCATCGTCTCCAACGCGGCGGCGATCGTCGTGAGCAACGCCGTCTCGCCGATCATTTCGTTCGGGCGCGACACGCTCACGGTGGGCCGCGGCCTCGGCGTCTCGATCCCCGTGTTCCTGAGCCGGCCGAGCGGGTCGGCGGTGACGGTGAACCTCGCGGCGCGCGACACGAACGCGTACTTCTCCGTCGGGAGCGTCACCTTCCCGAGCGGCACGACGGCCGTGAACGTCACGCTCAACGGGCGCAACGCCGGCACGACGCGGATCTACGCCACCGACGGGAGCGGCACCGGCTATGCCGGCGACACCGCGGTGGTCGCCGTGCAGGCGAACGTGCGCTTCAGTTCGAACAGCTGGTATCTCAACAACGGCGACCAGGTCGCGACGCAGGTGCTCCTCTCCGATCCGTCGCCGGCGGGAGGCACGTTCGTCACGTTCAGCTACGGCACCGCGGGACGCGCGCAGGTCTCGCCCGACCCGGCGTTCATCCCGGCGGGGCAGCTCGCGTCGAACGTCGTCATCACGGCGACGGGCGCGGGGAACACCACCATCACGCCGGTCGCGACGGGCGTGAACGGCACGGCGTCGACGATGAACGTCTCGGCGGCGGTGCTCTCGCTCAGCAGCCTCAACTACCAGCTCGGCGCCGGGCAGTACGAGACGAACTTCAACGTGCAGGTGCCCCAGTACACGAGCGCGGCGATCCCCGTGACACTCACCACGAGCGACGCGAGCGTCGTGACGGTGTCGCCCAGCGCGACGATCGCGCCGGGGGGATACTACGCCACGTTCACGATCAGCGGCGTGAACCCCGGCACGGCGCGCGTCATCGCCACGGCACCGGGCTGGACGCCCGACACGATGTACATGACCGTGTCGTCGCCGCGGACGACGATCTGCTGCGGCCAGAACCTGAACACGACGTCGCCGCAGGGGACGCTCACAGTGTACTCCACCGACTCGAGCGGCACCGGCCATTACCGCACGAGTTCGCTCGTCGTGCGCGTGACGTCGAGCGACACGACGGTCATCAAGGTGATCGACAGCCTCACGACGATCGCGGCGGGCGCCTATTACAACAGCGGCATC
>Ga0265327_10005014_pt1 | contig 11349 bp, 7 predicted proteins | sample 41621metaG_FD_202089 | JGI IMG/M metagenome (GOLD analysis project Ga0265327, IMG submission 202089) | Rhizosphere microbial communities from Carex aquatilis grown in University of Washington, Seatle, WA, United States - 4-16-21 metaG | ecosystem: Host-associated > Plants > Roots > Rhizosphere >...
TCCTTTCCTCAGTGTGATGTCTGCCTGGTAACAAACATCTGACAGCACAACTGCTGTCCGCATCAAGACTTCTTTCTCCTTAACAAAAATCGTTACCCGCGTTGGGTGCCACTGGTGGCAGCCTTGGACCACCAGTGTCTTCGCCAATTGCTTCTTCCAATCACGGGAAGAAGTCCCACGGCAGGCCGTGAATGGTCGGCAGGTCTGGATCATGGAAACTCTTATCCGAGTCGTTCCAGCCGGCACTGAACCACGTCCAATCAATGGCTCGTCCCACCAGCCCTCGTCGAATGGGATTCAGAGGGATGAAATCGACCACCGCCATGACGACTGACTCCATCGACGCAGTCCCCGAGCGGAAGATCACTGGTGGCTCAAAGCCGCCACCAGTGGCACCCAACGCGCAGCCGTGCAGGAATTACAACCCTAACGCGGGAACGAAGGAACTATTTTCAATCGGTCAGTTTTTGACCTCGTTCTGCCCGCTCACGCAAGAATGGGACGTTGGAATGACCGACGATTTAACTTGCGTCGAGGACCTCCATCAACGCGTCTTCGCAACATCTTGTCTGCCAATGAATGGTGACCTGTGATGTCGGCAGACACACTTCGCAGATCCCATTCGGAATTGGACGGCGCGCTATAGGTTGTGGATGGGGGCTGTCGTTCATTCCTGTCATTGTCGCCATTGGTACGGACTCTGCAGAGGCAGGCCTGACCGAACCGGACCAGGAATTGGACCGGCAAATCTGATGGCCAATCTTCGATCAAGGGACGGACAACATGGCTGCACGACTGATGGCAACAATCATCTTCTGCGGAATCCTCGCGATTTCGGCACAACCGGTTTCTGCCAACCACTGGCATCATCACCGTGGATACTATGGGCCTCGATTCGGAGTGGGCGTAGTGGTACCTCCACCTGTGGTGGTCGCACCGAGTTACTACCCGCCGACATATGTGGTCCCGGTGGCACCAGTTCCCATGATGTCTGGCCCGGTTGTCCCCCCACCGCCGGCCGTCTTCCCTCCCCCGGCCCCCGTCTATGCCCCGACGTATTCTTACGGAATCATGGGCGGCCCCCGCGGCGTGGGATTTGGATACAGCAGCCCAGGCTTCGGTGTCTACGTCGGCCGATAAGCTGCAGATCCGGCAGGGTGGCTCTGTATTTCACGACGATCGGCAGGCACATTTCGACGTCCAGCGGCCGTCTTTCGGGTGCCACGGGTGGCAGCCTTGGGCCACCCGTGTCTTCAACGATTGCTTCTTGCAATCACGAGAAGAAGTCCCATGGCAGGCCGTGGATGGTCGGCAGGCCGTGGATCATGGAGACTCTTATCTGAGCCGTACCATCCGGCACTGTCCCCAAAAAGGGGACTGGCTCCGTCCGCGGCGCCTGTCCCCTTCTTGTCCGAATCAGGCCTACTTGAGGTTGTGAATGAGAAACGCCCACTGATCGGCGGCTTCTTCAATCAGCTTGGCAGTCGGTTTTCCCGCTCCATGCCCGGCCTTGGTTTCCACTCGGATCAAGACAGGTCGGTCGCCGGTGTGATATTCCTGCAGGCGGGCCGCGAACTTGAAGCTGTGGCCGGGAACCACCCGGTCATCCGTATCGGCCGTCGTCACAAGAGTCGCGGGATACTTCGTACCGGGTTTCAATGCGTGATAGGGGGAATATCCCAGCAGGATGCGGAACTCGTCCGGATTTTCGGCACTGCCGTAGTCGTCCACCCAGAACCGGCCTGCGGTGAACTTGTGGAACCGCAGCATATCCATCACCCCGACCGCAGGGAGACAGGCGCCGAACAGGTCGGGACGCTGCGTCATGCACGCCCCCACCAGCAAGCCGCCGTTGGAGCCCCCCTGGATGGCGAGCTTCTCTGGCCGCGTGTATCGCTGGCTGATCAGCCATTCCGCCGCCGCGATAAAATCGTCGAACACGTTCTGCTTCTGCAACCGGGTCCCGGCCTTGTGCCAGTCTTCGCCGTACTCACCGCCGCCGCGCAGATTGGGCATTGCGAACACGCCCCCCATCTCCATCCAGGCGACTCGCGCCACGGAGAAGCCAGGGGTCAGGGGAATGGAGAATCCGCCATAGCCATAGAGCAGCGTCGGATGAGATCCATCGAGCACCAGCCCCTTCTTGTGGGCGATGAACATCGGCACTTTCGTGCCATCCTTGCTCGTATAGAAAACCTGTTTGACTTCAAAGTCATCAGGCTGGAATTTGACCGAGGCCTGCCGCAGCAGCTTGCTTTCCCCTGTCAGCAAGTCATACCGAAAGATCGATGGGGGCGTTGCAAAGCTGGAGAACGTGTAAAAGGTTTCGGTATCCGTCCGCTTCCCACCAAACCCGGTCGCCGAACCAATTCCTGGAAACTGACCTTCTCGAACCAGCGTGCCGTCGAGCGCATGCAGTTTGACATGCGTCTTCGCATCCTTCAGATACGTCAACACGAACTGGTTGGCGACAATGTCCGATCCGACCAGCGTCTCTGCCGCCTGAGGGACAACTTCTCGAACTTCCCCCGGCCTGCGAATATCAATCGCCACAATCCGCTTCCGCGGGGCATCCAGGTCGGTCGCGAAGTAAAAGACCGGACCGTCATTACCAACGAATGAGTATTCATCGTTGAAGTGCGTGATCAGGTCCAGGGGCATGCCGTAGGGTTCAGACAAATCCTTGTACAGGATTCGATACTTGTCGTTGGTCCCCTTCCAGACCGTGATGATCAGGTAACGACCATCTTCGGTGACACGCAGGGCAAAGCCCCATGTCGGTTCATCCGGCCGCTGATAGACGAGCACGTCCTGCGACTGCGAGGTCCCGATCCGGTGATAGTAGACCTTCTGATTCAGATTCGTCTTCTGGAAGGCGGCTCCCTTGGCGGGCTCGTCAAACCGACCGTAGAAGAAACCGCGGTTGTCCGCTGTCCAAGTCGCGCCGCTGAACTTGACCCACTTGATTTCGTCTTCCAGCAACCGGCCCGTTTCGACTTCCAGGACTCGCCAGGTATTCCAGTCTGACCCGGACTCGGCCACGCTGTAGGCACAGTAACGCCCATCATCGCTGAACGAGGTCGCTCCCAGGGCGATGGTGCCATCCTTTGACCACCGATTCGGATCGATCAGGACGGAAGGCTCGGCATTCAGTGTTTCCTGTTTGTAGAGGACCGCCTGGTTCTGCAGGCCGTCATTCTTGAAGAAGAAGTACCGACCGCCCGACTTAAAGGGCGCCGAAAACTTTTCGTAGTTCCAGAGCTCTGTCAACCGCTTCTTGATCGATTCCCGCTGCGGAATTGCTTCCAGATAGGCGAATGTCAGTTTGTTTTCCGCTTCGACCCAGGCGGCCACATCGCGGGACTCGCGCACATCGTCTTCCAGCCACCGATAGGGATCAGGCACCTTCACCCCGTGCAGCTCGTCGACGTGATCGATCTTCTTGGAATTTGGATAGGTCATCTTGTCCCCTCCTTTGGCAAAGCTTCCAATCGCGAGCAAACAAACGAGGCCCCGAATCAGTGGCGTCATCAGAAGTTTCTCCATGGGATCCTTGCCGCCGACTCGAACTTTTGAGTCACCGAAGCGTGCCTGGTTACTGCCAGAAATCGTCCTGACTTCTGGAATGAATAGAGTAGACGACGCCAGGCGATTGGACAATTCGCTGAAAGAATCGAGCAGAATCAGGCCACCGATGGAACACGGATGAAACACAGATTTCGAGAATGGGTCGGGTGAGGGATGGATTGGGTGTATTCGGCGACCTGAATCATTGACGACGGGACGAGGCCGGAGTCTGGCATGGAGTTCACAACTCTAATCAGGAATGTAACTTACGCAACATCCAGACGAGACACTCACGAGCAAACCATCGCCATAACAATATATGACATTGATAGATACGATGTTTACCCTCATCACGCCCGTCCTGGAAAAAACGGATTGGCCCGCCCCATTCTGGCGGGAGGCTTGAAGTTCGGTCGATCGATCGCTACTTTTCGGCGCTGTGAACGAGTGGCTCGCTCGGGCGCTGATTGTTCGCCCCGAGTTACCCCTGCCTGGTCGGCGCCAACGACTGCCGACCGATCCCTTTTTTGCGGTTGCCCCAGAAGCGGCCGGGTTTGGAAGGACTGCGCATGACTCAATACGTCTATTACTTCGGCGATGGTGTGGCCGACGGTGATGCCACCATGAAGTCCCTGCTCGGGGGCAAGGGCGCGAATCTGGCCGAAATGGTGCGAATTGGGCTGCCCGTTCCCGCCGGCTTCACCCTGACCACTGAAGTCTGCACCTATTACTACGCGAACAATCGCACGTTCCCCCCGGAACTGAAGCAGCAGGTCCTGGACGCCCTGCACCGCGTCGAAAAAGTGATGGGCGCCGAGTTCGGTTCCGCCACCAACCCCCTGCTCTTCTCGTGCCGTTCTGGTGCCCGGGAATCGATGCCCGGGATGATGGACACCGTGCTGAACATCGGCCTGAACGACACCACCGTCGTGGCCCTCGCCAAGCAGACCGGCAACGAGCGATCCGCCTGGGACAGCTATCGCCGATTCGTCCAGATGTACGGCGACGTCGTGCTCGAACTGAAGCCAAAAGACAAGACGGAAGGGGACCCGTTCGAAGTCGCCCTGGAACACAAGCGTGAACACGAAGGGGTGACGGAAGACTCCGCCCTGTCGGTCAAAGCGCTCAAAGAACTGGTTGCCGAATTCAAGCAGCTGATCAAGTCACGCGCTGGCAAAGACTTCCCGACCGACCCGATGGAACAGGTCTGGGGAGCCATCGGCGCCGTGTTCGGCAGCTGGATGAACGACCGTGCGATGGTTTATCGACGGACCTATGGGATTCCTCACGAATGGGGTACGGCCGCCAACGTGCAGGCCATGGTCTTCGGAAACCTGGGTGACGACTGCGCGACTGGCGTCGGCTTGACCCGCGACTGTGCCCTGGGTACCCCCGGCTTCTGCGGCGACTACCTGATCAACGCACAGGGCGAAGACGTTGTCGCGGGGATCCGGACCCCCAAGCGCATCGAAGAAACTCTCGCCTCGGACATGCCCGAAGCCTATGCCCAGCTGAACGAAATCGGCAAGAAGCTGGAAAAGCACTACAAGGAAGTGCAGGACATCGAGTTCACGATTCAGCGTCGCAAGGTCTACATGCTGCAGACGCGCAATGCCAAGCGAACCGGTTTCGCAGCGGTCCGCATCGCCGTGGATCTGGTCAACGAAGGCCTGATCAGCGAAACGGAAGCGTTGCAGAAGCGACGTATTCCGGCAGACGACCTGGCCCAGTTGCTGCAGCCGATCTTCGATCCGGCCGCCAAGAATGTCGCCACCAAGGAAGGCCGCTTCCTTGCCAAGGGGATCAATGCCGGTCCCGGCGCTGCCTCGGGGATCATCTGCCTCTTCGCCGACGAAGCGGAAAAGTTCCACGAAAAGAACCCGAACATCGATATCGTCCTGGTTCGCAAGGAAACCAGCCCGGAAGACTTGCGCGGGATGAAAGCCGCCAAGGGCATCTTGACCGCCACCGGTGGCGCCAGTTCGCACGCGGCTCTCGTCAGCCGCCAGATGGGCAAGGCCTGCATCGTCGGCTGTTCAGCCCTGGAAGTGGACTACACCAACAGCACTGTGAAGGTGGCTGGCAAGACGCTGAAGGCGGGCGACTTCATCAGCATGGACGGCTTCACCGGTGAAGTCTTCGAAGGAAAGGTCCAGACGAAGCCCAGCGAAGTGATCCAGGTCCTGGTTCAGAAGAGCCTGAAGCCGGAAGAATCGGAAACCTACCGTCGATACTCGCAGCTGATGGGCTGGGTCGACAAGTACCGCAAGCTGCGCGTTCGGACGAACGCCGATACCCCAGGCCAGGCAGACGAAGCCGTCGCTTTCGGTGCCGAAGGGATCGGCCTGTGCCGCACCGAGCACATGTTCTTCGATCATCTCGACGAAATCCGGCACATGATCGTGGCCGAGACCAAGGAAACTCGCGAAGAGGCCCTGGCCAAGCTGCTGCCATTCCAGCGTGCCGACTTTGCCGGTCTGTTCCGCAGCATGAACGGGCGACCGGTCACGATTCGTCTGCTCGATCCCCCGCTGCACGAGTTCCTGTCGGATCGTCACCTGGAAGAACAACCCGACCTGGCAGAAAAGCTCGCTTCGTGGACGAACTCCACCGTGGACGCAGTGAAGCGTCGCGTGGGTGAACTTCATGAAGCGAACCCGATGCTGGGCCATCGTGGCTGCCGCTTGGGGATCGTTTATCCGGAAATCACCGCCATGCAGGCTCGGGCGATTTTCGAAGCGGCCGTCCTGGTGAAGAAAGAAGGAATCAACGTGGTTCCGGAAGTCATGGTCCCGCTCGCCGGGTTTGTGACCGAATTCAAGCACCAGGAAAAGATCATCCGCGCCACCGCGGAATCGGTCTTCAGCCAGACCGGCGTGACGCTGGAATACCTCGTCGGCACGATGATCGAAGTCCCGCGAGCTGCCATTCGCGCGGATCAGATCGCGAAGGCCGCTGAGTTCTTCAGCTTCGGTACCAACGACCTGACCCAGACGACGCTGGCGATCAGCCGCGACGACTATGGTCCGTTCATCGGCTTCTATCGTGAAAACGACATCATTGGCAACGATCCGTTCCAGACGATTGATCAGGAAGGGGTTGGCGACATCATGCGGATCGGTGTGGATCGCGGTCGATCCTCGCGGCCAGACCTGAAGATCGGGATCTGTGGCGAACACGGCGGGGACCCCTCCTCGGTCATGTTCTGTCACGATATCGGTTTGAACTACGTCAGCTGCTCGCCACGCCGCGTGCCTGTCGCGCGATTGGCTGCCGCTCAGCAGGCCCTTGCTGCTGGTAAGTAGTCGCAGTCGAGTCCATTGGGAATGCTCCCGAGCCCGGCGTCAACGCGCCGGGCTTTTTTTGCGCCCGCCGACTCCCTCGAATGGACTTCGACCGGCAGGTTGCGCCGTTCCTTAAAATCCAACGACAACTTCGGTCGCTCCACCTGCAGCGCCGGGCCACTCTCGTCTCGGTGGCAACGACACCATGAACTACATTGGGCGAAGTGGATTCACGGCACGCCCCTGCAGGAATCGGTCACAACCATGAAACCCCCAGTCATTTTCCGGCACGCGGCCATCTTTGCCTGCGGACTTTCCGGTTGTGCGCTTTGGACATCAGCCCCACTGGCGACAACGTCGTCGGCCGAACCTCCCGTCCAGGTCGTCCTGCACGAGTTCCGCCCCCATGTTCATGCGATCGAATGGAACCAGCTCACTCCCGGCCAATACTGCGAACTGATCACGTCAGTTCCACCCGATGACGTGCGTCAATCCGCAGGGCCGGAAGTGACAAAGATCGCGGGACTGGTGACCGCAGTCGATGAAACCTCGGTTACATTGACGGAAGCGATCAGCATCGATCTGCGTCAGTTAGCCCACCACCGCGCCCCCATGATACAGAGGGTCCCGTATGTCAGCCGGCTGTTCAAGAACACGGGGATTCTGATTCCTCCGACGCCCATTCCCGGTGAACTGCGGGTCTTGAGAACCTCGATTCGCGGCGCATCACGAATCGATTCCGCCGGATGGCCTGGAATTCGACGGGGCGAGTTCGAGCGAATTGGAATCGACTTTGACATGGAAGAGGGCGAGGTTTCAGCGTCCCGTTGAAATGATTACTCATCGCGACTTGCGCCAGGCTTTCCAATCGCGACGCGTATCGCTCACCATCGCCTCGGCCGCATGCGGCAGCCAATCGGAATCGGCTGCTTTCAGCCATTGCAGAATGGCATCCACGGCATCGGAAGTCCCGCCATGAACATTGGCGAGTTCCGCCCCCATCGATCTGAACAGCACCTGCTCATCTTCAATTCGATCGAGCATCTCCAGCTCGATTCGTGAACAGCGTGGCGCCAGTCGCCGGACGATCCAGGATCCCTCAACGCGCAAGAACGGGTCGACGCAGCGTGTCGCCCGCAACAGGATCTCGGGAACTCGCGAGACCCCTGGCAGATTGGGATTCAGGAACGCTGTGGCCGGAGGCGTCAACGCCTTGGCCTCGCGCGCGACCCAGCCTCCCATCAAACTTCCCAGCGCCAGGTACCTCGGCTTTCCCAGGCTCCCCATGCCAACCTGTGCTCTGGCACGAATTTCACACGCCACCGCCGCGCCTTGTAGATCTCGTTTCAGAATCGCGGTGATTTCGTCGGAGAGATGCGGAGGAGGATCTGACAAAACCGCCGTCAGCTTCTTCCAGAAGACAACGGGATCGCGGTCGGCCTGGGTCGCCAGCGCCCGCATTTCCAGGTTTTCTTCCTCCAGAACAAACGGTTGACCACCGCTTTGCAGATGCCCTTTGTAACCAGACAGAATGGCGCGGCAGGTTCGTTTCAAACCAAGCCGGAATTCCGCCCCGTCGGCTCCGATGATCGCACTCGCCACCAGGCGGACCAGGTCATTCGTGAAGGGAAGATCATCCGCTTCGTCAAAATCATTGATCCCCCAGACAAGGCGTCCTTCCCGATCGCGCCACGTCCCGAAGTTTTCGACGTGCAGGTCCCCGACGGCCAGGACTCGGGGAGCTGTTTGAAGTTCCTCGCACACCAGCGGCCACCTTTCGGCCCAACGGTAGTACGTCCCCCGAAAGAACGGAAAATCGTCCTTCAGGGCCATCTGATCATGCTTGTAGTGCAACTCGTCTTCGCGGACCGAGACCTGCGTACGCAGCCAGTCTTCATACCGCTGGGTCGCAATCACCATGTCAGCTACCATCGCAGTCCCTCCGAGTCGTATGGAAGTCATCTGACCGGGAAGATTCGCTGCAGTGGGCACGAACCCTCAACGGCGTTTGGCGAGAATCCTGTCCAGCTGATTCGCAAATGCCTGCTTGTCCCTGGGACCGAAGGGAGCGGGGCCGCCCGAGATCATGTCGTTGCCGCGCAGCTCATCCATCAGGTTCCGCATCGTGATTCGTTCGCCAATGTTCTCGACCGTGAAGATGCTGCCGCGCGGATCCAGGGCGATTCCCCCCTTCTCCACGACGTGAGCCGCCAGCGGAACATCCCCGGTGACCACGAGGTCACCGGGTTGCAACAGTTCCACAATCTGCTTGTCGGCCACATTCAAACCGGACGAGACCGTCAACAGCGAAATCCATTCGGACTTGGGAATCCTCAGGGACTGGTTGGCAACAAGAGTCAGACGGACCTTGACCCGCGCGGCCGCTCGAAACAGCAGCTCCTTGATTTCCGCCGGACAGGCATCGCCGTCGACCCAGATCTGCATCGCATTCCACCCCGGGGTGACGGAACTACTGCCCCAGCTTGCCACGGCAATAAGCCGCCCCCGCCTCGAGCGCATCCGCCAGCTTGCTCGGGTCCTTTCCTCCGGCTTCTGCAAGATCAGGTCGTCCGCCACCGCCACCGCCGCACACCTTCGCGGCCGTCTTGACGCAATCCGAAGCGCTAAGCCCCTTGGAGACCAGAACATCCTTGCTGACCGCGGAAATGAAGGCGGCCTTCCCTTCGTGCTCCATCCCCAGCAGGATCGCGCACGACGGCGCCTTTTCCCGGATCCGGTCGATGAAGTCCTTCAGAGAATCACGGGGACAATCGGTCGCGTGATGAACGATCAGTTTCACGCCACCGATTGTTTCCGCCTTCGCGATCAACGCCGCTGCAGAATCGGCCAGCGAGGCCACCGTGTACTTGGCCAGTTCCTTTCGGGCGTCGCGCAGTTCCTGCTGCAACGATTCAATCTTGCGTGGCAGTTCGTCCGGTTGAGCTTTCACCAGCGCCGCCGATTCCTTGAGCACCGCCTCGGTCTCGCGGATCCGGGCCAGTGCCTTGGGTCCCGTGAAACACGTGATCCGTCGCACGCCCGCCGCAACCAGTTCATCGCGAATCAGACGGCACAAGCCGACCTGTCCGGTATTGCTCAGGTGCGTTCCCCCGCACAATTCACGGCTGAAATCACCCATGCTGACCACGCGCACATTGTCGGGATACTTCTCACCGAACAACGCCATCGCCCCGAGTTGCTTCGCCTCGGAAATCGGCATCAGGCGAGTGGAGACCGGGGCCCCTTCCGAAATCCGGGCATTGATCTCATCTTCGATCTGCAGCAGTTCATCCTGTGTCAGGCCCTTTGCATGAGCAAAGTCGAACCGCAATTCATCCTGCTGCACCTTGGAGCCGCGTTGAGTCGCGTTTTCACCGAGATACTTGCGGAGCGCATGGTGCAGGATGTGCGTGGCGGAGTGAGCGCGACGGATCCCTTCCCGGCGCTGAGGATCGGCTGCGGCGCGGACCTGGGATCCGACGGCGATCGAACCGAAATTCAACTGTCCAATATGAACCAGCAATTCGCCATCCCGCTGCGTGTCCTGCACGGAGAATTCAAAGCCTGCTCCGGAAATGGTGCCGGTGTCCCCCACCTGCCCACCGGCCTCGCCGTAGAGCGGAGACCGATTGAGGACAACCCCGATCTTCTGCTCGGGCTTGTCGAAGGAGGCTGCCAGCTGGCCATCGGCGATGATCCCGACAATCTCAGCGTCGGCGGCGGTGGTGTCATAGCCCAGGAACTGCGTTCCCCCCGCTTTTCGCAGGGTATCGAGCGGCCCGGCGGACATCACGGCATTGGCAAACGCGCCACGACCGCTGGTCTCCTTGTGCTGTGCCTTGCATTCCTGGAACCGGGCCATGTCGACCGTCAGCCCGTCGTTGGCGGCGAGCGATTCGGTCAGTTCGATCAGGAATCCGTCCGTCTGATGCAGGTCGAATGCTGCATCGCCAGAGAGGACCGTCGAACCTTCCTTCTTTGCCTGCTCGACCAGTTTCTTGAACCGACCCAGCCCGCTGTCGACCACCTTCTGGAACTGCTTTTCCTCCTCGTGGATTCCGTTGGCAACCGCGTCGATCGTCTTCGCGAATTCGGGATACGGATGCTTCATGGCCTCGGCCACGGCGGGAACCAGTTGATACAGGAACGGCTCCTTCTTGCCGAGCAGAAAGCCTTCCATCGCGGCACGACGCAGCAGCAACCGGACGATGTAATTTTCTTTTTCGGGGCCGGGGCCGCAGCCTTCGTGCAATGCGAATGAGCACGCGCGAACATGGTCGGCAATCCGGCGCAGAGCCCTTCCCTGCGGAGCGGAATACTCGTAGTTCACTCCGACAATTTCCCCGGCGGCCTGGCAGAGCGGCTTGAGAATATCGATCTCAAAGTTACTCAGCACTCCCTGCAGGGTTGAAGCGCAGCGCTCCAGTCCCATCCCGGTATCAATGTTCTTCTTGGGAAGCGGCTGAAGATTGTTCGGCGGATTCCACACACGATTGAA
>Ga0265327_10005016_pt1 | contig 11343 bp, 10 predicted proteins | sample 41621metaG_FD_202089 | JGI IMG/M metagenome (GOLD analysis project Ga0265327, IMG submission 202089) | Rhizosphere microbial communities from Carex aquatilis grown in University of Washington, Seatle, WA, United States - 4-16-21 metaG | ecosystem: Host-associated > Plants > Roots > Rhizosphere...
CCACGTTATCTCGCCATTGATCAAGGTCCTGAAGTAGCAATGATTGAAAATTATCGCAGCGGAATGTTCTGGAAATTATTTATGAATTGTCCTGAAGTGAAAACAGGATTGAAAAAGTTGGGATTTGAGGGGAAATGAGTTGATTAGTTGATAGTTTGAAGATATACCAGATATCTTTTTCTCATATAGCAATGAGTTTTTATTTTGGATTTTTTATATAATCTAATTTATCATTTTTCAAACTTTATAAATGTTTATTCGACCAATCTTAACTGCCGTTTTATTAGCAACAACATTTAATGGATTTGCTCAATCACTGTATGATTTTCCTTCTGGCACTACTTCGCATGTGAGCAGTTTTGAAAATATGAATGGCGCAAAAGGTGCCGGTGGAAAAAGGAATAAAACAGCAAAAGGAAATGCTTATGAAACACTAAAGCCAGGAGAATCAAAAACATTGCTCGATGTGAATGATCAAGGAATCATTCAACGGATATGGATGACCGTTGAACCCAATGCAATAATACTTAGAAGCCTTCGCTTGCAAATGTTTTGGGATGGCGAACAAAAGCCTGCAGTTGATGTTCCTCTGGGAGATTTTTTCGGGAATAATCTTGGGAGAACCGTTCCTTATCAATCCGCTCTTTTTTCTACAGGCGAAGGAAGATCTTTTAATTGCTATATCGCAATGCCTTTTCGAAAAAGAGCACGAGTAGTGATGATCAATGAAAGCAAAACTGAATCTACGCCGCTGTTTTATGATATTGATTTTATCCGCACCAAAGCACTTTCACCTCAATCACTTTATTTTCATGCGATATGGCAACGTCAAAAAAAAGCGCTTGGTGAGGATATAGAAATACTCCCGAAAATAAAAGGTAAAGGAAGATTTTTAGGAATGAGCACGGCGCTTCTTGTTGATCATGCCTATGGAAATACATGGTGGGGCGAAGGCGAAGTGAAAATGTATCTCGATGGCGATTCAACATACCCTTCAATAAATGGGACTGGTTCAGAAGATTATCTCGGCAGTGCGTGGGGACTTGGAAGTTTCGTTAATCTTTATCAGGGCTGCACTGTTGCAGACACTGCAAGAAAAGAATATAATTTTTATAGACTGCATGTTCCCGATGCAATTTATTTCAATAAAGATATTAAGGTAACCATTCAGCAGCTCGGCGGAGGAAGTCTACCTGAAGTTAAAGAACTAATTAAAAAAGGCGTGAACCTTAAACCTGTTGCAGTTGATGCTGGTGGAAAGTATAACAGATTTTTTGAATCGAAAGATCTCTCAGTTAATAATTTTACTGAAGGTTGGGTAAATTTTTATCGCGTGGATGATTACGCGGTCACTGCATATTTCTATTTGGATAAACCATCAAACAATCTGCCACCACTTGCTAATGTGCAAGAAAGAATAAAAAACGTGAAAGAATAAAACCAAAACTTGCAATGAAAAAAACAGGTCTGATTATTATCATTTTATTTTTTGCAAATATTTTATCAGCACAAAAAAATGCTGGCTATCCAAATAGCATTGCGCCGGTTGGTATCATAAAAAATATTTCTGATTCAGCATTGCTCGATATTGTGCAGCGGCAAACGTTTCGTTTCTTTTGGCATTATGCGCATCCCGTGAGTGGCTTGGCAAGAGAAAGGGACAACACGGTTCACGCAGAATATTATTGGGATTATATCAATGAAGCGTATAATGAACCCAATCTCAGCAAAGGGACATTTGGTCCCGAAGCTTGTGCAATTGGTGGAACAGGCATGGGAATTTTGTCAACCATTGTTGCGGTCAATCGTAAATGGATCGGCAGGGATACGGCAGTGAAGCGCTTAATAAAGATTGTGGATTTTTTGATTAAGGCAGATTGTTTTCACGGCATCTATCCGCATTTTATGAATGGTGCCACAGGAAAAACAATTCCTTTCGGAAGATTGGATGATGGTGCTGACATTGTTGAGACTTCTTACCTGATGATGGGCTTGCTCACAGCAAAAGAATATTTTAATGGAGATAACATTCATGAAAAATATTTTCGCAAGCGCGTACAGGAAATGTGGAGCGTTGCAGACTGGAACTGGCACAGCAAAGGCGACGATAAACATTTGTATTGGCATTGGAGCCCAGCCAATGATTTTGATATGAACTTTCCGGTGTTTGGCTGGGATGAAGCTTTGATTACTTATATCATGTCAGCCTCTTCGCCAAATCATCCCATATCAAAAGATTTATATGAAAATTCATGGGTGAAAAGCCCAAGCTGGAAAAACGGAAAATCATATTTCGGTTACACATTGCTGTTGGGGAATTTTGATATGGGTGGTCCTTTGTTTTTTGAGCAATATACTTTTATGGGAATCAACCCGAATGGATTGAAAGACGATCACGATATTGATTATGCAGAACAAACGCTCAATCACACATTAATCAACCGAGCTTATTGCATTGAAAATCCTAAAAAATATAAAGGGTACGGAGAGAATTGTTGGGGCTTAACTGCAGGTGATAGCTACAAAGGTTATGTTGCACATTGCCCGCAAGAAGATTTTGGGGTAATCCAACCAACAGCAGCGTTGTCTTCTTTTCCATACACACCGCAATTTTCTATGCAGGCACTCAAACATTTTTATTATGATTTAGGAGATAAAATTTGGGGCGATTATGGGTTTGCCGATGGCTTTAGTGAATCGCATAACTGGTATGCAAAAACACATCTTGCAATTGATCAGGGACCAATTGTGGTGATGATAGAAAATTACAGAAGTGGATTGATTTGGAATTTATTTATGAAAATCCCTGACGTGCAGAATGGATTGAAGAAATTGGGATTTGCGAGCCCGCTTTTGAAGTAAGTTGAGAGGTTGAAAAGTTGAGTGGTTGATTGGGAAGAGGCTGAAATATTTCTTTAGAAAGTTGAAATAAATCTTCATTATTAAAAACGATTGCTATGCAAAACATCACACGACAAAAATTTTTGCAAAGCACTGCAATGGCCGGTGCTGCATTTTTGCTTTCATCTTTAGAAAGCTTTGCTGCTGAAAAAAATGATAAAAAATTAAGGGTTGCTATTATTGGTTGCGGTAGTGTGAGCAACCGTTATATTCCGCATTTGCAAACATCATCGTTAATTGAAATTGTGAGCTTGTGCGATATAAAATACGAACGTGCTTTAGAGCAGAACAAAAAGTACAATGTGAATGCAGCAACCTATCCGCACATTGATAAAATGCTTGCGGGTGTTCCGTTCGATATGATGGTAACCACCACAAATATGCAAGTGCATGGCGATTTGAATAAGCAAGCATTGTTGGCAGGCAAGAATGTGTGGAGCGAAAAACCAATGGCAAATAGCTATGCAGAAGGTAAAGCATTGCTTGATTTGGCTAAGAGCAAAGGACTTCGCATTTGGGGCGCACCGGCAGTTGTCAACAGTCCGCAATTTGCTTTCATGAGCAAAACAATACAAGAAGGAAAATTAGGAAGGCTTTCTTCAGCGCACGGACAATACGGTCATACTGGTCCATCATGGAGTGCATTTTTTTATGAAAAAGGCGGAGGCAGTATGCCCGATCTTGGAGTGTATAATATGGCAACATTAACGGGTTTGCTTGGTCCAGCAAAAAGTGTAATGGCCATGACAAGCATTGTGAACAATGAAAGAACGGTTGATGATAAAGGAAAAATAAAAGTGGAAGCGGAAGACAATGCGCACATTTTATTGGAGCATGATAAAGGCGCAATTTCTCATGTGATGTGTGGGTTCAATTTTTTTGATCCACATGGACATGACGCGAAAGGTCAAACATTGCATTCGATCCAAATTTATGGCGATGCCGGTAACATGCGATTGATCGGTTACGATTGGGAACCGTTGGGCGTTATGCTCGACACATCGTGGACCGATCCTGCAAAGCTTTATCAAGAAAGTGCAGAAGGTTATCAATGGCAGGAAGGTGCAACGAAAATTGGCGAGAGCTTAGTGAAAGGCATTGAGCCTCGTATTGCAGCAGAGCATGCGCTCCATGTGCTCGAAATTATTGAAGCAGCAAGAGCATCTTCAGCAACAGGGAAAAAAATAATGTTGCAATCAACTTTTAAGTGGCCGATGGTTTAGGGTGAATGGTCAATAGTGAATGGTGAATTTTTGTGGAGATCGATAAATCAGAATAGCAGAATAGAAATTCATGAGCAAAATTTGAATTGAAGAAATCAAACATCGTACATCTTAAATCGTACATTTTTATGAACCGCTTTTTATCACCGAACAGTCTGATGCAAGAAAACGGGATTGCATTCATAAGGATCCTCATCGGCATTTTTTTGATCTATCATGGCTGTGAAATTTTTGATGCGGCAAAAATGAGAGAGTATGCATCATGGGATATGTTCAAAAAAAGTTCAACCCCTTCTTTGATGCCCTATCTTGGAAAAGCCACAGAGCTTATTGGTGGGTTAATGCTTGCGGTTGGTTTGTTCACGAGAATTGCTTGTTTGATTATTATCGGCACCATGCTTTACATAGCTTTTATAATCGGCAATGGAAAAATTTGGTATGAAGATCAATATCCGTTTTTGTTTGTGCTGTTCGCGTTTGTTTTCATTTTCACTGGCCCAGGAAATTGGAGTGCAGATAAATTAATATTCAATAAAAAATTATGAGAGACGCTTTCGCAAGTTCGGTTATACATCATCGTGGTGTTTTGCAAAAGAAGGTTGCCACGTTTTCTTCAGTAATATTATTATTGATTGGATTAATACTATCACCAGAAGCTCATGCTCAACAAAAAACTTATTGCAACCCCGTCAACATTGATTATGGTTACACCCCTATTCCAAATTTTTCTGAATGGGGGCGACATCGTGCTACTGCAGATCCGGTAATCGTCAATTATAAAAACGATTATTATTTATTCTCCACCAATCAATGGGGTTATTGGTGGAGTAGTGATATGCTGAACTGGAAATTTATTTCCAAAAAATTCCTTCGTCCATGGAACAAAGGCTATGATGAATTGTGTGCACCTGCAGTTGGTATTATCGGCGATACCATGATTGTGTTTGGCTCAACCTACACAAAAAATTTTACGATTTGGATGAGCACAAACCCAAAAGCAAACGAGTGGAAACCGCTGGTTGATTCGTTTGAAATTGGCGGTTGGGATCCTGCATTTTTTACAGATGATGACGGAAAACTTTATATGTACAATGGCAGCAGCAACACATACCCTTTATATGGTATTGAGCTGGACAGAAAAACTTTTCATCCGATCGGTACAAGAAAAGAAACATACAAACTCGAAGACTGGCGCTACGGATGGCAACGCTTCGGCGAACATTCTGATAATACATTTTTGGATCCATTCATTGAAGGATCGTGGATGACGAAGCATAATGGAAAATATTATTTGCAATACGGCGCACCGGGAACAGAGTTCAGTGGCTATGCGGATGGTGTTGTAGTTGGTGATAATCCTTTAGACAGATTCACGCCTCAATCCGATCCGTTGAGCATGAAGCTTGGCGGCTTCGCTCGTGGCGCAGGACATGGATCTACGTTTCAAGATAACAATGGAAATTATTGGCACATCAGCACCATCATGCTTTCTGTAAAAAATAACTTTGAAAGAAGGCTTGGCATCTGGCCAGCAGGTTTTGATAAGGATGATGTGATGTGGTGCAATACCGCGTTTGGGGATTATCCGCATTATTTGCCCCCAACCCCTAAAGGTGAGTATGGAGCAGGCTTTACAGGATGGATGTTGTTGAATTATAAAAAGCCGCTGCAAGTTTCTTCAACTTTGGGAAGTTATTATGCGAACAATGCGAATGATGAAGATCTGAAAACCTATTGGAGCGCAACATCTGGCAATAAAGGAGAATGGATTATTTCTGATCTGGGAAATGTTTCAACAATTAATGCGATTCAAATCAACTATGCCGATCAGGATGTCGATAGCAATCGCCTTGGAAAATATAACGGGCAATACCATCAATACATTTTGTATTATTCAACGGATGGAAAAAAATGGAACATGCTTGTTGACAAAAGCAATAACAAAACAGATGTGCCGCATGATTATGTGGAGCTTGCAAACCCGGCACAGGCAAGGTTTATAAAGCTGGAGAACATTCACATGCCAACGGGGAAATTTGCCCTCAGCGGCTTGCGAATTTTTGGTAATGGAAATGGTGCAAAGCCCGAAGCTGTAAAAGATTTTATTGTGCTTCACACAGAAAAAGACAAGCGAAGTGCCTGGATGAAATGGCAGCCTAACAGTAATGCTTATGCGTACAATATTTATTATGGAACTGCACCAGATAAATTATACAACTGCATTATGGTGCTTGATGCGAATGAATATTGGTTCAAAGCAATGGATAAAGAAAAGCCATATTTTTTTTCCATTGAAGCGATTAATGAAAATGGCGTTTCAGAAAAAACAAAAATCAATAAAGTAGAATAATGGAACTAAAAGTATTTAAAAACTACGATGAGCTTTCGCAGCGAGCTGCAGATGAAGTGATCAATTTGGTAAAACAAAAACCGGATGCAGTTATATGTTTTGCATCCGGCAACACGCCGCTCAGCACTTGTCAATGGATTGTGAAAAAAGCAGCCAGCGAAAAAATTGATTTTTCAAAAGCCAGTTTTATTGGTTTGGATGAATGGGTGGGGATATCACCAGATAATATCGGCAGTTGCCGTTTTTTCTTTTATGAAAATTTATTCAAGCCACTTCACATTGCTGACGAACAAATATTTTTGTTTGATGCCTTAGCAAAAGACTTGAATAATGAATGCAAAAAAATGGATAATGTGATTGCAGAAAAACAAGGGATAGATTTAATGATTGTCGGCATTGGTGTAAATGGGCATGTAGGTTTTAATGAGCCGGGTGTTGATTTTAATTTATTATCTCATGTAATTGATCTGCACGAATCAACAAAATCTGTCGGACAAAAATATTTTGCTGGCACAACTGATCTTTCTCAAGGAATTACTTTAGGGCTTGCCCATTTAATAAATGCAAAAAAAGTGATTTTGATGGCAAATGGGAAAAGTAAATCTGAAGTGATAAAGCAAGCACTAAAAGGATCTGTAACGGAAGAAATGCCAGCAAGCATTATGCAAAAACATACGAGCGGTTTTGTTTTTGTTGATGAAGAAGCAGGTGCGTTGTTGTAATAATTTTAATCACAATCAAATTGGTAAATATGTTTTCATTCAAAAAAATATTTTTAGTGTTTTTGTGCGCAGCATCGGTTCTTACCGCAAGCGCACAACCATTCAAAGAAGATATTCAAAATTTCAAAAAGCAGGATAGCATTAATCCGCCGCCACAACATGCAATTTTGTTTGTAGGCAGTTCTTCATTCACAAAATGGAAAGATGTGCAGGATTATTTTCCAGGCTACACAATTATCAATCGCGGGTTTGGTGGCTCATCACTGCCTGATGTGATTCGTTATGCCAACGACATCATCATTCCTTATCGCCCAAAACAAGTGGTTATTTATTGTGGCGATAACGATTTGGCAGCAAGCGATACTGTTACTGCAGAAATGGTTGTTTCAAGGTTCAAAAATTTATTCTTCCTGATAAGAAAAAAATTGCCAAATGAAAGTATTGCTTTTGTGTCCATCAAGCCAAGCCCATCTCGGGCACGATTGATGGCAAAAGGCGAAACTGCAAACAAAGCCATTAAAAAATTTTTGGCATCGCAAAAAAATACATCGTTCATTGATGTGTATCATTTGATGCTTGAAGAAAATAGAAAGCCGATGCCTTCTATTTTTTTGCAGGATAGTTTGCACATGAACGAAAAAGGATATGCCATTTGGAAAAAAGCAATAGAGCCGCATTTGAAGAAATGAGGGTTGATTTGTAAACATTCCATGCGTCTTTCTAGGCGGGGGGCTGTGCGAGGCGTCCTCGCCTCGCACGGATATTAAATCGCCTCTGGCGATAAAATAATAAAAATTAAACTTTATGAGCTATGAATTTGCCGATGGTTACAAAATCCGAAATCAATTCGGTCTGTACTTTGTGACCTTTACTGTTGTGGGATGGGTCGATCTCTTCAGCCGTAAAATTTATAGAGACCTTCTTATAAAGAATATGAATCATTGTCGTGAATACAAGGGATTAGCGATTGGGGCTTATGTTATCATGACCAATCATGTGCATTTGATTTGGCAATCAAGAACGGGTAAGTTGAGCGATACGATTAGAGATTTCAAATCTTTTTGCACAAAGGAATTTATACAAACAATTCAGAAAGAAAATGAAAGCAGGGAAAGTTGGCTTTTGCACATGTTCCGTTTTTATGCAAAGAGTACAAATCAAAATATGGAATATAAAATTTGGATCAGCGGTAGTCATCCTGAAGAAATAACATTGCATGATTTTTTAATGACAAAGCTGAATTATATCCATGAAAACCCTGTTCGTGCAGGTTGGGTGGCTAAAGCAGAAGATTATTTATATAGCAGTGCATCAAATTATGTGAGCGGAAAAGGGGTTTTTGAAATTGATTATTTATTTTAGTTGATATCGTCAGAGACGATAGAATAATAGTGTGAGGCGAGGACGCCTCACACAGCTCCGCGCTTTGAAGAACTGGATTAGATAATGGGATGATTACGATGTTTTTATTTTAAATGAAAAATTTTAAACCATGCAGGAATATATTGCATCACGTTTTTCAGAGGGGAATAAATTATATCCTGCTCGCATTATTATTGATGAGCGAGGCATAACATTAAAATTGCCCGGCCTTTTTAATGGAAAAGAAACAACGATTCTTTTCAACAGCATTACTTCCGTTAATATCGATGTCCCTTTGATTGGTTATTCAACCATTGATATTGAAACAAAAGGCGAAGGGAAAATTGTAGCGCATGGTTTTACCAAAGATGAAGTGAAAGAAATGAAAGAACTTATTTTAAGCAAGATGTAATGTTTAATCATATTATAAAACCCAAATAGAATTTTTACGAATAAAAATGCAAGCTATTATGAAAAAAATTTTCGTTGTATCAATTTGTTTTTTTCTTGCCCTGCAAGTGTTCTCACAGGATGCGAAGATGAATGCTTTCATTGCGAACCTGATGAGCAAAATGACAGTAGATGAAAAAATCGGTCAGCTGAATTTACCTGGCTCTGGAGATATTGTAACAGGTCAAGCTTCCAATTCTGATATCGGAAAAAAAATTAAAGAAGGAAGTGTTGGTGGTTTGTTCAATATAAAAACGGCTGCAAAAATTCGTGCTGTACAGAAAGTGGCAGTTGAACAAAGCCGATTAAAGATTCCATTGATTTTTGGGATGGATGTGATACATGGATATGAAACGGTTTTTCCAATTCCGTTAGGCTTAAGTTGCAGTTGGGATATGAAAGAAATTGAGACGAGCGCAAGGGTTGCAGCGACCGAAGCAAGTGCTGATGGGATATGCTGGACGTTTTCGCCAATGGTTGATATAGCCCGCGATCCGCGCTGGGGGCGAATTGCAGAAGGCAATGGTGAAGATGCATATCTGGGATCGCAAATTGCAAAAGCAATGGTGAAAGGTTATCAAGGAGATTTTTCGAAGAACACGAATATCATGGCTTGTGTAAAACATTATGCATTGTATGGCGCTGCAGAAGGCGGTCGTGATTACAATACAACAGACATGAGCCGTGTGAGAATGTTCAATGAATATCTGCCTCCATATAAAGCGGCAGTCGATGCAGGGGCAGGAAGTGTGATGGCATCTTTCAATGAAGTGGATGGAATCCCTGCGACAGCAAATAAATTTTTGATGACGGATGTGCTGCGCAAACAATGGGGCTTCAAAGGATTTGTGGTGACTGATTATACTGGCATAAATGAAATGATCGAACATGGAATGGGCGATTTGCAAACAGTATCTGCACTTGCATTGAAAGCGGGTATCGATATGGATATGGTAGGAGAAGGCTTTTTAACAACCCTAAAGAAATCTTTGCAGGAAGGAAAAGTTACGCAAGCACAAATTGACAACGCTTGCAGATTGGTGCTAGAGGCAAAATATAAATTGGGATTGTTTGATAATCCTTATAAATATTGCGATGAAAAAAGAGCATCAGCAGAAATTTTTACAGATGCCAATAAAAAAACAGCAAGGGAAATCGCAGCAGATTGTTTTGTGCTATTGAAAAATCAGAACAATATTTTGCCGCTGAAAAAAACCGGAACGATTGCGCTGATTGGTCCATTGGCTGATAATAAAGAAAACATGCCCGGCACTTGGAGCGTAGCAGCAAATTTTGAAAAATCAATTTCTGTTATTGATGGATTGAAAGAAGCAGTGGGCAGCAATGCAAAAATTTTATATGCCAAAGGATCTAATCTGGATGATGACAGTTTGTTCGAGCAACGGGCAGGCATGTTCGGAAAATCTTTTGCAAGAGATGGCAGGACAAAAGAACAATTGATACAAGAGGCATTGAACATCGCAGCGCAATCAGATGTGATTGTTGCAGCAGTTGGTGAGTCTGCGGAAATGACCGGAGAGAGCAGCAGCCGCAGCAATATTGAAATTCCTGAGGCACAGAAAGATTTATTGAAAGCATTAATGAAAACAGGCAAGCCAGTTGTGCTTGTTTTATTCACGGGTCGTCCGCTTGCTGTTAAGTGGGAAAACGATAATGTGCCTGCAATTTTAAATGTGTGGTTTGGTGGAAGTGAAGCTGGTCATGCCATTGCCGATGTATTGTTCGGCGATGTAAACCCATCTGGAAAATTGAGCACAACATGGCCACAAAATGTGGGGCAAGTTCCTTTGTATTATAATCATAAAAACACGGGTAGGCCATTGGCTTATGGAGCTTGGTTCCAGAAATTCCGTTCTAATTATTTAGATGTATCCAATGATCCTGTTTATCCTTTTGGTTATGGGTTGAGCTATACCAATTTTTCTTATAGTGATCTGAAATTGAGCAGCACTTCTTTAAAAGGAAATGAGAAACTAACGGCAACGGTTACCCTAACTAATAATGGGAATAAAGATGGTAAAGAAGTGGTGCAATTATATATCCGCGATTTGGTGGGAAGTATAACAAGACCAGTGAAAGAATTGAAAGGATTTCAGAAAGTGTTTTTAAAAGCAGGGGAATCAAAAGAGATTTCATTTACCATCACACCGGAAGATTTAAAATTTTATAACAGCGATTTAAAATACGATTGGGAAGCTGGTGATTTTGTGATCATGGTTGGTGGCAATTCGAGAGATGTGAAATCGGGAAAAGTGAATTGGGGCAAATAATATGTCCGAAAAGGGATTTAGGGAGATTATTGGAATTGGTGGGA
>Ga0265327_10005017_pt1 | contig 11337 bp, 8 predicted proteins | sample 41621metaG_FD_202089 | JGI IMG/M metagenome (GOLD analysis project Ga0265327, IMG submission 202089) | Rhizosphere microbial communities from Carex aquatilis grown in University of Washington, Seatle, WA, United States - 4-16-21 metaG | ecosystem: Host-associated > Plants > Roots > Rhizosphere >...
CTGCGGCTCTCAACTGGCCGGTATATGCCGAAAATGCACTGGCCTGATTACGCCGAAAACGCCGCCCCGGCCACTGGCCTGATTACGCCGGAAACGAAGTGGCCTGAATATGGCGGAAGGTGACACCCCTGATTTAGAAAGCCCCTGGATACATGTGGTTCGAGAGCGCGGCGATCCTCCTCTCGCCCTCCGCACTTCGAGGCCTTAATCGTCAAGGCCTCTTCTTTTTGGCTCGACCAATTCAGCGCTTATCTGCCTCTGTCAAGCCCCACCAGGAGGTCAGCAGCGACATGCCCGCTGTCGCCAACAGCAGGATGATCGCCGGTGTCGAGGGCTCGCCGCCCGCCCAATGCCGCCAACCAACATTCAACAGCGGCGCGGACAGTAGTTGCAGCCAGCACGCACCCGCGCCTGCGATGACGCCGGCCCACAGCGGCCAAGCCACTCGACGGCGGTGCACCGGCAGCCGCTGCATCACGCGCTCGCTGAAGCCCTCGTCGGGCAGTGGGCCATCGAACTGCCTGCGCAGCAAGCCTTCGATCGCATCGTCCTCTGAGTGATTGCTCATGGTGTTTTCCCCTTGCCTGCTGCCTCGCGCCAGGCTGCCAGCCACATCCTCAGTTTTGCCTTGCCGCGGGTCGCATGGGTCTTCACCGTACCCAAGGGCATCGCCAACACCTGGGCCGTCTCTTCGTGGCTCAGATCCAGTTGCACGCAATGCAGCAGCACCGCCTGCTCGGCAGCGGAAAGGTGCTGCATCGCACGTTCCAGGTTCAGCTGCAGATCGATCGCTTGCGGTGGCGCCGGCAGTTGTTCCACTTCGCATTCATCCACCTGGTCGGCAGGCCACGGCCGCTTCACCCGGCATGCCGACGGTCGGATCGAAAGGCCCCCGTTGCCGGAGTAGGAGCGATGCGCGCGCGACCACCGGTGCGCTGTCCCGGCTGCCGAACGCGCTCATACTGCTTGGCTGAAGGATATGAAGCACTGATCTGCTGAACCCTGAGCGGAAGACCTGGTCTGAGCCTGTCAGCGAGCAAGCGCAGGTGTGAGCCCAGTTGCTGCTTACGGTGCGGCCGATCGCCATGGCGCGAAGCCTGGCGGCGATGCGCGCGGGGCGAACGAAACTGGGCGAGTTGAGCTTAGGCGCGAGCCCCCCGAACGGGCTTGCGCGCAAGAACTGGCACTGGCGCACGAATCGGCCGTACTCCGCATAGCCTTTCAGGCGGCCCCCTTGCGTGTGGCAGCCGCGACACAGCTCGAAGCCTTGCTGGCGGCCACAAAGCCGTCTACGGGCTTGAGCGCGGATGCATGGCCCTGACTGCTTAGAGTCTTGCGCTGTGATTCGATGAGGTTCCGCTCTTGGCGCCGAACTGACTCCGTCAGTGAGTCGCGGCATCGGGCAACGCACCCATGGATGCCGGCCCATGCTAGCCTGCGTCAAGTTGTCTCGATCAGATTCGCTTCGATGACCACAGAACCCACGTCGCTAAACCGTGCGCGCCCCCTCTCGTCGATGACCCAGGGGGCTGCCGCAATGGAATCGGTCGAGCGCCGTCAGGATCGGGCGGAGTGGATCGTTCTGCTTGTGCTGTTCTTTGTTATGAGCACAACATTGATCGTGCCCGCTTACCAGGAGCGAGACGAACTCATCGCACGTGAGCGCGAGCGCCTCACAGCGGCAACGCAGGTGATAGAGCAAGACCTCAAACGCATGATCGAAGGCGTTGATCGGGCCATCCTGAACGTGCGAGCGCAACTGCCAGATTGGAAGCGGCGCCCGGACGGCGCTGCGCTGGCTGCAAAGGAACTCAAGGTCCTTGCGGACGCGATGCCTGGCGTGAGAAGCATGCTGCTACTCGATGCCTCGGGTGTCAGCATTGCCGTCGGCGCCGACGACGGCATTCACGTCCCGGCTCAGATCGATGCATCGGACACAGAGCCCTTCCGGAATGCGCGGCGCGTGGCCGATCCGAATCTGCTCCTCGTCAGCGCTCCCTACCGAACCAAGGCCGGCGTCTGGACCTTCAGCTTGGCCCGCACCATAGCTCGGCCTGACGGCAGCTTCGACGGCATGGTCGCCGCCGTCATCGACCCCGAGGAGCTCAAGCTGGTGCTGGCGTCCACGCGCATGGTCGAAGACCAGTTCGCCGCCGTGGTGCATGGCCGCGGGGGCTTGATCCTCATCGAGCCCTCCAATCGCGGCAATGAAGGCGACAGCATGGCGCTGCCCGGCACCTTCTTCAGCCGGCACATGGCTTCAGGCCAGCAGATCAGCGTGCTCGAGGGAAGCAGCCCGGCATCGCATTGGGAAGGACGCATCATGGCGCTGCGAACGGTTCGGATACCGGCGCTGCACATGGATCAGCCGCTCGTGGTGCTGGACGGCCGCAACACGGATGCCGTCCTGGCGTCGTGGAAGCGCCTGGTGCAAGGACGAATCGTAGCCGTCGCGCTGGGCGGGCTGTTCAGCGCTGCGGGCTTGGCGTTTTGGCAGCGCAACCGGCGCCAGACGCGCCGCGCCCTGATGGACAAGGTTCGGCAGATGAACCAGGTCTTCGACTCCACCCTGAGTCTTCTAGCAATCCTGGACCTGGGCGGCCGCTGCGTGCGCCTGAGTGCTGCCTGGTACCACACCATGGGCTGGCCGGTCGATACCATGATCGGGCAGCCAATTCGTCCCCTCATCCACCCGGATGACCACGCGACGACCGATGCCGCCCGCCAATCTCTAGATGCGGCCGGGCTGCTCACCGACTTCCATTTCCGCATGCGTGACGCCACCGGTGCGTACCGCGAACTGATGGCGCAAGCGGTAATGCTCAACGAACTAATCTATTTGGACGTGCGTGACGTGACCCTGGAGAAGAGCAGCCAGCGCGAGTTGCAGCTACTTAACGCGCAGCTGCGGGACATCAACCTGCAACTCGAAGCCAAGAACCTTCGGCTGCAGGAGCAAGAGCGTGAATTGCTGGCGCTTTCGTTGATCGATCCCCTCACCGGCGTAGCCAATCGGCGCCGCTTCGATGAGGCCCTGCTGACCGAGTGGCGCCAAGGCATGCGCGAGCGTCGCCCGCTCTCACTGCTCATGCTGGACATTGATCACTTCAAAGAGTTCAACGACCGATACGGACATCTGGCCGGTGACAGCTGCCTTAAGGCGGTGGCCTCGGCCCTGCACGACCGCGTGCACCGGCCGCACGACCTCCTGGCACGCTTTGGTGGCGAGGAATTCGCGGTGTTGCTGCCCAATACAGATGCCGCCGGTGCGCACACGTTGGCTGAGGATTTGCTTCGCGCCATCGAGGCGCTGCGCATTCCCCACGAGGGCTCCACGGCTGCAACAGTGGTTACCTTGTCGATTGGCATCAAGACGCTTCTCCCTGACGAGGTCAAGTCGGTCTCCGAGTTGCTTGGGGATGCGGATGTTGCGCTGTACCGCGCAAAGCAATATGGCCGGAATCGCCTTTGTGTGGCTCTGCATGGCCACTGAAGCGCCCCACTCCGCTCTGGAATTGGCCACGTCAACTGAATTCGCCCGCCGTTATTTCCAGCAAGCGGAAGCGGCGATCTCAGAGGAGCCGGAAAGCTCCACTTCCGCGTGGTACTGCATCGGGTTCAGTGACTAAAGCCAGCGCGCCCTTGAGTGCTGCTGAGGGCTTCACGGTGGCGCATCCTTGGTCCTGAGAAACCCGTTCACGTCCAGCCAGTGCATGAACACCGGAAACCAGCCGTTGGCCGTGTTGCCGGGGTAGCCCATGCCGAAGCCATGGCCGCCGTTCTGGTAGAGATGGAACTCGACCGGCCGGCCCGCGTCGAACCAGGACTTGACCACGCCGAACTGGCCGCGGAACAGGAAGTCGTCGGAGGCAATGACGTTGAACATCGGCGGCGCGTCCTTCGGAACGTCTACCGGTCCCATGCCGCCGTAGATGGGGCCGATGAAGGCGAGCTTGATGATGCTGGAGTGAAGCGTTGCATGCATCGTGAGTCCGGCGCCCGCCGAGAATCCCATCATGCCCAGGCGCTTCGGATCGACGCCCCACTCCTTGGCATGCGAGACGATGAGGGCGTAGGCAGCCTCTGCATCGGCGAGCTGATTGGAAAGATCAGGGTTCAGCGGCGGCGGTGCACCGGCGCCGCCCGTACCCGCGGCGGCAAAGAGGCGGTTCATCGATTCCTGCAAGCCGTCGAGCGATTCCGGCGTCGGGAGCAGGCGGTACTTGAGCACGAAGGCCGCGACGCCTTGGTCCGCAAGCGCCTTGGCGACTTTCCAGCCTTCGTTGTTGATCGACAGCCAGCGGAATCCCCCACCCGGCGCCACGATGACGGCAGCACCGTTGGACTTGCCGGGCGCGGGAAGAAAGGGTGTGAGGGTGGCGGTGCTGACGTTGCGCACCATCGGCTCGCCCCACTGGCGGAACCAGCCCTCAGGCGCCGGCTGATTGTCCACGCCGCCCGTTCCGAGCTTGATGGCAAAAGGCTCCGCAGGAGCCTGCAGCGGGTAGAGGGCGCCGTCCTGCGCGAAGGCGCAAGCGGTGGTCAACAGCAATGTCAGGGACGTGCCGACCGACAGCAAAGTTGAACGCAAAGATTGCATGAGTGATGACAGTGGTTGGATTACTGGGCCGAGGAAATCTCGGGGCGCGGCGAGCGCCACTCAGCGCGGCAGAAGCACCTGCCGCGCCAGCGAGAAATTCGCGCCATCAGACAACAGGCTGTGGGCATCGGGCTGGCCGCCGCCGACACTGAGGCGGTAGCTGCCGGGCATGACCTGCCGCACGCCGTCGTGGTCCACGAAGCTGAGGTCGCGCGCATTCAGCCGATAGCTCAACTCGCGCCGCTCGCCGGCTTTCAGGTGCAGGCGCTGGACGCCCCGCAGCGCCAGACGCGGGCCACCTTCGAAGCGCGGCGGCACGATGTAGAGCTGAGCCACCTCATCGCCATCGCGCGTGCTGGTGTTGGTGACGGCCGTGCGCACTACGAGACTGGGATCCTGGCCATCGTCATGCACCTCGACCACAGGTGGCTCGTAGCGGAAGGTCGAGTAGCTCAGCCCATAGCCGAAGGGGTAAACCACCTCGCCGTCGAAGAAGCGGTAGGTTCTGCCCGCCATGCGGTAGTCGTCAAAACGAGGCAGATCGGCCACGCTGCGGTAGAAGGTGACCGGCAAGCGTCCCCCCGGATTGGCCGCGCCGCTGAGCACCCGGGCGATGGCCTGTCCGCCGCCTTCGCCCGGATACCAAGCCTGCACGATGGCCGCGGCATTCGCCTTGGCCCAGGACAGATCGACGGCGCTGCCGCTCAGGTTCACCACGACGAGCGGCTTTCCTAGCCGCGCGGCAGCGGCCAGGTACGCGCGCTGGTCAGCCGGCAGGTCAAGCTTGGTGCGGTCGCCGCCTTGGAAGCCGTCAATCTTGACTGGCATTTCCTCGCCCTCGAGGTCCGAGGTAAGGCCCACGACAGCCACTACGACGTCAGCGCTCGCGACAGCGGCGCGCATGTCGGCCAGCGGCTGGCGCGAGACCCGCTTCCAGATCATGCCGGGCGGGGCCGCCGAACCCGACTCCGTCTCGAATTGCAACGCGCAACGCTCGCCCTTCTTCAGATCCAGCTGCGTCAATGCGACCGGCTCGGCCCACCGCGTCGGGCGCTGGGCCAGGATCACCTCCCGCCCTCCCATGCGCACACGCCCTTTGACGCCTGCGACGCCCACTCGGTAGCTGCCAGTCTCGGGTGCCACGAAGAACCCCGTCCAAGCGATGCGTGTAACGTTGCCAGCCTCGACGAAGTCCTGCACGCGCGATTCGAGCTGTGTGACGACCTGGCTTGCGAAGGCCTTGGCCTGGAAGCGGCGTTTCCCGTCTTCGGTGGATGAACCCGGCTCCAGGTTGAAGTGGCTGGCGCGCAGGCCGGGGCTGCCGTCGGGCGCCAGGAAAGCGCTCGCGGGCACGGGGTCGCCGTCGGTGATCGAAGGCCCGAAGGGCACGAGCTTCACCTGCTCCGGCGCGAACTGCTGGCGCAGACCCTCGAACACCGTCTGCGTCGGGCCTGTCTGACCCGATGAATAGTTGCCGCGCATCACGCGCCGCGCGTCCGCCAATGGGCCGACGACCGCGATGCGGGCCGAGGCGCGCAGCGGCAGCGTGCCATCGTTCTTCAGCAGCACCAGGCTCTCAACCGCCGCACGCAGCGCGAGCGCACGGTGGTCAGGCGAGTTGATCGTCTCGGCAGCCGGGAAACTGCGCTCGGCCAGACCGGGCAGGTCGCCATTGCGCAGCCTGGCGGCAAAGAGCCGCACCAGTGCGTTGTCGATATCGGCCTGGCGGATGTAGCCGCGCGCCAGCGCCTGCTTGTAGCGCTCGCCCAGGCCAGGCGTGTGCGACAGCGTGGCCACATTGCATTCGTTGTCCACGCCGGCCTTCAATGCTGCTGCTGCCCCGGCGGCAGCATCGACTGCGTACTTGTGGTGGGCACTGATATCGATGACCGCGTCGCAGTCCGAGACCACGTAGCCGGTGAACTTCCAGTCCTGGCGCAGAGTCTTCACCAGCAGGCTCTGGCTCGCGCAAGCCGGTTCGCCGTTGACCCGGTTGTAGGCACACATGATCGACCCGGCCTGCGCGTCGACGATGGCCGCGCGGAAGGCGGGCAGGTACGTATCCTCCAGATCCTGGGCCGAGACCCACACGTCCACGGAATGGCGCGTGGACTCCGGCCCGCTGTGCACGGCGAAGTGCTTGGGGCTTGCGATGACTTGTGGCAATGCCGCGTCCGGCCCCTGCATGCCTCGCACGAAGGCCTTGGCCAGCGTTCCCGTCAGGAAGGGATCCTCGCCGTAGGTTTCCTGGCCACGGCCCCAGCGCGGATCGCGGAAGATGTTGATGTTGGGCGACCATGTGTCGAGCGAACCCCCGATCCGGTTCGGATTGGGCTTGCCGCGCCCCAGCGCATAGACGGCCCGCACCTCAGCGCTGATGGAAGCGGCAACCTCCCCAACCAGGTGGTCGTCGAAGCTTGCGGCAAGCCCGACAGGCTGCGGGAAGTTGGTGGTCGCGCCCGGACCGAAGGCACCGTGCAGCGACTCCGTCCACCAGTTGTAGGCCGGGATATTCAGGCGCGGGATTGCGGGCGCGCCGTTGAGCAGTTGCTCCACCTTCTCATCCAGCGTCAGCTGTGAAACGATCTCGCGGGCCTTGGCATCTGCGTCGGTTTGGGGCGAGGCGGTCGCCAAGCCGGCGAACGCCAGGCCCCAGGCCAGGGCCGCGGCAGAAAGGATGTTCAAGCTGTCTCCAGATTTGTTCTTGTGCGCCTATTGTGTGGTAGCGCAACCAAATTTGAAATGGCCCCAGATGCTCGACAGCCACCAAAACGGAGGGCCAGTTGACCGGAATTTGCCAGCGGTACGACTCGTGGCCCGTTGAAAAGGTCACTGCTTCGCGCGTCACACCGTCAATGGGAAACGGGCACACACCAGCATTCCTTGCCTGGTAGTCAACTTCGAAACGCAAGCAAAAAACCGCGTGGAAGCGGAGTTCTGCGCTAGCCTTCCTCAGAGTCGATATACGACGGGATGGCTGGGCCGGCTTCATTCAGCGTAGTTCGGCGCCGATTGCAATTCCCGGCGAAGCCCATAGGATGGGGGTCTCTTGTGAGGAGCCCGGCACCGTTCCCATGAAACCCACGCGGCGTCAGCTGATCACCTTCGCCTTCCCTGCGCTGGTCGTGTCGTGGGCGAGAGCGGCTGATGTGCTGTCAATCACCACGGTGAGCAAGTCCGGCGCCAGCGGCGTGGCAGGGCGCCTGCTGACGGAGATCTATCGCCAGGCCGGGTTGCAACTGAAGATCGAAGTGGTGCCGGGCGCGCGAGCCAGCCTGATGAGCTTGAGCGGGCAGTCGGATGGCGACGTGATCCGGATTCGCAGCTATGGGCAAACGTACCCGCAGCTGGTGCGCGTGGATCCCGCCTACTACCGCCTCAGCGTGCGGGCTTATTCGATGCCGGGGCGCAATGCGGTCGTGCGCACGCCGGACGATCTCCAGCACTACTCGCTGGGCGCGATCCGCGGCGTGGCCTATGCCAGCGAGCTCACGGAGAACCATCCTGCGTTGACCCTGACCCAGAACTCCGAGCAGATGTTCCGCATGCTGCAAGCCGGAAGACTGGACCTGGCCCTGGACACCACCGTGACGGCGCAATCATCGATCAACAAGCTCGGGCTCAAGGACGTGGTCGAGTCGCCCGAGCTGGCGCGCTTCGATTTCCACCACTATCTGCATGCGCGCCGCAAGGACCTGGCGCCGCGCATCGGCGAAGTGATTCGCAAGATGAAAGCAAGCGGCGAGCTGGATCGGCTGACCGCGGAGTACGAAGCGGTGATGACGGCTGCCGCGACCGAGCAGCCTGCCAGCGCCGGTTCACAGCGCTCCAGCCAGCATTGACAATCGCCGGATCATTGACCATACGTCGCTGAAGTATCGAGTCAGGAAATCTGGCCCGGATCGTCTCGGGCTGTTCAAGCTCCCGCCTTCTGGCCCGATGATCAAGCATTCAAACGAGAGGTCACCATGTTTTCATTGTCTGCACTGCGTCTAGGGCCGCGTCTGGCCCTAGGATTCGGTTCTATCGTCCTACTCTGCGCAGCTGCGGTCGGATTCGGCATCAACCGCATTGGCACCATGCGCACGCTCTCCGAGCAGCTCGGCACCATCGATGCCGAGAAGCTCTCGCTCTCGGAGCGCTGGGGCCGTGCCATTGAGGCGAACACGGCACGCAATTGGGTGGTGGTCTTCGCCACCGACGACAAGATCAAGGCACGCGTGCGGGGAGAAATGGCCGACGTGGTCAAGGAGCAGACCGAGCGGCTCAAGCGCATGGGCGAGATCGCCACTTCGGACACCGACAAGCGTTTGCTGGAGGACGTCGGCAAGCAGCGGGACGCCTACCAGTCGATGCGTAACGCCTTGCTCAAGCGCAAGGACGCCGGCGAGGACATCGCCGCCGAGGTGCTTGAAAAGCTTTTCCCCGCCGCCGCGGCCTATTCGGATGCGGTCGAGAAACTGATCGCGCGTCAGCGTGACAGCATGAGCGAGACCAAGGCGCAGGCCGAGGCAGCCGCTCGCGATGCCACGATTGCGCTCTCACTCGGCGGTGGCCTGGCCGTGCTGCTGGCCATCTGGATGGCCTGGCAACTCACCGGCTCGATCGTCGGCCCGATCAACGAGGCCAAGCGTGTGGCGCGGTCGATTGCATCGGGCGACCTGACGCAGAGCTTCGACGTGACGGGCAAGGACGAAGCGGCCGAGTTGCTGGAATCGCTGCGCGCGATGCAGCTCTCGCTGCGCGAACTGGTCGGCCAGGTGCGCACAAGCACGGACAGCATCACCACCGCCAGCGCCGAGATCGCCCACGGCAATCGCGACCTCAGCGCGCGCACGGAACAGACCGCGTCCAACCTGGAAGAGGCCGCGTCTTCGATGGAAGAGCTGACCAGCACGGTCAAGCAAAGTGCCGACTCGGCCCGTCAGGCCAACCAGTTGGCCGTGACCGCCGCGGACGTGGCGCAACGCGGTGGCTCAGTGGTCTCGCAGGTGGTCTCGACGATGGACGAGATCAATAGCAGCTCCAAGAAGATCTCGGACATCATCGGCGTGATCGACGGGATTGCCTTCCAGACCAACATCCTCGCGTTGAATGCCGCCGTTGAAGCGGCGCGGGCGGGCGAGCAAGGCCGCGGCTTTGCCGTGGTGGCCAGCGAGGTCCGCTCGCTCGCGCAGCGCTCTGCAGAGGCTGCCAAGCAGATCAAGGCGCTGATCGGCACCAGCGTGGACAAGGTGGAATCCGGCTCACGCCTGGTGGCCGCCGCGGGCCAGACCATGGGCGAGATCGTCGACTCGGTCAAACGAGTGTCAGACATGATCGGCGAGATCTCGGTGGCCGCCTCCGAGCAGTCGGACGGCATCGGCCAGATCAATGTGGCCGTGACCCAGCTCGACCAGATGACACAGCAGAACGCGGCCTTGGTGGAGCAGAGCACCGCGGCCGCCGAATCGCTGCGGGAGCAGGCGCAGAGGCTGTCGGACGTGGTGGGCACCTTCAAAATCAACGCTGCGCTCAGACGCTGAGGAGGCCTATCCGAAAGCTGACGTTCACAGATGCCTAGCTGGAACTGAAGGCCAGCGAATTTCGGCCGCTGGAAGCGGAAGTCCTCCCAACTTTGAACGCCCGACCTTGATGCTAACGGTCCGCTGGTTTCGTTATTTCTTTTTCTTCCCTTGGTCGTAATGCCACTTGATGGCGAAGAACATACCTGCGCCGAACACGAGGACCTTGAACGTAATGAAGACTACAGGGACCCAATCCATCATTTTGAGTATTTCCAGGCTACTATTTGACACTATCTATCCGAGGAGCACTACCTCAAGAAGCTGCTTCAGCGTGGCACGTCCGCGTCCCCAGCATTGCAGCCTGCCTGCGGGAAGGTGCTTGCGACTCTGCGGGGCCGCTGATCGCCACGCTACGCCAGCAGTCCGCTTGAGGGCGATTGACCGGACTCATGATCGGACCTCGCTTTCATAGCAGACTGTGCCAAAACCAGCGCCGAAAGCCCAGGCTCAGATTCAGATCAAAGAAGCAGATCAGATGCCTTCCTCTGGGGGATTTCACGGGTGGGCGCATGTGCCGGTACGGAGAGTGTGCCGCCTGAAACTTAGTCGATCTATCAAGCGGACAGCCTGCGCCGGACGCCAAAGTCAAAACGCTGAACGTCTGCTCGTAAGCGATGAAGCAGCCCAGGCTGTCGCGGCCGCGGGTCGATAGCACGCGCACGCCGGGCCCAGCAGCAGCCGTTCACACGGCCACCCCAGCCCGCGGCAAGAGCCGAAGCTGTGAAGGTCTGCAGTCCACCTCAACGCCGTCGTCGAGCCCGGAGCGTAGGCGAGCGTGCACGGGAATGACCGTTATCCAGCCGAGACCGTGAGCACGTTGGCCAGGAGTGACCGACGGCAATCCCTGGCTCAGCTGCCCGCGGGCCGGCCAACAAACCCTTCGCCCTCTTTGCAGGGCCGACTACCAACGGTGGCGACCGGCGGCTTGACCGTTATCACCGGTCAGTCGAGGACTGTGACCGGACAACATCCGTCGAACGACTGACTCCCCTTGCGCTGGCCGACCGGCTTAAATCACCCATTGCGGACCTGGAGACCGGAGAACCCCGGCGGCCACCCAAAGTGCCCCACTTATGGCCACTCAAACTGCTCCACCCGGCCGGGGTGAATTGACCCGCTAAACACGGTCGGTCAGGCGCCTCAGCCCTGACGAAGGCAGGACGTAACTTG
>Ga0265327_10005018_pt1 | contig 11336 bp, 7 predicted proteins | sample 41621metaG_FD_202089 | JGI IMG/M metagenome (GOLD analysis project Ga0265327, IMG submission 202089) | Rhizosphere microbial communities from Carex aquatilis grown in University of Washington, Seatle, WA, United States - 4-16-21 metaG | ecosystem: Host-associated > Plants > Roots > Rhizosphere >...
ATTCAATAATAAAAGACAGAATAGATTTATATAATCTTGACGGAATAAATTATCCTTCAAATAGTTTTGGAGGAAATACCTTACCTCATGTTTTTGCCGATTTCAATGTTTATAGAAAATTGAGTGGCTCTTATCCGAATGAGGATGGCACCCGCGTAAGGGATTATGTGTTCTACAGGCCTCGTAATTTCGAATGGGTTATCCTTACTGATACAACGAATAATTATACAAAAATATATGACAAGCAGTTTGCAGCGATCCGTAAATTTCTTGGCAAAATACCGCCATACGAGGGAAAGGACTCAACAAATAACATATTTTTTAAAGCGCTGTGCGATACCTTTAATAATTTCAGGTACATAAGCGCAAATCAAATGTTTTATAATGAATCAAATTTAAGGGATGTTTATAGCGGAGATCATTTATCGAAAAGAAGATTGATGGAGCATTTGCAATGGAAGTTATATAAGGACATATTAAATGATGCTAAAGTGTTTTACAGTGTGGCAAATGTACAGGATAAACGTTTTGGAGAACATAACCCGAATTACCGCGCATCTTATGCGTATGAAACGCAACTCATTGCCATCCCGTCGAAAGATTCGTACATTTATTTTATGCCGAGATATAATGGAATGAAATACCACCTGAATGAACTTCCTTTTTATTTTGAGGGGACACTTGCATTATTGAGTCCAAAGAACTTTCAAGCGAGTGTACAAAATAAGGACCAGCATTTTTTTAAATTTATCAAAACACACAGGGCTACTTTTAACGAAAATACCAGGACAGAGAATGTCAGTGTGCGGGTAGTACTGGATAGTTTGAAAGCGGATCTCAGTATTAAGGAAAGTCTTTCCGGACAATTCTCAACGGTACTCAGGCATTTGTATTTGAACGAGACAATTGATTCTACCATCTCACCACATTATTTTAAAAGATGTACCGAAAAACCTTTCGCCTTTAATGCAAAAATAAAACTCTCTTCAAAAATAACAGAGTTTCCCTTCAGATATAATTTTAATTGTACTGAACGCATTTCGCTTCCCGGCGACAAACATTTAAGATTAAAAAGCTGGTTTTCTTTTATCCCTTCAAAAGCCAGTTTACCGGAGATACCTAATCATGATTATTATTTTGATTTCGATTTTTCAGATTCATATAATTTTTTACTGAATTTTGATCACGCTGTTGAATTAAAAAATGCCAGCTCTTTTTTAAAGAAAATAAACAATGCGTATTTTGAACTGGAAAGCGAAATAATTACAAATTCAGAAACTTCTTATCTATTAAAAGTAAAAGTATTGGCCAAACAGATCAGGATCCCCAAAGAAAAATTAAATATATTAATGGATTTAGTAAAGGAATTGGATGAACTGAATGATTTTTCGCTGGAATTACTGAGAAAGTGATTTAGCTACATTTATACGGAAGCGCCATAAAGCCTGTCGCCGCTCGCCTGTCACCATTTGAAAAACTCAAAGAAGTAACAAAAAATAAAAGTCTTTTTCTTGATCACTTAATTATCAAAGTTTTTATTTTCCCAATGCTTAATCGGGGATCAAGAACTCTTAAACAAAAAAACCGCTCCTCTTTCGAAGAACGGTTTACTCATCTCAAAAAATATTTTTACATCAAGCTTGCTCCTAAGTATTCGCGGTTCATACGGGCAATGTTTTCCAAAGAAATGCTCTTAGGACATTCAGCTTCACATGCGCCAGTATTTGTGCAATTTCCAAATCCTTCTTCGTCCATTTGTTTTACCATGTTTAATACGCGATCTCTTTTTTCAATTTGACCTTGAGGTAACAGCGCCAATTGAGAAACTTTAGCCGAGACAAACAACATCGCACTTGAATTTTTACAAGCGGCAACGCAAGCGCCACAACCTATACAGGCAGCCGCGTTAAAAGCATCGTCAGCATTATTTTTATTAATTAAAATATTGTTCGCGTCTTTAGCATTGCCGGTGTTAATAGATACAAATCCACCGGAAGCCATAATTCTATCAAAAGACGAACGGTCGACCGCTAAATCCTTAATTACCGGGAAAGCAGCGCTTCTCCAGGGTTCCACCACAATAGTGTCGCCGTCTTTAAAACTACGCATGTGTAATTGACAGGTTGTAACACCTTGTTTTGGTCCGTGTGGGCGACCATTGATGTACATGCTGCACATACCGCAAATACCTTCACGACAATCGTGGTCAAAAGCAATAGGTTCTTTTCCTTCGCTGATGAGTTGTTCATTCACAACATCGAACATTTCAAGAAACGACATGTCAGGGGAAATGCCTTTAGCCATAAAGGTTTCGAAGCGCCCTTTTTCGTTTTTATTTTTTTGTTTCCAAACCTTTAAGGTTAGGTTCATATTTCCGTGTGCACTCATAGTTATATAATTTTTTGATTCAAGAAAAAAGAATCAAGAGCCAAGACTTGCGTCTTTTGTCTTGCGTCTTGTTTCAAATTATTTGTAGCTTCTCGCCGCAATCTTAATGTTCTCATATTTTAATTCTTCTTTATGCAATTCGAAATTACTGTCCGATTTAAATTCCCAGGCAGCAACGTAAGCAAAATTTTCATCATCGCGTAAAGCTTCTCCTTCAGAGGTTTGATATTCTTCGCGGAAGTGTCCACCACAGCTTTCGTTGCGGTGTAAAGCGTCTTTGCACATAAGTTCTCCCAGCTCTATAAAATCTGCAACGCGGTGTGCTTTTTCCAATTCAGGATTAAACTCATTTGCATCACCTGGAACACGAACATCTTTCCAGAACTCTACTTTTAATTGTTGTATTTCGGTAATCGCCGAGGTAAGGCCTTCTTTGTTACGTGCCATACCACATTTATCCCACATAATTTTTCCTAAACGTTTGTGAAAATGATCCACAGATTTAGTGCCTTTTATCCCCATTAGTTTATTAATACGCTCCTGCACTTCAGCTTCTGCTTTTACAAAGGCCTCATTATCCGTTGGAATTGCCTTGGTGCGAATTTCTTCAGATAAATAATCTCCAATGGTATAAGGAATTACAAAATAACCATCTGCTAAACCTTGCATCAATGCTGATGCGCCAAGCCGATTAGCTCCATGATCACTAAAATTAGCTTCTCCTAAAGCGTACAAACCAGGAACAGTCGTCATTAAATTATAATCTACCCAAAGTCCGCCCATCGTGTAGTGCACCGCAGGATAAATACGCATAGGCACTTCGTAAGGATTCTCACCGGTGATTTGTGCATACATATCAAACAGGTTGCCGTATTTTTCTTTCACTACGTCTTTACCCAAACGCATCATTTCTTCTTTGCTTGGATTATGAAGATTATGTTTACTCGCCTCAATTTTACCATAACGCTCTGTGTTTGCAGCAAAATCAAGGTAAACGGCCATTTTGCTTGTGCCAACACCATACCCTGCATCACAACGTTCTTTCGCGGCGCGGCTGGCAACGTCACGTGGTACTAGGTTACCGAAGGCAGGATACCTGCGCTCTAAATAATAATCTCTTTCTTCCTCAGGAATATCGGTTGCTTTACGCGTATCGTCTTTCTTTTTTGGAACCCAGATTCTTCCATCATTACGAAGGGACTCCGACATCAAGGTTAATTTAGATTGATGATCTCCGGAAACAGGAATGCAAGTAGGATGAATTTGCGTGTAACATGGATTACCGAAGAAGGCTCCCTTTTTGTGTGCTTTCCAGGCGGCAGTTACGTTGCAACCCATAGCATTGGTAGATAAATAAAACACATTGCCATAACCACCGGTGCATAATAAAACGGCATGACCAAAATGACGTTCCAGTTTCCCTGTAACAAGATCACGGGCAATAATACCGCGACACTTGCCGTCAATGTTCACCACGTCCATCATCTCATGACGTGTCATCATAGTAACAGCACCCATTCCAATCTGACGTTGCAAGGCACTGTAAGCTCCTAATAATAATTGTTGCCCGGTTTGTCCTGCAGCGTAAAAGGTACGTTGTACCTGAGTTCCACCGAAAGAACGGTTGCTTAAAGTTCCACCGTATTCGCGGGCAAAAGGAACGCCCTGTGCAACACATTGGTCGATAATATTTCCCGATACCTCGGCGAGACGATGCACGTTAGCTTCGCGCGATCTGTAATCACCCCCTTTAATGGTATCATAAAACAAACGGTAAACACTGTCCCCGTCGTTTTGATAATTTTTTGCAGCGTTAACACCACCTTGTGCGGCAATACTATGTGCACGACGCGGAGAATCCTGGAAACAAAATACTTTTACTTTGTAACCCATTTCGGCTAAAGAGGCTGCAGCTGAAGAGCCCGCTAAACCTGAACCAACCACAATAACCTCAAGGCTACGTTTATTGGCGGGATTAACCAGATGCACAGTAGAACGAAATTTCGTCCATTTGTTCTCCAGCGTTCCCTCCGGTATTTTTGCATTTAATTTTGGTGATGAAGCCATATACTTAGTGTTTAGTGATTAGTGTTTAGTTCTGTAAACAACTAATTTATTTTTAATTTATTTTATTAATCCGAAATGCATGCTAATAGGCATGGCGGCAAAAATTAATGGGACAACAATAGAAAACACAGTACCAACCGTTTTAATAAGCGGCGTGTATTTTTTATGGTTTAATCCCAAAGTTTGAAAAGAAGATTGAAAGCCGTGCATCAGATGGTATGCCAAAGAGATCATGGACAAGCAATAAATAATAACCAGCCATATATTTGTAAAAGCTTCCTGCATGACGATGTAAAGATTATCATGCCCTGTATTTTCATCTATTGGTAACCCTGTGAAACGTGACTTCACCCAGAAATTGGCCAAGTGAATGATCAAAAAGATCAATAACAATGTACCTAAAAGTCCCATAGAACGGCTATACCAGCTAGAGTTGGCAGCACCATTAAATTTTTCATAACTGATCGGGCGGGCTTTTTTGTTTTCAAGCGTTAAGATAAGCGCTTGGATAATATGAAGAATTAAACCCAGAAACAGCACCAGTTCCATTGCCCTAATGAGCCAGTTGGTGGCCATGAAGTGTGCGCCCTCGTTGAATAATTCGCCGCCGTCATTCACAAAAATTAGTGAATTCAGAAAACAGTGAACAACAAGAAAGGAAATTAAAAACAGGCCGGTTAAACCCATAATTACTTTTTTCCCAATCGAAGAATATAGAAAACCAGATTTTTTACTCATAATACTTTTGACTTAATGTTGCGTGAAATATGCAGGGCAAATGTATTAAGCAAAACGATTAGAATCAAATTTTGCAGGAAATGATTTACAGTTTTGAAAATGAAAAATACCCGAAGAGGCTGAAACTGTTTAGTTTAGCATCAGCAGGCTTATTTAGAATAGGTTTAAATATCAAAAGCGATTGGAAGAACCAAAACATCACTGTTTAACCAATTTCTGAGTCAAAGGACCCTCCTGCCCTAAGATCTGAAGGTAATAGATCCCAGAGGCTTGGTTTTCTAGATCAATAATCGGGTTTAGCTCAGTAATTTTTTGTGAGTGAATTAACTGACCAATTGAGTTATATATTTCAAAATACGTTTTTTCGTTTATAGAATTAAGATTGATAGTAAAGATCCCTTGGCTGGGATTTGGAAGAATAGTAATAGAGGAAGGGTCGTCCGAAAATGATTTTATACCAGTGCACAAATTTACATATTGGGTTATAGAGTCTGCTCCTGCACAACCATACAAGTCGCTTGTTGCCACATAATATTTTGTATTTGATGTTGGGCTAACAACTATGCTGGCGCCTACTGTTGAACCCCATGTATAAGTATTTGCCCCGTTTGCAATGAGGGTTGCTGACTCCCCAATACACATGGGTTGATGGCTACTGTTTAGTGTTATGATCGGCAATGAATGAACCGTTATAGCGATGGTTTTTGTGTCGGTGCAGCCTTGTGGAGTAGCGCCTGTCACAACATAACTAGTGTTAGTTAAAGGGCTCTGATAGATTACATTTACAGTTGAACCCGTGTTCCAGCTATAATATTGAGCGCCGCTTGAAAGCAGAGTAACATTTTCTCCAATACAAATGTCGGGATCGCTTACAGATACAATAACCGTTGGCTTAGGATAAACTGTTAGCGCGATTGTTTGACTGCTTTTACAATTATTAATGGAGCTTCCTGAAACAGTATAAGTTGTATTCATACTTGGCGTGACAATTATACTACTGTTATTTGATAAAGTATTCCAAGTATACGTATTTGCCCCACTTGCAGTAAGTGTTGACGAATTGCCCAAGCAGAGAGTCGGATTAAGAGGGTTAATTGTTAGAGTTGGTAAAGCATTAACAACAATGTTTATCTGTGTTCTATTTAGATTGAGTGTGCAAGCGGAATCTTGTACATATACAGTTTTTACCGTTGGCGTATTTGAAGTATATACGAACTGGGGTCCTGATTGAATAAATGAGTTACCGGTTGCTGTTGAATACCATGACAAATTACCAGTTCCAACAATGCTTATGGTTCCTGTGTTTCCAACGCAGAAATTATTTTGATTTACTGATATAAAAACCGGACAATTACAGGAATCGACATAAGTTTGATGACTTATAATATTGATCGTACCTGAATTAATAACTGCAGACGATGTTACCGAGCTTAAGCTAAAATTGGTAAGGCTAACAGATGAAGTAAGTTTTGAATATGCTACAGAATAACTGGCACAGCTATTTCCAATTAAATCGTTAGATATGATCACAGGGTCTGAACCATAAAAGGTAGGTGTAAATAAAGTGCCATTTTTTTGGATGGAGGTGCCTATTGACGTGCCACGTCCACAGAATTTATACCATGCTATATTCATAGCTGTGTCGGTTTCAAACATAAACAAAGAGTCCTGAAACCCTCTGGTGCTTGATACTATGTAATTCCCATTTGCTTTTTTTAGCAAACCACTAATTTTGTAGCGACCATCAAAGAATTTTTGATCTACGATATTTCCGTGCGAATCAAATTTTAATAAAGCACCCATTACTGGATAATTGTACGGATAATTTCCTCGTATCATACCCGTTGCAAATATTCGTCCATTTGGAAGGATATCAATATCAGTTAGAAGAAGTGGTTGAGTGGAAGAGGACCATGTTTTCCCCCATACAAAACTAAAGTTTGAGTCAAATTTAGCTATAGTCATGTTACTTGTAGATAAAACCATATCACTGCTGTAAACGAAAAAATTACCCTGGGAGTCTCTTTCAATTTTGGTGAAATCCGCATCACCACTATAGGAAGTGTTAAATAGAGAATGTGAAATAAAATTACCAGCCGTATCCATTAAAAGTGTATAGGCCTGGCTTGTCGGGGCGTAATAAGGATAGCCTGTATCGCCCGCTTTTCTGCCAACAAAGCGCACTTTATTACCATAATACACTCCGTCATTTAAGCGAGTTGCTTGGGCCGTACTTATGTTTTTTATCCAAACCTGTACGCCGGAAACTGTTACTTTTTCGATGTGCATTCCAGAATACCCGGAAAGATAATCTATGCCAGTATAATATACCAAAATAATGCCACCAGTGGGTAAAGATATTGCCCCGGAGAAATACGGTTTTTTCCATTGAGGAATAAAATTTGAATCCGTTTTGATTGTGTAAAAATCGGCGGGACTTATACCATGTAGATTAGGCGACCATGGAAAATAAGAAAATATGTAACCCCCATCTTGTGTTTTTACCGGGTTTTTTGTTTCGCAATTAAAATAATAGCTCGCTTGTGTCTGTGGTAAATGCCTATACAAACCAGGCTGTGCCCCAATTTTAAAAACAAAACAGAGAAAGATTATGGCTGATAATTTTTTCAATTAGATTAATTGTTAAACTAAATTAACCGTTTGTATCTCTATAAAAATTTAAATAGTGCCAGCGACGATGATTTTTTAGTTAAGCAGCACTTTGACTGAGGGAGTATAATTTATCCATTTCCAAAAAAAGAAATTTCTTCCCATCTTTTCTCCAGTTTCAATAAAGAAAATCCTTTGTACTCAAACGATCCGCCTATTTTTTTTTCATCAAAATTTTTTTTCAATTCATAAAACTTTGGTTTTTTCAGATCGCGGAAAGCTACTGTAGCATGTGGATGAAACCCCCTGAGATCATTTACTTCATTTAAAAGTTTAAGCTCTTTTTGAGCGAAGGTTTTTAAATGCTGATAAAGTTCTTCAAGCAATTCATTTTTTAAAACATTAACATAAATAACACGGGGTTCAAAAGATTCGAAATCTTCTAATTCTATAGAAAAACTTTGATCAAATTTAAAAGCCTTAAGTTTTTCAATTAAAAGATTTTCTTTTTCTTCTTTCCATTCAAAAGGCCGGTGAAGTGTAATGTGCGAAGGACTTCTCAGCGCGCCTTTTAATCCGTGTTCTTCAAACAGATTTTCCTTAATCGCTTCAATTTCCGAATAAAGCGGGTTGGGAATTACGATGGCAATAAAGTACTTTTTAGCTGTCATTTTAGCGGGAAACATCCATTAAATTATGCTATTTTTGCGGGACAATAAAATTTTATGCAAATTATCATACCAATGGCGGGCAAAGGTAAGCGAATGCGCCCACATACCCTCACTACCGCTAAACCTTTAATTCCGGTTGCCGGAAAAGCAATTGTGCAACGTCTTGTAGAAGATATTACGCAGGTTTGCGGTGAAAAGGTTACCGAAATAGCTTTTGTGATTGGCCCGGATTTTGGAGCGGAAGTAGAACAGAATCTTATTAAGGTGGCAGAAAGTCAGGGTGCAAAAGGAAGCATTTATTACCAGGAAAAAGCCCTGGGGACCGCTCATGCCATTATGTGCGCCAAGGATGCCATAAAGGGAAAAACTGTTGTAGCTTTTGCGGATACTTTGTTTAAAGCCGATTTTGTAATGGATACAAAGCAGGAAGGCGTGATCTGGGTTCAAAAAATTGATGATCCCAGTCAATTTGGTGTGGTAAAATTAGATGCTAATGGAACTATCACTGATTTTGTGGAAAAACCTGAGAAGTTTGTGAGCGACCTTGCTATAATTGGCATCTACTATTTTAAAGATGGTGACTATTTAAAAAGCGAATTGCAATATCTGCTCGATAACAATATTAAGGAAAAAGGGGAATTTCAACTGACCAACGCCCTAGAGAACATGAAACAAAAGGGCACGAAGTTTATGCCCGGACAGGTGACTGAATGGCTTGATTGCGGAAATAAAAACGCTACGGTTTATACGAACCAACGTGTTTTAGAATTTGATAAAGGCAAGGCGCATTTAAAAGGAAAAAACATTAAAAACACAAACAGCATTGTTATTGAACCTTGTTTTATTGGGGATAATGTGGAACTGAAAGACTCTATTGTGGGTCCGCATGCCAGTATTGGCGCCAACAGCAAGGTAACGAACAGCATTTTAAAAAATTCGATTATTCAAACCGACGTTAAAATAAACAATGCCAACATTAGCAACAGCATGTTAGGTATAGGCGCTGAAGTAAGCGGAAAGCCCATAGACATAAGCATTAGCGACTACACTCAACTCATTGTTTAAACCAAAAAAACATATTTTATTCTGCCTTCTTCTTTCAGGTTTGTTTGCGCTTGTTGTTGCATGTAAAAGTAAAAAAGAGGGGGCTACCGTTAAAGACCCATCCATGAAGGGCAACGCAGTCCCCAGCGAGGAAGCCAGTTACGCGCGTATGGGCTATATTTATATAGAAGCCTGTTTACAGAGAAAAAAAGGAAACCTGCAGGAAGCATTAAAACTATTCGAAGAATGTAAAAACATTGAACCGAAAGATCCTGCGATACGTTACGAAATTGGAACCATTTACAAATTATTGGGATCGAACGAACAAGCGCTGAGTAATGCATTGTTTTGTGCAGAAATAGATCCGAATAACGAATGGTACCAGCTTTTACTGATCGATTGTTACAACGCTACAAAACAGTATTCGCTTGCCGTTAAAGTACGAGAAAGCCTTATTAAAAAATATCCTACAAAAAATGAATACAAAGAAGATCTTGCCATTGAATACGCGGTGATGGGGTATTACGACAAGTCTTATAAAATATATGAAGAACTTGAAAGAACTTATGGTGTTAACGAACAAATTACTTTAAACAAAGTAAAATTATTAAAGAGTCAGAAAAAATTCAGAGAGGCGGAAGTTGAACTCAAAAAACTTTCGGAATCAAGTACTTCCGAACCTCGCTATTACGGCTACCTCGCAGAATTTTACCTGGAGCAGAATGATCTTGAAAGTGCGAAGGAGATGTATGATAAAATTTTAAGTGTTGATCCGAACAATCCCGAAATAAATCTTGCCCTTCACAATTATTATAGTGCAAAGGGAAATGAAGAACTCGCTTATGAGAATTTAAAAAAAGCGTTTTTAAATCCTGATCTGGATATTGAAACAAAGGCAAGTATTCTCAGTTCTTTTTATAGTCGTGCAGAACTACATGAAAAAGGCGCATTTGAGCACGGCGTTGAACTGGCAGTAATTATGCTGGAAGCGCATCCGCAATCAAACGAGGCCAATGCACTTTATGCGGATTTTTTGCGATTGGATAAAAAAATAAAAGAAGCTTCCGTATATTATTACAAAGCGTCTATAACCGAAAGACGTGATTTTAAAGTATGGGACAATTTATTGTTCGCCGATTATCAATTACGCCAGTTTGATTCATTAGAACATCATAGTGCGAAGGCCATAGAGATTTTTCCCAGTCTTCCCGAGAATTATAAATACAATGGCATTGCAAACACCGAATTAAAAAATTATAAAAAGGCCGTGCAATCTTTAAAAGATGGTATGGAATTTACCTCAGATAATTCTCAAAAGACCGATTTTCTTAGCCTTTCAGGCGATGCTTATTTTTATTTAAAAGAGTATCAGAAATCGGATAACAGCTTTGAAGAAGCCCTAAAAATTAACGCGGATAATACTTACGTCTTAAATAATTATGCGTACTACTTATCTCTGCGTGGAGAAAATCTGGAGAAAGCTGAGAAACTGTCCAAACGGGCAAATGAGCTGAGGCCCAACGACAGAAGCTATTTAGATACTTACGGTTGGATTCTCTTTCAACAAAAAAAATATACTCAAGCAGAAGAATTTTTAGGGAAGGCGGCGAACATGGGGCCGAAAAATCCTACTATTTTGGAACATTACGGCGATGTTTTATTTAAATTAAATAAACCCGCAGAAGCCCTGAAACAATGGGAGTCGGCAAAACAGGCAGGTGGCAATTCCGAAACGCTGCAGAATAAAATAAAAACCAAAAAATTAAATGATTAGTTCTCTGTTTAGATATTGTTCTATTGTAATTTCTGCAACTGTTT
>Ga0265327_10005019_pt1 | contig 11333 bp, 8 predicted proteins | sample 41621metaG_FD_202089 | JGI IMG/M metagenome (GOLD analysis project Ga0265327, IMG submission 202089) | Rhizosphere microbial communities from Carex aquatilis grown in University of Washington, Seatle, WA, United States - 4-16-21 metaG | ecosystem: Host-associated > Plants > Roots > Rhizosphere >...
GAATATTCCTGCAAAAACGAGTGTTGAATCTATCGAATCACGCGTGGCGGCCAAAATAACTTTCGATTCAGCTTTTCGGTCAGCGTCCGCTTTCTTGGGGTCAAAAGCTCCGTCTCGTGGGGTGACGCTATAACTGGCGTCTTGCTCTTTGGTCTTTTTATATAGATCAACCCCCTTGATGGCCACCACCACCATGCCCAAAAACGGACATATGACAGTTACGATTGTTATCGCCTTTTTTAGAATGGATAAGAAAGCAGCATTCATGCAGTATTTTTTCTTGTTATTCAAAGGGCTATCCAAGCTTCCGGCAACGCTTTTTTTCAAAAATCCGGAGACAGCCCACTACTTCCGCGATCTTTGAACGCCCAAGCGGACTTTTCAGTAAACCCTCAAATTGACACATGCAGTTGCAGTTGATGCTCCGCCTTTTCAGGCGAAGCACCAGGAATCATCTTAGACAGCTCAGTGAGGCATCAGTTCATCCACCAAGTGGACTGCTTGACCCACCGTCGTATTCGGTGCACCGGTGGTTGTTGGGCCAGCATACGGTCGAGTTTGAGCCTGCTGGCGGGGCTGACCTTGGCTCAGGGCTGTTTCGGCCCCGTTGAGGGCGGCGGCGCCTCGGTTGTTCTGATCTCCGAGGACTGCCCCGGCACCGGCGCCAATCAATGCTTTGGTCCAGGCATCGGGGCGTCCTCCAGTGAGTGAAGAAGCGCAGTTTGAAAGGATCAACCCGCCAAGGCTGACCGCAACAATTTGATACGGTTTCATTTTTGTGTGCTTCACCGCCTTTGTTTGGGGGGACAGCGAAGCGTCTGCATGGAAGCAGATTTATTCATTCGATTCAGTTGGAACCGCCGCCTCCGTTTGGAATGGCGAGCGCCGGGAAAACTGAGAAGATCGACACCCGGTCAAAGGGGACGCCATCTCATCCGGTGCCAGAGCGTTTCAGCGAAGAAAGATGCAACCTATGTTGCGACTACCATCGTAGTATTTCCGAATGCTCAGAGTAATTCCAAGTGTCAACGCCGCTGCCGCCATCGCTTATTTCAGCGAGGGCTTGCGGCGTGAAGACTACTACAACCAAGACCTTGAAGCCCCGTCCCGGTGGCGTGGCAAGGCTGCGGAAAGGCTCGGCCTCAAGGGGGAGGTAACGCTGGAATCCTTCACCGCCATTGCTGAAAATCTCAATCCTGAAACGGGAAAGACGCTAACGGTTCGGCAGAAGCAAAACCGGGTTGCTGGTGCAGACATAAACATGCACGCGCCCAAAAGCCTCAGCATTTTACAGGGTCTAACAGGTGACGCCGATTTGTTACGGGTCTTCCAGGAGGCTGTCTCAGAGACCATGCTGGACATTGAGAAAATGGCCTCCACCCGCGTACGACTGAATGACGCGCAATCTGATAGAGTAACGGGAGAGCTAATTTGGGCGGAGTTCCTGCATGGTACCACACGCCCAATCGGTGGCATGCCTGACCCTCACCTTCATGCTCACAACTGGGTCGCCAACGTCACCTGGGACGAAACCGAATCGAGGTGGAAGGCGACTAAATTTCATGATCTGAAAAAATTCGCGCCACTACATGAAGCCGCGTTTCACGCTCGGCTGTCAAAGAAGGTTGCCGACCTTGGCTACACCGTCAGGAAAACGAAAGATCGCTGGGAAATCGACGGGATTCCACAAGCGTTGTTAGAACGGTTTTCAAGACGTACCGCGCTTATCGAGGCCGAGGCCATCAAGCGCGGAATTGTCGATGACAGGCTCAGAGACGGCCTCGGTGCCAAAACCCGCGAAAAGAAGCGCAAGGGAATGACGCAGCCCGAAATGGTGGCGTCGTGGAATGCTCGGCTTCATGACGATGAAAAGGCGCTGATCCAGCAGGTTTACGCCAGCCGGTTGAATCCCGGCGAATCTCGTATAATCTCGGTTTCGGACGCGGTAGATTTCGCCGAAAATTGCCTGTTTGAGCGTTCATCGGTCGCCAAGCGTGAAGCCTTGTTAGAACTGGCGATGGAATACGGAGTTGGCTCACTTTTGCCCGAGGAAATCAAGGCAGAGTTCGAACGCCGGGATTACATCGAGGCGAGGAGCAACGGCGACAACATCTGCACCAAAATGGATTTGGTGGTGGAGGAATTGGATTTGATCGAAGCAGCCCGCAAGGGGCGGAATCAGCATTCGCCGCTAACCACCCAAAATTGGGGATCCGCTCTTGATTCCTTGAGCGTTGAGCAACGCGCAGCGGCATCGCAAATTTTGTTGTCCCGGGATAGGGTGTCTGGCCTGCGTGGGCGCGCCGGCACGGGCAAGACGACTTTGCTGAAGGCTATCAAGCCGCTGTTAGAAAACCAAGGGTTCAGGATTCATGCCTTTGCTCCCTCAGCCACCGGGGCAAGGGTGGTTTTGAAGGATGCCGGTTTCGAGGGGGAAACGATTGCTAGGTTGCTGGTCGATGAAAAATTGCAGCGGCAAGTTCGAGGCCGGAACAACATCATCCTCATTGATGAGTGCGGGTTGCTGGGAATTCGGGAGCTCGCTGAGGTCCTGCGAATTGCCGGTCCAGATACTCGAATCATTCTGTGCGGTGATTCCGGCCAGCACTCTTCTGTCAGCCGTGGGGATGCGCTTCGACTTTTGGAAACCTATGGCCATCTGCCCATGGCCGAATTGACGGAAATTTACCGGCAGAAAGCCGACTACAAGGCTGCAATCGAGTTTTTGGCCGATGGCGATCTTTCCAACGGTTTCAATAAGCTGGATGAGATTGGCGCGATCGTCACCATTCTTGATGACGTCGAACGATACGCCGCTCTGGCAACCGAATGGTTTGAGAAAATGGAGGAATCCGGCGTTGACCCGCTGGTTGTGAGTCCGACCAATCGTGAGGCGGCGCTGGTGACCGAAGCTATACGCGCTAAGCTCAAGGAAGCTGGCCATTTGGGAGCGAACCGCAACCTGCTTCAATTTCTCCCACTGCGCCTCGAAGAGGCGGCAAAGGGCTGGATTGGCAGTTACAGCCCCGGGATGGTCGTCCGCTACCATCAGAACGCTAAGGGCATCATTCGCGGCGCTGTTCTTACCGTGGATGAAATCACCGCTTCTGAGGTTTGGCTGAAAGCGGAGGATGGTAAACGCCGCCAGCTCGACTTCAAAACGGCCAAGCATTTTCAGGTCTATGAGGTCGGAACAATCTCCGTCGCCCGGGGCGAACGGTTGAAGATTACCGAAGGCGGGAAAAGCCTTGAGGGAAAGCGCCTCAACAACGGCGACAGTTTCGTCGTCAGCAAGATCAAGCGCGATGGCACGTTGGTTTCCGACAAAGGCGTCACCCTCGCCTCGGACCACGCCCATCTCGCCCACGGCTACTGTTCCACGTCACATGCTTCTCAGGGAAGATCCGTGAAGGACGTTTTTGTCGCACAGCATTCTTCCTCTGGGCGGGCTAGCAACCGAGAACAATGGTACGTTTCGCTCAGCCGTGGGATGGCAAGTCTGCGTATTTTTACTGACAATGACTCAGCGATGAAACTCGGGGTTTCATCGCGGTCATCGCGCCGGATCTCGGCGCTGGAATTCTCAGGTGCCGGAAAGGCAATTTTTATGAGTGACTCAAACAGCAAGGAATGGGTTCAGCGGGTTGCTGCCCATCGAAACAAACTGCTCAAAGCTGAACCGAGCTTTGCAGAGAAAGTGAAGACGCAGCGAAGCGTCAAACCATCCAACGAATTGTCGATGGGCGATTTCGCGGATTTTGTGAAGTCGCGTAGCCCCCGCCAGGGCGGCAAGTCACATTGGCGGACCAAATCCACCACCCAGCTCGCCCAGGCGAAGCGTGAGAAAGGCGATCAGAGCATGCATGTCGCTCGTCGAATGGACACACGCGACAACACGCCGGAAAAGGCGAAGGAAAAAGGGCGTGCCGCCAAACCTGATTCCAAACTGGAGGCCAAACCCCAATCGCCGAACGAGCGGCGAATTGGTAATGCTATGGACACCGTTAAAGCACGGTTCAAAGAGGTGATGGAGCGTGGAACCAACGGCCTGAAAGCGATGAAGGATTCGGCAAACCGCGCCATTCAATTCGGCAACGTAAAAACCACCCTCGGCAAGCTGAACGGGAAAGACACGCAGAAAGCCCAGGCTGAAAGCCAAGCACGCGAACAGCAAAAGGCTCCGGCAGTGGCGAAAAAGCCGGATGCGCCGAAGCCGACACCAGTTCCACAACCAGTTATTCGGAGGGGTAGATGATCGAAAGACGTATGAGCAACAACATTGACGCCATTTTGGAAGAACGCCGCAGGCAACACGCCCCGCAGGCCCAAACTCAAGTCCAGCCGCAAGCTGGAGAAGCACTGCCAGCCATGCCGGAGTCGGAGGTTGAAAACCGCTTTTACCAAACTCGCCGAATCGAGGGTGAGGAACACTGCCTCGAACTTCGTTTCAACACCGGCATTGTCACGTTTTTCAAATATTCGGATGTCAACTGGTGTGTCTATGACCCCGACGCCGGGATGATCGACATTTGTTTCATGGGTTTTGTCGTTTCCATCACCGGTCGCGGCCTTGTGCCTGACCTGTTGGAGGGCATCAAAACCCGTCGCATTTCCTGGGTGAAGGAAGCCGACACGAATTTCCAGGAGGATGAAAAATTCCCAGTCGTCATCAAAAGCATTTCCGTCGCATGGCCGGAAGGTTTCGGCGAAGGCGGCGATGAACCCGAACAGACGTCATGAAATTTCTCCGCTTCGCCTCCAAGTTCCCCAAATGGGTGATCGCCGGCGGAATCATCGTCGGGAGTTCCGCCATTTTCCTGATTTGGTGGAATCTCCGGCATACCCATGGTGCTGCACAATCCGCTTCCACCGCCGCAGCCCATGAACCGCGCAAGTTGCCTGCGTTCAACCCTTCCGAGGTGATCTTGTGCGGCAACACCCTGGTCAACACCACCAACGGTGAAATTATCGCCCGCGAATGGCTGGCCGGTTTCGGTGACCGGGTTCCCAACATCGTCAAAATCCTCACTGACGAGCGGCTGGTGCTCGTCCTAGGCGACAAAGGCGTGATTGTGCCGTTTGACTTCGACGGCAACGCCAGAGGGCCATTGGCGGCTGATGGCAAGGCCATCCGTGCTGCTGCCTACGCTCAGGGCGGGGGAGACGTGGCTTTTGTGCGTGATGGCAACCTGTGGCGCGGCAGGGTGGATTGGAAAAGCTCGACAGTCGAAAATCCGCAAAGGCTCACCGACACCGGCTCGTTCCGCGAAGAAGTTTTCCAAGCCCCATGGGTTTGGCATGGCGACACCCTGCTGCTGAAAAACCTCGGACGATTGTTCCGCGTTTCCCTGGTCGATGGAAGAGTTGAACCCGACAAATCGAATTTGGGCGAAGTGATGCAGGGCATCAGCCCTGACGGGTCGTATGTCTTGATGCCGCAAGGCCAACGCGAGATGGGCGTTTACGATTTCGCCAATGAATCCGTGACGACGATTCCAACCGGCCAGCATGTCAACCGTGTGCTGTGGCTGAACGCTGACAAAGCTGTTGTCCAGGTCGGTCAAAACCAACTCGGCCTCTATGAGGTTGCGACAAAAAAGCTGACCGAGATTCTCCGGTCAGAGAACCCACTAAAAATAGTGAGCGATCCATCTCCCGACGGGGAATGCTTCATTGTCGCCACCACGAAAAGCGCTGGCTTCTACGATCTGAAACGTTCCCAGCTCACACTCTTTGACCTACCGTTTGAGCAAGCGGAGTGGAATACCTCTGATTCAATAATTGCGTCCTCTCAGGTTCCGGACTCGGAACAGCGTGGAACTTGGCTTATTCGCCGTGACGGAAAACCCGAGCGCTTGCTCAATCAACCACCTGATAAATGGGGCACTTCCAATAGAGCCGCCCCTACGGTGGTTTCTGGCTATTTCATTTCGAGCGGCGACCTTTGGTTGTATGAAGAATCCCCCCCACACGTTCGGCAGTTGACTCACGGGAAGAAACTCACTCCGGCACTGACTTCGATCAGTGGAAAAGCTGGACCTGAGTAAATCGGCTGGAAGTTATGAGACCAGGCACTTTTCCTAATCAGGTTTAACCTTCTTCATTGGATTTTTCGTAAAAAGAAGGGGCCCATCGCCGCCGCTGCCAGCGGCGGGACGCGCCAGTTTAAATTGAAGCGTATTTGCCGCAGTTTCGGTACGTTTGGCGGCGAAATTGACTCCCAGGGTAACTGGTGCAGCTCCAATTGGCGCTCCTGCAGATCCACCCCAATCATTTTCTTTCACCTTGGTTAAAGCAAGTGTCACCGTCATTTCGGTGAGATCTATCCCGTATTTCCTCGCATGCCGCTCTTGGCGCGTTTTGCTCATAACATCTAACTGATCCAGAACAATTCCCACTTGCTGAACAGCGGCGGGCACTGACATGGTTTGATCGGGGCTTGGGGCTGAGTTGCAGCAGGAGACAAACATCGGAACGATGGCCACCAAAACAAGAGGTAACGCTTTCATAGGTTGCCGTGTCTAACACGATGTCAGATTTGTTCAACCGATTTCACCATTTCACGGAATGTTCGGAAAATAGCGCACGAGTTAGGGGGGCTTGATCGTTCATTAGGAACTCTTAGAAATAACGAAATATGAATCAAAACAGTATTCCCCAGCCCTTGGCTGCCTTTAAGACGCAGAAAGAGGAGAGTTTTGACAGTGGCTCGCTGAAAAACCAGACGGCTCCTAGCCTAGCAATTCCTTGACCAAATTCCTGATTTCCTTTGCCGGATCACGGCCCAATGCCGACAGCAGTTCGATCAACTCAACCAAGTCCACGCGGCGTTGAGCAGATTCGATGCGGGCAATCATGCCCTGATCCCGTCCAATTTTAGCAGCAAGGTCGCGCTGGCTCATGCCGGCGGCGATCCGCAGCTCCATCAAACGGCGAGCCAAAAGTTGGCCCCGCTGGGTATGAAGCGTTTTGGGGAGTTTATCCACGCCCACGACTTTGAGCTTGAATCCAAATTCGCTGAGCTTGAATCCAAATTCGCATCGTGGGAGCAAGAGGTAGCTTGGGCCAATCCAAACACTTCGCCATCACTCCCAAGATGGGAGGTTGTGTGAAAATCTCATGAAATTCCCTATTTCTCTTGAGATTGGCCATCTATCCCGTTGTCATTCAAAGAACCTCCTCCCAAAATGATTCCCAAAATTCTCGCCGTTCCGTGTTTCGGGCTTTTAGCAGGCTTGTCGCTTGCCCAGGACGCCGCCCATGTTGTCGGGCCGATTTCTGACGGCAGCCCTCCAGCACCTGGGCAACCATCAGCCAAAATCACGATCAAGTCCGTCGAGGTCTTGGATAGCAAGACGAGCAATCTGGGAGGGCGCAAAATCACGATTCAAAAAGTCACCCCAATCGAGCTGCCTACCCCGGTTGTTCCCGAAAAGGCGACGCCGACGCCTGAGCAGTTGGCGGCGTTTAAGGAGCGACTCGCCCAGCGGCGTGAGACGGTTCAGTTGTCCATGGGAGTGACGGTGTTCCACTCGGAAAATTACCCCGGCAAGGTGAGGACTAAATTTTCATGGCGATCAAAAACCTCCGGTGACGAATTCGAGGCGATTTCCAACATCAACGGAAATTTGTTGTCGGGATTCGCTCAATTCGATGCTTCAAATCCCAACAGCCGCTACCTGCTGTTCTTTTTTGCCATCAATCAGGACGTGGACAAGTTAACCGAGATGTTTGAAAGCCGTGGCCGCATATACCAGCCCCCGACGTTGCCGGAGCTCCCCCTGACCGAGCCGAGCTTTGTTGTCACCAAGGGGAATCCGACAGCCGATGAACTTGCTCCGATGGTGGCGGTTCACAATCTGGTGAGGACCGACGGCGAAAGCCTACGCCTCGCCTTTGAAGGCCGCGAACGTGCCAGCGAAGAGCAGGCAGCATTTTTGAAAGCCAATCCACCCAAGCCAAAAGACATCGTATTGAACTACTGGCGTCTGCCTAAGACACCGTCTGGCGATACGCAGAATGGAGGCACCCGATGAAATCTATCAGGCACCTCGTTCTGCCAATTGTTTTTGGGTGGATGTCCCTGCTCAGCCCTGCGCTGGCGATCGTTGACCAATACGGCGATGGGATGAGCGACATTTGGAAGGTTCATTTCGGCATGCCGGTTGACAGCTCCGCTGATCCCAACGCCGACCCCGATGGCGACGGCTGGACAAACCTCCAGGAATCCATTGCCGGAACGAACCCATTCTCGGCCAATCCGCCTGAGGGGAAACTCCAAGCCGAAATCACGCCAAATCCGGTGGTGGCCGGGGTGTATGTCGTATCGTGGCCGACGCTCGTAGGGAAACGATACACACTCTACGTTTCGCCTGATCTGAGTGGAGGTAGTTGGACAGGGGTTGGCGACGGCGAAATCGGCGATGGATCGCCGATTGAAATGGCCATTGACACCGCCAGCGGCGGCACTCCACCCGACAAGCTGTTCTGGCGCGTTTCAGTTGCCGATGTCGATTCCGACGATGACGGACTCAGCGACTACGAAGAAGGTCTGTTGGGCACTAACCCGCATTCCAAAGATACAGACGGGGATGGTGTGTCAGATTGGGACGAGGTAAACGAAGGGTCGAATCCGCTTACGGCCCTTGATAGCGACAGCGATGGCATTCCCGACGATTTTGAAAAGCATTTGGCTCGACTATTACTCGCCTATAATTCTGATCCGTCATATTGGGGCGCGTATTACGCAGGTTTGGTGGCCGGCGACCTAGACGCCACACACGACTATACCGGCGATGGGATGTCAGCCGCTGATCTCGCTGCTACAATTGCGCCTGTAGCTAAGGCTGAATCGATTCCAGGGAAATATAGAATTGAAATACAGGATAGGATTAATTCGATACCGTCATGGGCGATCTATTATCCAGATTATGATGAAGTTTACGGCGTGTATCATCAGTCAGATTCGGAAAACGTTCCTCTGTCGAGTTTTGATGATTTTAATTCCGCCTACTTGACTTCACGAATTGGCGCAGTCACTTGGAAAAACCTTGCGTATCAACAATATCAATCGTTCGACCCTTCTGACCCACATTTTATCGGTTATCCAGCATGGTCGGGCTTCGAGATGTTGACGAATAGCGACTTTATCAGTGTACAAGGCATAATTAATCAGCGACGTTTCAGATTAGTGGCAACGGACCCATCTCATCCAACGATATCAAACGACTGCCTCAAATTAACGACAAAAGACGATCCGCTAGTTGTCCCAATTTCGGAAGTATTGGTGTCTGCGGAGATGCTGAAAGTAGAGCTTCCGGCTGGTCGAATGGTTTCTGATTGGTATGAATTTGACGCTCCAATGGTCGATGGGCAAGATACCTATGTGAAAGCAATCCCGGTTACGCCCGCGCCTGATGTCGTTCCGGTTAATTCTGGTTTTAATGAAGGCCGAATCGACGCAACAACCAGCTATGCGATACCTGATTGCGACGATATTGTGGGCGTGGATCCGTTGACAGGAAGTGGTAACACAGAAATGGTTCTCCAAGCTGTCAGAAATCATCTCGATGGAAAATATTCAACAGGCGATTTGGCAACGGGCGGCCTAGTTCCCGGTTGGTTCGGTGTGAAGCCAGGGGAGTTGAACAAGACTTTTTGGGATGGAGGAACCGTGACCATCAGTCAAGTTTCGAAAATCGATTCCGATACAGGTCTGCAAGAAAGTGGGCGGGTCAGATTTTACGGCATATGGGACGGCCCCACTTATCGCGGTATGGAACCGTATGATTTAGGAAGTCTTGCGCCTGTGGACTTGGTTGCGGGGGGCGTCAACAAGGCTCCGTCTGAAAGTGTCTACGGCTCTAATTCACAAATTCAAGCTAGCGGGGCGAACTTGTATATTGAAGGAGTGAGGCCGGGGAAGATCACCTTGAAGTGGCGATTCCAGAAGGGCGCAATCGATGTTTCCAGTGAGCAATCGTTTTTGGTATGCACTCAAAAGAAGAGGGCGGATTGGCGGGATGATGTTACCTATCAAATTCGACTTCAGACAAAAGTCAAAAATGGGGTCGAAACGGACATCCGCATGTATGATCCACGCAATGGTTTTTTGGCGAACTACGATTATGTCCGGGCGATGTATTATTATTATCGTCAACTTTTTCAGCAGATGCCTGAAAAGTTCATGTGGGCAGGCATGGCAAAAACGGCTGCTGCTCCTATCTATGCCGGAATGAACGATTTGACGGAATGGTGGGTGGCCACCCAATATTATACCTGGGATGGTAGCGCATGGGCTACTGGCCTTATTGCTGGTGATGAAACGAATCGTGACGTTGGCTTGCAAATTTTCATTAACCAGTTCATGCTGCAAGGTCAGATTGACATATTCAAGGATATGGCGTGGGAGCATCTGGCTTATCAGTCAAGCGGAATTGGTTCGATTCGATATGTCGTCGCAAAAGAAGATCCTTTTTTCGCGTCCATGGATGCCTGGGAGGAAATCAATTCCGGTATTCTGGAATCGAATCCAACACTCATCGGGCTAGGAAGCAGGAATTTACTTCAACACGAACAACGTGACGTCGTTCAGACGGATTATGACATCTTGAACGATCTTTGGCTGGAGCAACCTCCCTTAGCAAGATGGGTTGGGGCAGTCTCGGTTCCCGAAAACGGGAGTGGTTTTGCCAACGCAGCTATTTGGCTGTCGGCCAATTCTACCAAGAATCCATTGAACCCAAGCACATTCGTTCCAACCTTTCAAACTACCGTAAGCGGTGGAAGGCTGGATCACTACGCGGATCGCTGGGAATGGACATCGAACCCAACCGACGGCATGTTTGAATTGTGGTCCGGCACCAGCTCCACAGGTCCCAATTTCACTCCCGCGATGCGCTTGGATTACGCAAGCAAGACCTTGAAAAATGCCGCAAGCAACTATTCCTTTGACTCTCCAAACATTCCGAATGAATAATTTATCTCTAGTATCGGTCTTCGCTGCCTTCCTGTTCACGGCGGGTGTTTCCATCGCTGAGCCGAGACCGGAAAATGATCGCGCAAATTGGCCTCATGTCGAGGTGAAGCTTTCGTCACACACGGCTCTCAAAGATTTGTTTGATGCAGGGCTTCGGCCATACAGATTTCCGCAGTTGGAGACCAATCTGCTCGAGTGCAAGCATCTCTACATTACCTTCATTCAGTCCGATGGAAAGCGCCTTCCATCTTATGAAGCGGAACTCGCACAGATCCACGTATTGGCGGATGGACGGGTTACGACTATCGAGCTGCGAAACCACAGGCTGACTGTAGCAGACGCCAGGGCCGAAATG
>Ga0265327_10005021_pt1 | contig 11324 bp, 2 predicted proteins | sample 41621metaG_FD_202089 | JGI IMG/M metagenome (GOLD analysis project Ga0265327, IMG submission 202089) | Rhizosphere microbial communities from Carex aquatilis grown in University of Washington, Seatle, WA, United States - 4-16-21 metaG | ecosystem: Host-associated > Plants > Roots > Rhizosphere >...
CCAAGCGCGGCCACTTCACCCTTCGCCTGCACGGAGAGGCGCTGGCGCAGGTTGCCGTTCGCCACCGCCGTCACCACCTTCACGATGCCGCGCACCTGGTCCGTCAGGTTCGCGCCCATGACGTTGACGGAGTCGGTAAGGTCCTTCCACGTGCCCGCCACGCCCGGCACCACCGCCTGGCCGCCGAGCTTCCCTTCGGTACCCACTTCGCGCGCCACGCGCGTCACTTCCGCGGCGAAGCCGTTGAGCTGGTCCACCATCGTGTTGATGGTGTTTTTCAGTTCCAGGATTTCCCCCTTCACGTCCACCGTGATCTTGCGGGACAAGTCACCGCGCGCCACGGCCGTGGTTACTTCCGCGATGTTGCGCACCTGCGCCGTGAGGTTGGCGCCCATGGCATTCACGGAGTCGGTAAGGTCCTTCCACGTGCCGGCCACGCCGGGCACCACGGCCTGCACCCCGAGGCGGCCTTCGGTACCCACTTCGCGCGCCACGCGCGTCACTTCCGAAGCAAACGAGCGGAGCTGCTCCACCATCGTGTTGATGGTTTCCTTCAACTGCAGAATTTCCCCGCGCACGTCCACGGTGATCTTGCGCGAAAGGTCTCCGTTCGCCACGGCGATGGTCACTTCCGCGATGTTGCGCACCTGGCCTGTCAAGTTGGAGGCCATGGAGTTCACGTTGTCGGTAAGGTCTTTCCACGTGCCCGCCACGCCGGACACCTGCGCCTGGCCGCCGAGCTTCCCTTCGGTGCCGACTTCGCGCGCCACGCGGCTCACTTCGGAGGCGAACCCGTTCAACTGGTCCACCATCGTATTAATGGTGTTCTTCAGCTCGGAGATTTCCCCCTTCACGTCCACCGTGATCTTGCGGGACAAGTCACCGCGCGCCACGGCCGTGGTCACTTCCGCGATGTTGCGCACCTGGCCCGTGAGGTTGTTCGCCATGGCGTTCACGGAGTCGGTAAGGTCCTTCCACGTACCCGCCACACCGGGCACGAGCGCCTGGCCGCCGAGCTTCCCTTCGGTGCCCACTTCGCGCGCCACGCGCGTCACTTCCGAAGCGAAGGCGCGGAGCTGGTCCACCATCGTGTTCAGCGTTTCCTTGAGCTGGAGAATTTCCCCGCGCACGTCCACGGTGATCTTCTTGGAAAGGTCTCCGCTGGCCACGGCGATGGTCACGTCGGCGATGTTGCGCACCTGCGCCGTGAGGTTGGACGCCATGAAGTTCACGTTGTCCGTCAAATCCTTCCACGTGCCCGCCACACCGGGCACCTGCGCCTGGCCACCCAGACGTCCTTCCGTGCCCACTTCGCGCGCCACGCGCGTCACTTCCGAAGCGAAGGCGGAGAGCTGGTCCACCATCGTGTTGATGGTTTCCTTGAGCTGCAGAATTTCCCCCTGCACGTCCGCGGTGATCTTTCGGGAAAGGTCGCCACGCGCGATGGCCGTGGCCACGTCCGCGATGTTGCGCACCTGACCGGTAAGGTTGGACGCCATGGAGTTCACGTTGTCCGTAAGGTCCTTCCACGTGCCGGCCACACCGGGCACCTGCGCCTGGCCACCGAGTTTTCCTTCGGTACCCACTTCGCGCGCCACGCGGCTCACTTCCGAGGAGAAGGATCGCAACTGCTCCACCATGGTGTTGATGGTTTCCTTCAGCTCCAGAATTTCCCCGCGCACGTCCACCGTGATCTTCTTGGAAAGGTCTCCGTTTGCCACGGCCACCGTCACTTCCGCGATGTTGCGCACCTGACTCGTGAGGTTGGACGCCATGGAGTTGACGTTGTCCGTCAAATCCTTCCACGTACCGGCGACGCCGCCCACTTCCGCCTGACCGCCGAGCTTGCCGTCCGTGCCCACTTCGCGCGCCACGCGGCTCACTTCCGAAGCGAACCCGTTCAACTGGTCCACCATCGTATTAATGGTGTTCTTCAGTTCCAGAATTTCCCCTTTCACGTCCACCGTGATCTTGCGGGACAAGTCACCGCGCGCCACGGCGGTGGTCACTTCCGCGATGTTGCGCACCTGGGCGGTGAGGTTGTTCGCCATGGAGTTGACGTTATCCGTCAAATCCTTCCACGTGCCCGCGACACCGCGCACTTCGGCCTGGCCACCGAGCTTGCCGTCCGTGCCCACTTCGCGCGCCACGCGGCTCACTTCCGAAGCGAACGCATTGAGCTGGTCCACCATGGTGTTCATGGTTTCCTTGAGCTGGAGAATTTCGCCCTTCACGTCCACCGTGATCTTTCTGGACAAGTCACCGCTCGCGATGGCCGTGGCCACGTCCGCGATGTTGCGGACCTGCGCCGTGAGGTTCGACGCCATGAAGTTCACGTTGTCGGTCAAATCCTTCCACGTGCCGGCCACCCCGCGCACCTGCGCCTGACCGCCGAGCTTCCCTTCCGAGCCCACTTCGCGCGCCACGCGGCTTACTTCCGAGGCGAACCCGTTCAACTGGTCCACCATCGTGTTGATGGTGTTCTTCAGTTCCAGGATTTCTCCCTTCACGTCCACCGTGATCTTCTTGGAAAGGTCTCCGTTCGCCACGGCGGTCGCCACGTCGGCGATGTTGCGCACCTGCGCCGTGAGGTTGGACGCCATCGAATTCACGTTGTCGGTCAAATCCTTCCACGTGCCCGCGACGCCGCGCACTTCGGCCTGGCCGCCCAGCTTGCCGTCCGTACCCACTTCGCGCGCCACGCGGCTTACTTCCGAAGCGAACGCATTCAGCCGGTCCACCATGGTGTTCATGGTGTCCTTGAGTTCGAGAATTTCGCCCTTCACGTCCACCGTGATCTTTCTGGACAAGTCACCGCTCGCGATGGCCGTGGCCACGTCCGCGATGTTGCGCACCTGGGCGGTGAGGTTGTCCGCCATGAAGTTCACGTTGTCGGTCAAATCCTTCCACGTGCCGGCCACACCGCGCACTTCGGCCTGACCGCCGAGTTTCCCTTCCGTACCCACTTCGCGCGCCACGCGGCTTACTTCCGAGGCGAAGGCATTGAGCTGGTCCACCATCGTGTTGATGGTTTCCTTGAGCTCCAAAATTTCGCCCTTCACGTCCACCGTGATCTTGCGGGACAAGTCACCGCGCGCCACGGCGGTGGTCACGGCGGCGATGTTGCGCACCTGCGCCGTGAGGTTGGACGCCATGGCGTTCACGGAGTCGGTAAGGTCCTTCCACGTGCCCGCGGCGCCCGGCACCACCGCCTGGCCGCCGAGGCGTCCGTCCGTACCGACTTCGCGCGCCACGCGCGTCACTTCCGAAGCGAAGGAGCGCAGCTGGTCCACCATCGTATTGATGGCTTCCTTGAGCTGAAGAATTTCCCCGCGCACGTCCACCGTGATCTTCTTGGAAAGGTCACCGCTGGCCACGGCAATGGTCACGTCCGCGATGTTGCGCACCTGCGCCGTGAGGTTGCCCGCCATCTGGTTTACCGATTCGGTCAAATCCTTCCACACCCCGGACACGCCCGGCACCTGCGCCTGGCCGCCGAGCTTGCCTTCGGTACCCACTTCGCGGGACACGCGCGTCACTTCCGAGGTGAAAACCGAAAGCTGGTTGATCATGCGGTTCACCAGCCGCGCAGAGTGGAGGAACTCGCCCTCCAGCGGCCGCCCGTCCACTTCCAGGCCCATGGACTGGCCAAGGTCACCCTTCGCCACGGCCCCGATGGTGCGCGTCACCGCGATGGTCGGGTGCACCAGGTCATCCATGAGCGTGTTGAGCGACTGCACTTCATCCGCCCAGCCGCCGACCAGACCCGTGAGCGCCATGCGCTGCTTCAGCCGGCCTTCCTTGCCCACCACCCGGCTCACGCGCTTCGTTTCCTTCGCGCGGCGCTCATTCATGGTCAGCACCTCATTGAAGACGTCCGCGATCTTCCCATACACCCCCACCCAACTCGTGGGCAGGCGGGAGGAGAAGTTCCCGTTTCGGAAGGAAACCAGCGCCTTCAGAACGTGCTTCGCCTCCGGGGTATCCATGTCCAGCGCATCCTGGCCGTTGACCCGGCCCTTGGTCTTGATCGCCGCCTTCGCGGGGGCCTTGGCGCGTTTGGAGATGACTTTGGCCGACGTTCCTGGCGCCTTCGGCTTCACTTTCACGTTCGCTTTCTCGCTGGCCTTGGCCTTGGCCTTGGCGTCCTTGGCATCGCCGTTTTTGGCCGTCACAGAGGCAGAACCGCCCTTCATCGAGGTCGTCGCTATCATGGGTAGTATGGAAAAGGAATGTTGTGTGAATGATCCCTGATTTGGAAAAATCGGGACACCTGAGCCTTGGGTCAGGGAGTGGCCCTAATCCGTGACATCGCCCGGCACGCGGCAGGCGGTTTTATCTATTTTGAGAAAGCTGGGGCGGATATCCCCTCTCCCCTCTGACGATTTATTACCAAACCTCCACCAAGGACGCGGCGGCGGCTTGTGCTGCCTGGCGGCAAGTTGGGCGCGGACCTCCGCCGCCAGTTCCGGGTGACCGGCGGCGTCCAGTTGCGCGGCGAGCTTTTCGATCTTCTCCGCATCACCGGGAAGCACCTCCGCATGGGCGCTGAGCAGGCAGGTGACGAGCTTCGGCCCGCAGTCCGCCAGCGGTGCGCCTTGGGCGAGTAATTTTTCCCACACCGTTGCAGCACCTTCCCACAGGCCGCGCTTCATGTAATCGTCCGCGGAGCGGCGGAGATCTTCGATACCTGATTCCTTCGGCGGCAGCGCCGCGGGGCGGGACGTCGCCGGACTTGGGCGGCTTCCGGCGAGAGCCTTGGGCCCGGCCTCCAGATTCCTGACCCGGTCGCGGCACATGGCCAGGAAATCCTGCCACTGAGTATCGGTCGGGTCCTGCTCGAGCAGGTACTCGAAGTCCTTCACCAGCTCACGAAAAATCTCCAACGCTTCCTGGTAGTTTCCCGCCATGGTGAGGGCGTCCGCCACCCACCCATGACTCATGCCAAGCTCGTAACATGCCTGTTGGGACGTGGGATACGCAGCCAGCAACCGCTCCAAGGCAGCGCAGCTTAACTGGGCCGCCTCGAGCGCCTCCTGCGGCTGCCCCAGCAGGTAATGGTCCATGGCGATCTTCCGCTGAAGAACGCCGATCCGGTGCTGCCACTCCATGCGTGAGGGATCCCCCGTTGCGAGAGATTCCACGACGGAAAGCGCGGCTTGGTCACACTCCAGCGCGCCGCGCACATCTTCCTTCGCGCGCAGGGCCTCGCCCATGTTCTCGTAAGTTTGCATGATGGCCTTCTCCCAATCCTCGTCAGAGGGATGGGAGCTGACGCGAATGTTGCCATGATCGCCGCGGGCAAGATAAGCTTCGAGACCTCCTGCGGCCTCCACCTCCGCTGGATCAGGGGAAAACGATTTCTTCGCTTCGGCGGTCGCCACGCGTTCCTGAATCACCAACGCTTCACGATAATTTTCCAGCGCGCCGAGGGCATCCCCCTGCTTGAACAAAACATCGCCGATGCGGCATTTCGTCGAGGCAAAGAAGTATTGCAGATCCGCAAAGAGATCGAGAGCAAAGGGCGCCAGCGCATCGTGCACCCCGCGGAAAACTTTCAGGGCGCCTGCGAGATCGCCTTGGGAAAGCAGGACATCGCCAATCTCGAGCTGGTTGATCTGCTTGCCCAAACCCGGACCCGCATCGTGAAGGCTGTTCTTGATCTCCGCGCTTTCCCGGTAGCCGTCGAGCGCTCCCACGAGATCGCCGCGACGATGCCGCAGCTCTGCCAACACCGCGTGCGCGGTGGCCAGCACGAACCGGACGTACTCGTGAGCGCGAGCTTCGCCAACCACCCGGACAGCGCTGGGAGGCTTTCCCGCCTGCGGCTGAGAAAATCTCATCTCTCCGGCAATCTCCTCATGATCCTTGGCAAGCTGATCCTCCGGCCAGTAGTCCACCTGCCGCTGCATGGTGTTGAGCACTCCCCAGGCCAATTTTTCGCGCGCTTCTTCCGCCGACACCATTCCCGAATTTGCCAGCGCGGAATCAAGAGAAAAAATAAAGGTGCCGGCAACGCTTTGGCTGCGACCCTCATTTTCGCCCAAGAGCAACTCGACCAGCCAAATGAGGAAGTTATCATCACGCGCGGCCAGGATGGCCTGCACCAGAGTCGCAAGGGAGGCATCAAAGCGCTCTGCGAAAGTTGAGGAGTTCATCCGCGCGAGTTCGTCTGCCACTCGATCCTCATCTCCCTGCCCGAGAAGGAAACGCATGATCTCCTCCATGCGCAACGGATCGTCCCATGACAGCGTCTCCAGATAATCCGCGCCGCAGGTGTAGAGCGAAAGAGAGAGGCGGCGCGGCAGCCATCCCTGCCACTCACTGTCGATTCGCCCCAGCACCGCCTCCCGCAGTGACACGTGCGCGAAGTCCCACTGCTCCAGCGCGCCGCGTTTTACAAGATGACTGCGGAAACAGCGGCGCAGCATGGCGAAGCGCAACGGGTCCCAGATAAAACCACGCCGCTCCATGAGTGACGCGGCCGCGGGAAGCAGATGCGCCAGGTCCTGCTCTCGCCAGCCCTGACGGCTCAGCGCCATCATCGCGGCGAAGCCGCGCGTCTCCGCCATGCCTGCCACCTTTTCCACGCGCGCCAGCAGCACGCCGTAGAGGCCTTCGATGTCCGGCGGCAGCGATCTCGCGCGCGCCATCACATAGCGGCCCAGCTTCTCCGCGGCGCTGCCTGAGGCTGCGGACTCGGCGGCGCTGAAGTCATCCGCATCGAGCTGGTTCAGCAGATCGAGCGCGACCGTGAGCCAAAGCGGATTGCCTGCGGCGGGCACGCCATCCTTGCCGCGCAGAGCCAGCAGTTCGCGCAGCACCTCGGGATTTGGTTTCCGGTGATGGCGCGCATACACCTGCTCCGCCACCGCGCCCGCCTCCGCCATGTCCAGCGCCGGTACTTCCAGCAGTGAGATGCCGCTGCGGCGCACCAGCACCTCGCTCTCCACTCCGGGAATGGCGGTGGCCACCAGCCGCGCATTCGCCGGCCACGGTGTGGGCAACCAGGCGAGAGTCCGCGAACTGCCGGAGGTGAAGAACTGGTTCAGTGCATCCACGAGCAGCACGACGCGGCGCGAGGCGCTGGCGCGGTGCAGCCACTTGGCGAAAAGTTCCTCCAAGTCCTTTGGCTTGCTCTCTGCGGGAATCTCCACCTTCTCGCCCAGTGTCAGCGCAAGTTCGCCGATCCAGCGGCGCAGCATCCACGCCACCTGGCCGGAGCGTGGTGAGATGCCGGCGGCATTCGCCAGCAGCAACACGCCACTGGTTTCCGAAAGCTGCTGGTGCAGCCGCGCGAACAAGGCGCTCTTGCCCGCGCCGCTCGCGCCCGTGAGACAGAGTCCCCACGGTGCGCCCTCACGCGCGGGGGACCGCGCGAAATCCATCACCTCCCTTACCAGCGCCTTGCGGCCCACGAAGGCGCTGCCCAGCCGCTCCACCATTTCCTCCAGCGCAAATCTTTCCTCCTCCTCCCACGTGGGCTCCTCCTCTGCCGCCCGCTCGCGCGTCTCTTCATCGAGCAATTTCCAAAGCTCTGCCTCAACGCCGCGGCCCCATGCGGCGACATCTCCTGCCACCGGCGCGCGATGCTGCGCATCCCAGCCAAGACAATAGGGATGGCGATGCGCCTTCAACTCCGCATTCGCGAGGATGACGCGCTTCAGCTTTTCCAAACGGCGTGCGCGATCCGCGGCGCCCGCATCTTTCGCATGGGCATCGCTGTAGATTGCGGCCGTCTCCGCGGGCATCGTCTCATAAGGCAGCGGCGCGCGCAGGCAGAGCAGGCAGCGGCGGCGCTGCACGGGATCTCTCTTCAAAAGCCCGTACTCGATCTCCAGGGCGGTGACGCTCGCGCCCGCATCCGCCGCCGCGAATCCCGCCTCCGCCGCCGCGGCGCTGATGCGGTCCTCTCCCGGCACCCACCCGTAGCGATCCCCCAGCAGCACAAGAAGGAAGGGACGGCTGCGCTCGATTTCCGCGAGACACACTTTCAAAATCTGCAACTCACGCTCCCGCTCCGTCTGCGTGGCCGCCGTCTCCACGCCCACCCGCAGGTCAATGGGCTCCAGCCGGCAGCGCCGCGCGCGCAGCTTTTCCTGCAACGCGGGAAACACCACGTTGCTGAGCACGTCCCGCTCCGCGTGCATGTCACGGAACGTGGACGAAATGAACAGCGGAACGGTCTTCCAGGCAGCGCTCATGGGCCGGAAACAAGGCTCTCTACAAGACGAAGCCCTGCCCTCGCCGCAAATGATTTGTCCGGAGAGAGGAAATTTATTAGCAAGGGTTTGGAGCAATGTTTCTCTCCCGGCCTCTCTGGATTTTGAAGTTTGGAGTTTGAATCTTTGAGGTTCGCTCTGACGATGTCTCCCAAACCATCGGAGTTATGGAAAACGAGCACAACTTCATCGCCGATCCCGGGGACAAGAATGGGAACGAGACCCAGCGGAACCGGTTTCCCGAATGGGCCGTTGGATGGAAAGAGTGGAATGAATTGCGGTTTCCGGAAGTGCCCCCTGCGGACGGCTCCCATCCCTTGGGCGCTCTCCTCAGCCTGACGTCGGCGCAGCCGGTCCCACCGCGGGTTTTCATTTCCCACCGGCAGAAGGATCATCCAGAGGCGATGCGAGCCGCGTATCTCGCCAACGATGAAGGCTATCATTTCTGGCTGGATGTGCTCGATCCCCATCTCACATGGCTCGGCGCCCACCCTACCAGTTACCAAAAGTCGCTCGCCATGGCGGCCATCATCGAGATGGCGTTGCTGAACTGCAGCCACGTCCTGGCGCTCATCACGCAGAACTTTCCAGGCTCCGCGTGGATTCCTTACGAGTACGGCAGGGTGAAACGTGCGAACTTTGCCACGCCAAAGGCCGCGGCGTGGATCGAGCCCGGCGTGAACTATCTCACTCTCCCCGAATATCTGTTTCTGGGACCGCTGCTTCCGCCGGTGCCAGGACTGCTTCCCTCAGAAGACGCCATCCGCTGGTGGATGCAGCACAGCGCCGGCCAGCCTTTGACGAAATCCCTGCCCTGGATTCACGGGGCAACCACGCCGCTGCCTTAGGTGGAAGAGATGTGACTGGACACCTTCGTGGTATCCATCTCACTTCCCCAGCGCGGCTCCGCTCGGCGAGGACGGACTTTCCGAAGTCTGCAGCATTTCCCTTTGGGCCTGCTCCGCAGCCGCTTCGCGCAGCTTGAGCAGTGCGCTCCGCAAGGACCGGGGGAAAGCGGGATCCAGGTCCACGGTGGCAACCAGGTCGGGGTCCATTTCCATCGCCTTTTTGAAGAGTGGCATGGTTTTTTCCACATCATTCCCCAATGCCTCGGAGAGCAGTGCCGAGTACAGATACGCCTTCCACTGGTCCGGGTTGGATGCCAAAACTTTCTGGAGGCTGTCCCAGGCAGCGCCCCCGTCTCCCAAGCTCAGACTTAAGGTGCCGGCCGCGAGATCGAGCTCCGCCTGCGCGTTCATGGCGTCCACCTGCCGTTGGACAATTTGAAGCCTATCACGCAGCAGGGCCAGCAGCTTGGGAGTCCGCGCATCCCCGTCGTGCTGCTGCTCCAGCCATGCGATGAGCGACGCGGCAATGCCGGCGCTGCGCCGCGCCATGGCCTGGCTTCCTTTCACCTTGGCCTGCGCCTGGGGATCGAGCCCCAGCCGCGCATCTCCGGATATGATCGACGCGATACAGCCCGCGATCATCAAGTCCTTGGGATGTTCCGCGAACAGGCCCGCCACGACCTCCGGCCGCATGTGATCCGACGTCATTTCATGGAGGCATCTCTCCCTGGCGAACATGGCGGCCTCCGCGACCGTGGCAGCAGATTGCGGGGCGATCTTGCGCTGCGCGCCGCGGGCCATGAACCAGTCCACAAAGCGGCCCATGCCCGCCGTCGTGCCCGCCGCGCGTTTCACCGTGCGGCTGCTGGGCTCCTGCGCGCCGGTGGGCGTGAGCCTGACGCCGCACACCGCCTCCGCAAGGGATGCCAGAGTTTCCGCATCTGCTCTGGACATCTTGTCCGCAGGGAAAGGCGGCAGGAGCGTGACGCGCACAATGTCCTCTGCATCCTCTTTTTTTGCGGTGAATCCGCCGGCGTAGTCCGCGGTGGGAGAAGTGATGAGGTGGCTGCCGTCCGCCGGAATGAGGACGTCATCCGCTCCCTTGTGGGCGATCACGTCCGTGAGGGCGCTTCCCGTCTCGCTGTCAAAAACGGCGAAACTGCCCTCCGTATTCATCACCGCCAGCCGCCTGCCGTCCGGAAACCACACGGCCCTGCGGATGGTCCCCAATCCCGTGGTAAAGCTGCGCGCCATCTTGCCATCCGTCCCGTCCAGCAAGGTCACCTGCCCCGTGTTCGAGGCCAGGGCCACGAGGAGCCGCGTGGGATGCGGCGCCGCGTACACCACGGAGTCTGGGCGCCCATACTGGCAAACCAACGGCTTCTTCGCCGGGTCCGCCAGATTCCAAAACACATAGGTGCGCGCCATGCTGCAGAAGAAAGCGGAGCCGCCCACAAAATGCCGGATCCCATCCCGCTGAAATCCTGTGGACACCTCCGCGGGGATCCCCTCGTTTCCCGGCTTGCGGTTGTGAAAGTAATCCTCCTCCACCAGCAGCCGCTGGTCCGCCAGGCGCCACACGCGCAGTTCGCCCTCTTTGCCAGAGGAGGCAAAATATTTTCCATCCAGGCTGACCTCGCCGTTCCTGCATGTGGACGGCTCGAAACCGGGCAAACTGACGATCTTGCCGGAGGAAGTTTTGTCATTCTCCAGCAGCACCGCAAGCGGCGGCACACCGGGTTTTCCCCCGCACATCATAAAGACATAGCGTCCCTCGTTGGAAATGGAGTGCGCCACCGGATCACCCCCTTTCACGGTCCAGATCTTCCGGTGGGTCAGCGTTTCCTCCAAGCTCACGGTATGGTCACGGGGTGCGCTCACCAGGACCGTGCTGCCGTCCGTTGAGAACCCGACCACCTTCCTGCGCTGCCGGCCACCCAGTCGTTCCACCAATCCCAGCACTCCCTTGTTCCCGCCACCCGCGTTGTCTTTGAGCGCGCGCAGGTCTTCTTCAAAATCCTTTTGCGACTGCTGCTCGTCTTCAGGCATCACGTTTTTCATCCATTTCTCCGCTGTTGGGACCGTGCCGGACGGGCCCCAGTCCGCCATCTTTCCCATGACGTCGGCAGTGATGACATGTCCATCCGCAGTGGCCGCCTGGGTCCGGTCAGAGCCCGTGAGACCAGGAATCCTCACGGCCAAACTTCTGGATGGCCGCAGATCCATGACCTCAAAAGGGTCAAGCTGCACCGCA
>Ga0265327_10005022_pt1 | contig 11323 bp, 10 predicted proteins | sample 41621metaG_FD_202089 | JGI IMG/M metagenome (GOLD analysis project Ga0265327, IMG submission 202089) | Rhizosphere microbial communities from Carex aquatilis grown in University of Washington, Seatle, WA, United States - 4-16-21 metaG | ecosystem: Host-associated > Plants > Roots > Rhizosphere...
GTGGCGGTGCTGGCTCTGTACCGGCCAGGTCCGATGGGTGTGGATGCACACACCGACTACGCGAAGCGAAAGAACGGGCTGCAGGAGATCAAGCCCATTCACCCGGAGCTCGAAGAGCCGCTGCGTGACATTCTTTCTGAGACTTACGGTTTGATCGTCTACCAAGAACAGATCATGCACATCGCGCAGAAGGTCGCGGGCTACTCGCTCGGCCAAGCCGACCTGCTGCGGCGCGCGATGGGTAAGAAGAAGAAGGAAATCCTCGACGAGGCCTACGGCGGCTTCGCCGACGGCATGAAGGCCAACGGCTTCTCGCAGGCGGCGATCACCGCATTGTGGGACACGGTGCTGCCGTTCGCCGGCTACGCGTTCAACAAGTCGCACGCTGCCGGGTACGGCCTGGTGTCGTTCTGGACCGCCTACCTCAAGGCCAACTATCCGGCCGAGTACATGGCCGGTCTGCTGACGTCGGTCGGGGACGACAAGGACAAGGCCGCGGTGTACCTGGCTGATTGCCGCCGCCTGGGAATCACGGTGCTGCCGCCGGATGTCAACGAGTCGGTGCACAACTTCGCATCGGTCGGCAAGGACATCCGCTACGGGCTGGGCGGCGTGCGCAACGTCGGTGCCAACGTGGTGCAGTCCATCATCGCGGGCCGTACCGACAAGGGGAAGTACACCGATTTCTCCGACTACCTCAGCAAGATCGACATCACGGCCTGCAACAAGCGGGTCACCGAATCTCTGGTCAAGGCAGGTGCTTTCGACTCGCTCGGCCATGCCCGTAAGGGCCTGTTCCTGGTGCACGCCGATGCCGTCGACTCGGTGCTCGGCACCAAGAAGGCCGAGGCCATGGGTCAGTTCGATCTGTTCGGCGGCGGCGATGCCGGGGATGCGGGTGACGCGGCCTTCACCATCAGGGTGCCCGACGACGAGTGGGACGACAAGCACAAGCTGGCCCTGGAGCGCGAGATGCTGGGCCTGTACGTTTCCGGCCATCCGCTCAACGGGGTCGCGCACCTGCTCAATGCGCAGGTGGACACCCAAATCACGGCCATCCTCGAAGGCGCTGTCGCCAACGACACCCAGGTCCGCATCGGCGGCATTCTGGCGGGGGTGGTGCGACGGGTCAACAAGCAGGGCTTGCCCTGGGCCTCAGCGCAATTGGAAGATCTCAATGGTTCGGTAACGGTGAACTTCTTCCCGAAGACCTACGCCGTGTTCGGTGCCGACATCATGGACGACGCCATCGTGCTGGTGAGCGGCAAAGCCCGCGTCGAAGACGAGCGGGTGTCGATCTTCGCGAGTGACCTTGTGGTGCCGGACTTTTCGAATGCACAGGCCGATCGTCCGCTCGCGGTGAGCCTGCCGACCCGGCAGTGCACCCCGGAAAAGGTCAGCGCGCTCAAGCAGGTGCTGGCCCACCACCCGGGCACCTCGCAAGTGCACCTCCGGCTGATCAGTGGGGACCGCATCACCACCCTGGAGCTCGATCAGACATTGCGCGTGACGCCGTCGTCGGCGTTGATGGGGGACTTGAAGGCGCTGCTGGGTCCGGGCTGCCTCGGCGGCTAGTCCCGGTTCAGAAGCGGTAGCGCAGGATCCTGGCCTTCCGCGCACCGGCGCGGGTATGCGCCGAAAGCCGGGTGGCGACCCGCAGAACTCCGGGAAACAGGTCGACCTCGGGCTGACGGGTCAGGCTGGCTTCCTCGACGAGCTCCATTCGGGGATTCCAGCTCAAGGGGTGCCGCGCATCTTTGAAACCCGCATAACCAAGTTGGCTGCCAACGTCTTTGAACATCTTCTGCGGCAGGTACTTGAAAGCGGCCAGGCTGATCGGTCCGAACTGTCCGTAGTCGTTGAACGCCAGCTCGCCGCGGTGGAAGTGTTCGGTGACGCTGCGGAAAACCCGGGCGATGACGGCCTCGGTCAGGAAAGCGAACAGGCCGTCGGCCACGAGGATGGTGGGACGGTCCGCAGGAATCCCGGCGGCCCAGTCCGGATCGGCCACTGATGCCACCACCGTGTGAGAGTGCGGATTCGGCGGCAACAGCTGCTCACGCACCGCACAGATACCGGTCAGGTCCACGGTGTACCAATCAACCGTCGGTGGCGGATCCACCCGGTGGAAGCCGCTGTCGAGGCCGCCGCCCAGATCGACGACGACGGCATCGGCATGTGATGCGGTGAATGCGCGGACGCGGTCGTCGAGCATCTTGGCGCGCAGCGCGGTCTGGCAGACCACGCTGGTCTGCACCCCGAGTGCGGCGAAGTCGTAGTCGATCGCCGCCACCACGGAATCCGCCCAGGTGTCGCGAAGGATCGAGCGGGGCCTGCGGTTGTCCAGGGCCCTGGCGTACACGGTCAGCAGGGCGGTCCGTTCCAGAGGCGTCAGCGACGTGACAGTTATTCCCATTGTTCCGACCATACGCCATCATTTGCGCTGAACAGTTTGCCCAAAACGTTTAGCGCCCTGTGGATTTCGCGCCGCGGCGCCATGAAACGCCCGCGATGTGCTTCGATCATGAGGCCCGTCGAGGAGGGACACCGGAATGTCTGAAGAGCTGCGGCCGACCACCTTGTGCGAAGCATTCCAGAGCACGGCGTCGCTCGATCCGGACGCGGTCGCATTGCGTACCGCTGGTGGCGGCCCGGCGCTGACCTGGGCGCAGTACTCCGATCAGGTGCGCGCCGCTGCTGCCGGGCTCAGTGGACTCGGGGTGGCCCGCGGCGACACCGTGTCGCTGATGATGGCCAACCGGGTGGAGTTCTATCCGCTGGAGGTCGGCGCGCAACACGTCGGCGCCACGTCGTTCTCGGTGTACAGCACGCTGCCCGAAGCCGATCTGGCGCACGTCTTCGGCAATGCGGGAACCAAAGTCGTGATGTGCGAGGCGCAATACGTCGACCGCATCCGGGCGAGCGGTGCGCCAATCGACCACATCATCTGCATCGACGGGGCTCCGGACGGCACGCTGGGCATCCAGGAGCTGCTGTCGGCCGCGCCCGCGGACTTCGACTTCGACAGCACGTGGCGCGCGGTCCGGCCCGACGACATCGTCACGCTCATCTACACCTCGGGTACCACGGGCAAGCCCAAGGGCGTGGAGATGACGCACGCCAACATCCTGTTCGAGGCGTTCGGGGTGGACGAGGTGCTCGGCCTGCGGTTCGGCGACCGCGGGACGTCCTACCTGCCGACGGCCCACATCGCCGACCGGTTGACCGGCCTGTATCTACAGGAGGTCTTCGGCACGCAGATCACCGCCGTCGCGGACGCTCGGGCGGTGGCGGCGGCGCTGCCGGAGGTCCGGCCGACGGTCTGGGGCGGTGTGCCCCGGGTGTGGGAAAAGCTCAAGGCCGCAGTCGAATTCGCGGTCGCCGGCGAGGCGGACGAGACGAAGCGGGCGGCACTGCAGTGGGCGCTGTCGGTCGGCGCCAAGAAGGCGGCGGCGCTGCTCGCCCGTCAACCGGTGCCCGACGACGTCGCGGCCGAATGGGCCACCGCCGACGAGCTGGTGCTGTCCAAACTGCGCGAACGACTGGGCCTCGACCAGGTGCGGTGGGCCGTCTCGGGCGCGGCGCCGATTCCGGCGCAGACGCTCGGTTTTTTCGTCGGGATCGGGATTCCGATGACCGAACTGTGGGGCATGTCGGAGCTGAGTTGCATTGCGACGGTGAGCCATCCGCGGGACGCGAAGCTGGGCACCGTCGGCAGGCCGCTGCCCGGGGTCGAATGCCGGCTCGCTGATGACGGCGAGCTCCTGGTGCGGGCGCCACTGGTCATGAAGGGCTACCGGAAAGAACCGGCCAAGACGGCGGAAGCACTCGATGCGGACGGCTGGTTGCACACCGGCGACGTCGCGCAGATCGATGACGAGGGTTATCTGACCATCGTCGACCGCAAGAAGGAACTGATCATCAACGCGGCCGGTAAGAACATGTCGCCGGCCAACATCGAGAAATCGATCAAGGCCGCGTGTCCGCTGATCGGCGTGGTCATGGCCATCGGCGACGCCCGGCCGTACAACACCGCGCTCATCGTGCTCGACGCCGAGTCCGCGGGCCCGTACGCCGAGCAGCGCGGGCTTGTCGACGCGTCGGCCGAGGCGCTCGCCGCCGACCCCGAACTGATCGCCCAGATCGCCGCCGGGGTGGCGCAGGGCAATACCGAATTGTCGCGCGTCGAGCAGATCAAGCGGTTCTCCGTCTTGCCGGCGTTCTGGGAGCCCGGGGGAGACGAGATCACGTTGACCATGAAGCTCAAACGGCGCCCCATCGCCGAGAAGTACGCCGCGCAGATCGACGCCCTTTACGCGCCCGAACTCAGCGCGGCCGTGCACGAACCGAAAGCGACTGTCGGCGCGGAGAATTGACTTCCCCGCCGCAGGTCACGCAGTGGTGCAGGCGAACTTGAGTCCGGTCCCTTCCGGCGCCGGGAGCACCGGTGTCAGGCAACCGAAGGTCTGGATGCCGGCATTGCTGAGCCGGACCGCGGTGCGGCGCGCGTAGTTCACGCAGACCGGACCCGTGGCATCGGCGCGGCACTGGTAGTCGCCGAACCGCAGGCTCTGTCCGTCCTTCAGTTTGGGTCCGGTACCGGTGTTGAACCGCCCCGGATCCCCGTGCACCGAGCCGACTTCGGCGGTGGGCCCTTCGAAATCGACCCAGCCGGCCACCCAGTGTCCGTAGGTGTCGGCAGGTTGCGGCGGCGGGGAGGTCAGATGCATCAGGCAGGCCAGCGTGCCGTTGAAGGCCTTGTCTGTCATGCAGTTGGCGCCCGATGCCGTGGTGAACGCGATGTCGGTACCCAAATCTGTGGGTGCGCCCTCACGAGTCGCGGTATGGAAACCGGCTGGGTCCGCCGGCGTGCCGGCCTCCACCCAGGCGATGACGTCGGCGACGGGCGCGCCCGCCGGTGGCGGCGTGGCGGGTGCGGCTTTGGGCGTCGGGGCCGGGGGACGACTCGGTGGAGCGGCGACCGAAAGGGACGGCTCGGAGATCGCCACGCCGGGCCGTCCGTGCTGGTCCGACGTCGCGGCACAACCCGCAACCAGGGCACATGCCGCGAGGACCACCGGGAGTCGCATGCCCGCCAGGGTAACGGGCACTGACCCAACACGCGGTTCAGGCACCCCGAAGGCGACACATTTTCGATAGTGTCCAGTTATGCACGAACGTACCGTCCGCGTGACCGTCGACAGTGGAACCATCGAGGGCTTCACGCGCGACGGCGTGCACCGCTGGCGTTCCGTCCCCTATGCGCGGCCGCCGGTGGGGCCGTGGCGCTACCGCGCCCCGCAGCCGGTGCAGCCCTGGCGCGGCGTGCGCTACTGCCACGGATTCACCTACTGCGCGCCGCAGGAGCGCAAGTACACGATGCTGAGCGTCGGCAAGTACCAGCCGATGGGCGAGGACTGTCTGACCCTCAACGTGGTGACGCCGGAGCAGCCCACCGGCGAGCCGCTGCCGGTGATGTTCTTCATCCACGGCGGCGGCTACATCCTGGGCAGTTCTGCCACCCCGATCTACGACGGTGCCGCACTGGCCCGGCGCGGCTGCATCTTCGTCTCCGCGAACTACCGGCTCGGTGCGCTCGGCTGCTTCGATGTGTCGACACTGGCAACTGCCGAACACCCCCTCGATGACAACCTGTTCCTGCGCGATCTGGTGGCGGCGCTGAAGTGGATTCGGGCCAACATCGCGGTGTTCGGCGGCGACCCGGGCAACGTCACCATCTTCGGCGAGAGCGCCGGTGCCCACGCCGTCGCTACCCTGCTGGCCGTGCCGGAAGCGAAAGGCCTCTTTCACCGAGCGATTGCGGAGAGTCCGGCCAGCGGCATGGTCCGTTCACCCGATGCGGCCGCCCAGTTCGCGACGCAGTTCGCCGCACAGCTGGGTGCCGGCACGCGCGACGGCGCCGCCGCACTCATGTCGGCCAAGCCGGCTGAGCTGCTGGCCGCGCTGGACCGCGTCATCCACGGTGCGGTGGGCGAGATGCCCGGTGCCTTCCCTGCCGGGCCGGCGTACGGAACCGAGTTCCTGCCGGAAGACCCGATCGTCGCGATGCGCGAGGGCCGGGCCCACCAGGTGCCGCTGATCGTGGGCAGCAATGCCGACGAGGGTCGCCTGTTCACCAAGTTCATGCAGTTGCTGCCCACCAACGAGGCCATGATCGAACGCATCCTGGCTCACCTCCCCGCGGAACAGCGGGCCCGGATCACCGGTGCGTATCCGGGCTACCCGCAGTCGGCTGACGCCTGTATCAGGCTCGGCGGCGACTTCGCCTTCGGCACGGCGTCATGGGAGATTGCCGGCGCGCACATGCGCAACGCGCCGACCTACGCCTACCGGTACGACTACGCGCCGCCGGCACTGCATTGGACGGGTCTGGGCGCCACCCACGCCACCGAACTGCTCGCGGTGTTCGACGTGTACCGGACGCCGCTGGGTTCGGTGCTGACGGCCGCCCTGGACCGCAAGTCGGCGCTGCGGATCAGCAATGACGTCCAGAACCGCTGGCGGGCCTTCGCCCGCACGGGCGTCCCCGGCGAGGGCTGGCCGAAATACGAGGCCGCCGACCGGGCGGTGCTGGTGTTCGACCGCAATACCCGTGTCGAATTCGATCCCCGGGCCGAGCAGCGTCGAGCCTGGGAAGGCTTTTCGCTGGTGCACGGCTAGGGCACTACTTCTTGACGACCTGAGTGCCGCCGGCGAGTTCGTCGTGCCGGCCCTGCTTGCAGGGGCTCGAGCTGATGGTGACGGCGATGAAGATGTACGCGATGAACGCCAGCAGCCCGCCGACCCACGGGATGATCGTCAGCAGGGTGAACGAGTTGCGGATGGCCGATTGCTTGAAGTCCGGCTTCGGCATGCCATGGGGCCCACGGACACTCAGCCCCAGCAGCATCTTGCCGGGCGTCGCGCCGGCCAGTACCTCGAACAGCACGAAGTACAGGAAGGTGCCCAGCCCGGAGAACAGACCGGTGACCATGATGTCGGACATCGAGCCGATCGAGAAGGCGCCGAAGAAGGCGAGCACCCCGACGATCAGCCCGTCGATGAACCGCGCGAAGAATCGGGGGAGCAGGTCGCCGGGGTGCACCGGGGTGGGTGCGCCGTAAGCGCCTGACGCAGGGTTGTTCTCGCCATAGGTCATGGCGCCAATCTACTGCCGACCGGCCAGCAATATCTGACTTAGCCGCGTAGTGGTGGCCTGGCCGTCCGCGTTACCGCCGGCACCGTTCAAGGCATTCATGACGGCCAGCGTGAAACGTTGTCCGGGCCCGGCGAATCCGACGGTGTTCGTCACCCAGCCGCCCTGTTCGTCGGACCAGCCGTCCTTGTTGCCGGGCGCCATGTTCGGGCCGGCGCCCCAGACGCCCCACTGCTGGATCGGGTCGACGTTCTGCATGGCGTTCACAATCCAGGCGGTCTCGTTGGGGCGCAGCCGCGTCAGCATGTAGTTGACCATCTGGTCCAGGTCGTCTGTCGTGGACTTCTGAAAACCCCAGTAGGGGAACATGTCTCCGAATCCGCGTTGCGGTTGTACCCGCGTCATGCCGAAATGTGGGAAGTCGTTGTTGAAGATCGTGTGGTCGGGGCCGCCGTACCGCGTCCACAGGGCGTCGGCGGCGTCGTTGTCCGAGGTGTGCAGCATCTTGCCCATGAGGGCGATGTCGTTGTCGGTGAGCCGCAGCAGCCCGGCGCTTTGCCGGGCGAACAGGTCCACCACGATGCCGAGCTTGATGGTCGAGGCCGTCCACACCATGTCTCCGGCGTGCGAATTGCGGTACACCGCACCGGTTTTACGGTCGCGCAGTACGTAACCGACGGTGCCGGGCCGGCTCGCCAGGTAGGCGTCTGCCGCTGCGATGCGTTGCGCGTCGCAGGCGCCGGTGCATTCGGCCCGCGCGGCCGGCGCGGTGAGACCGGTCAGCAGTGTCGCGACCAGTACCGCCCTGAGCAGTTTCACGCCGGTAGCCTCCCAGATCTCGGTGAGTGTCATTCGGTGCCGACGGCCTCTGGGCGCGGCCACGTCGGCAGCGGCACCGGCCCGTTGCCCGGTCGTAGTCGGTCGAGCACCGCCCGCAACGGCGGCCAGTTGGTACGGCCTTTGCGCGTCACGGCATAGGCGGTGTGGATCACCGTCGGTCCGGCGAGCGGCACCACCTTGATGCCCGCACTGGTGGGCCGCTCCAGCGGCAGCAACCCGACGCCGTAGCCGGCGACGATCAGATCCTCGACCAGTTCCAGGCTGTCGATCTGATGGGCGATGCGCGGCGTGAATCCGCTGAGCGCGCCCAGCGTGCGGACGGCGTCCTCGTCAGCGGTGTTGCGCGAGTTGACGATCCAGGTCCGGTCCGCGTACTCGGACAGTTCGGCCGGTCCGTTCGCCTCGTCGGCCGGCAAGCCCAGCCCCCACGGAATCGACCACAGCGCAAAGCCTTCCAACAGTGGACTGGGTGAGGCCGGCGCCAGGTTGTAGTCGTAGGTCAGGGCCAGGTCCAGGTCGTCGTCGGTGAGCAACGCGAAGGCTTCGATGGGCTCGTATTCGCTGATGGCAACGTCGATTCCGGGATGCTCCTGGGTCAGTTCCGTCAGGATCGGTAGCAGCGAGACGCGGATGCCGGTGGCGAAGCCACCGATCCGCAGGGTGCCGACGGGTTCGGCGCCGGAGTCGAGGTCGAGGCGCGCGGCGTCCACGGCGGCCAGAATGGTCACCGCATGGTCGGCCAGGCGCTGTCCGGCGGGCGTCAGCCTGACCCGGCGGCCTTCCGGTTCGATCAGCTGGGTCCCGGTTTCCTTGGCGAGCGCGGCGATCTGTTGCGACACCGTCGACGTCGTCAGATCGAGGTTCTCGGCGACGGCCCGCATCGACCCCAGGCGCGACAGCGCGAGCAGGAGGCGCAGCCGGCGGGTGTCCATCCCACTATTGTCCAGAAAATCTGCACGATTCCGCGTGATCTGGCCCGAAGTTATGAATATTTAGCCAATGTGCGACGATCCGAAAATGACCGCACGCCCCGCCCACTTCATCCCGATCGACGCCGACCGGGTTCAGCCGACCCGATTCGCCCAGAGCCTGTGGGGTGAAGACCACCTCAACGGTCCGGCGGTGGTGGGGCTGGCGGCCCATGCGCTGGAGGCCGCGTTCGGCTTGCCCGAGTTTCTGCCGGCCCGGCTCACGGTCGATCTGTTCCGCGCCGCGCGGGGGGTGCCGACGACGACCGAGGTGAAGTTGGTCCGGGACGGACGGCGGGTGCGCAACTCCGAGTGCGACGTGGTGCAGAACGGCGTGACGGTCGCCAGGGCCACTCTGGTGCAGTATCGGCTCGCCGAGGCGCCCCCTGGTGAGGAGTGGTTCGGCACAACCGATTTCGAGCCGCCGGCGGCGATCGATGGTGGCCTGGCGCCGTACATCAGTAGTGACGGTGTCGGCTGGACGCGGACCATCGCCGAGCATCAGAACGCGGGCCGTAAGCGCTACGTCAACCAGCCCATCGATGTCATCGAAGGCGAGGTCAACACGCCGTTCGTCCGGGCTGCCGTAGCGGCCGAGGGCACCAGCATGGTCACTAACCTGGGCACCGCGGGCATCGGCTACATCAACGGCGACCTCACGGTGGCGTTGACGCGGCTGCCGCAGGATGACTGGGTCGGCGTCGAGGCCGAGACGCACTGGGCGGCCCACGGCATCGCGGTCGGGGCCACCACGCTGTATGACAGCGCCGGGCCGATCGGCACCGGCCTGACCACTGCGGTCAGCAATCCGGCCGCGCAGATCGACTTCGGCCACAGCCGGTTCCCCGATCGGATCAGGCGCGAACTCTAGCGCGTCCGATTGTGAAGTGCTGCTGAAGGTTTAGCGCTGGGACTCCTGCGGTAACCAACAACTGTCCGAGCAATCCGTGGGGTGGCACCCCGCAATCATCTGATTGGAGGATCGCGATGAGGATGAAGAAAACAGCTGTCACCACTGCCGTTGCCGGTGCACTGTTCGCCGGCGCCGCAGGAGTCGGCACAGGCGTGGCCGGGGCCACCGTGGCACCGATTCCGCCTCCTGGACCCACCGTGGCGGCGCCGCCGGCCTGGGCACCCCCGAAGCCGGCTGACCCGATGTGGGCGATGGGCAATGCCCAGGTCTGGGACGCCGGATGGAACCACTGGGGCGTCTGGGTGAACGGCACGTTCGTTCCGACGTTCTGATCGGTTCGGTTTCTGATCCGGACCACGAAGAGGCCGTTGTTGCAGTCTTGCAGCAACGGCTTCATTCATAAATCATGAACGATATGTCCATGATTATCACGTGGACATGAACATTCTGGTTCCCGTTCAATACAACGATGACCACCGCCGCGGCGCGCAACGGCGCACTCATGACCGTCGCGTCCATGATGTCGGTGCAGCTCGGTGCTGCCCTGGCCGTGAAGCTGATGGACGGCATCGGTCCGGCCGGGGTGGCCTGGCTCCGCCTGGCCTGGGCCGGTGCGTTGATGCTGCTGTTCGTCCGGCCGCGGCCGGCGTCGTTCACCCGCTCGGCGTTCCTGTCGTGCGTGCTGCTGGGAATCACCACCGCCGGGTTCACGCTGCTGTTCATGGTGGCGGTGTCCCGCATTCCGCTCGGAACCGCCAGCGCCCTGGAATACCTTGGCCCCCTTGCCGTTGCGGTGGCCACGGGACGCGGACGCGGGCGGCTGCTGTTCCCGGCGCTGGCCGGCACGGGCGTCGTGCTCTTGACCGAGCCATGGGCGGCCGCCGTCGACCCCGTGGGGGTCCTGGCCGCGCTGGGGGCAGCCGTCTGCCTCTCTGCCTACATCCTGTTGACCCAGCGGGTGGGTGACGCGGTCACCGGCATCACCGGTCTTGCGGTGTCCATGCCCGTCGCCGGCCTGGTCGTCACCATGGTGGCCGGGCCGTCCGTCATCGGTCATCTGACGCCGCACCTGTTGCTGGCCGGCCTGGGCTTGGCCATCCTCCTGCCGGCCATCCCGTTCACGCTGGAGATGCTGGCGCTGCGCCGTCTGACCGCCGCGGCGTTCGGCACGCTGATGAGCCTCGAGCCGGCGTTCGCCATGATGCTCGGGCTGATCATCCTGCATCAGGTGCCGGGTCTGCCCGCCGTTGCCGGTATCGCGCTCGTCGTGCTGGCCGGTGTCGGCGCCGCGCGCGCCGGGGCCCGACCCGCAGCGGAGGCTGGCCAACACGAACCGGCCCTCGTGGTCGAATAGGGGAATGACGCCTCCGGCCACCGCGCTCACCGCCTCACCTTTCACCGGCCGAACCCCCAGCGGCGCCGGGGACATGTCGGTGGAGACCCATG
>Ga0265327_10005023_pt1 | contig 11319 bp, 5 predicted proteins | sample 41621metaG_FD_202089 | JGI IMG/M metagenome (GOLD analysis project Ga0265327, IMG submission 202089) | Rhizosphere microbial communities from Carex aquatilis grown in University of Washington, Seatle, WA, United States - 4-16-21 metaG | ecosystem: Host-associated > Plants > Roots > Rhizosphere >...
TATGTGGCCCGGTTTGCCGACACCAAGGATGGAGTCCTGATGTACGGTGACGATCGAATTCGGCCTTATGCCTATACCTACCGCGATTATGTCATCCGTGCGTTCAACGAGGACACTCCGTACAACCAGTTCATCCAGGAGCAACTGGCGGCAGACTTGATCGAACCGAAAGTCGAGTCCTGGAGATTGGCGGCGATGGGGTTCCTGACCCTGGGACGCATGTTCGACAACAATGTTCACGATGTGATCGATGATCAGATTGACACCGTGGGGCGCGGTTTCCTGGGTCTGACAGTGGCCTGTGCCCGATGTCATGATCACAAGTACGATCCGATTTCGACTGCGGATTATTATTCGCTGTATGGAGTCTTTGCGAGCAGCGAAGCGCCGTTGGATCTTCCCCTGGCGGGGCCGGTTCCAACGAAAGAGGGGGACGAATTCGAAGGACAATATCGGGCGAAGCAGGAAGAGGTCCGATCCTTTCGCGATCAGCAGTTCACCGAACTGACGGAAACATCGCGCAATCGCGTGGGAGATTACCTGGTTCACGTCGCCACGACGAAGCCGGATCCGCTCGAAACGGCGATCTTTTTTCTGTCTCTAGCCCCGGAGGATCTTCGTCCCCCGGTTGTGGCGCGCTGGCGAAAATACCTGGATCGACCAGACCTTGGCGATGATCCCATATTCTCCCCCTGGCAGGCCTTGTTGAAGGGGGACGGGAAGAACCCGATGCTCGACCCGGAACTGGTCGCGCGGGCCAGGTCCGAATGGAATGCGAAGCCCGCAGGCACAGGCCTGGGACAACTGAATCCCCTCGTTCGTGCGGCCCTGGACCAGTCGACACTCGCGACTCGGGCGGACGTGGCTCGGGTCTATGGGAGCTTGCTGAAGAAGATTTACGAGGATTCGAAAACCGCGTCGGCTTCCAGCTCGACCACCTCACCGCCTGACGAGGCAACGCGGCAACTTCTGGATGTTGTGATTGGTCGAGACAGTCCGCTGTATTTCCCTCGCAGCCAGACTCGGCGATACATGTCCCGGCAGCAGACCGACCAGTATGGCGGGAAGCTGCAGGAACTGGATCGCATGGCCGTCAAGTCGCCTCATGCCGCGCCGCGGGCGATGACACTTCAGGACGCGGAATCCTCGTACGAGGCTCGGATTTTTGTTCGCGGCAATCCGACTCAACAAGGCCGCCGGGTTCCTCGACAGTTTCTGGAGATCCTTTCGGGGCCCACGCTGGGGGGTGAGCGTGTTCCGTTCGGAAAGGGGAGCGGGCGGCTGGAACTGGCGCGGGCGATTGCGAGTTCCCAGAACCCATTGACAGCGCGCGTCCTCGTCAATCGCGTCTGGATGCATCACTTTGGTGAGCCGCTGGCGTCGACTCCCAGTGATTTCGGAAAGCGGAGCACGCTTCCGGTCAACAGCGAACTGCTCGACCATCTGGCCACACAATTCATCGAGAGTGGGTGGTCGCTGAAGAAGCTGCATCGCCTGATCCTGACTTCGGCAACATGGCAACAGTCGACAACGGATGGAGTTCATCGGGAGACGGACAAGTGGGTTGGCCCGCGAGTTCAGAGGCTAAGTTTTGAAGCGATGCGGGACACGCTGCTGGCAGATGCGGGACGGATTGAACATCGCGATGGAGGGCGTCCGGTCGATCTGAATGATCCCCAAAGCCGCTGCCGGACCATCTACGGTCTGGTGGATCGACAGAGTCTGCCGGGGATGTTTCGCGCTTTTGATTTTGCGACGCCCGATCAGTCGGTCGAACGCCGACCGCGAACAATGGTTCCGCAGCAGGCGCTGTTCGCATTGAACTCGCCGTTCGTCATCGAGCAGGCCAGGGGACTCATGGCGCGTCCGGATGTGGCTTCATTGACGGCTCCGAAAGAGCGAATTACCCGCCTGTATCGGATCCTGTTCACGCGGGATCCGTTGCCGGAGGAAGCGGACGCCGCGGAAGAGTTTGTCGCGCAGGCGCCGGATCCGGCGTCGACTTTGTCCCGCTGGGAGCAATTGGCCCAGGTCCTGTTCTGTTCCAACGAATTGATGTACGTGGACTGACGAAGCACGTGGATTGACGAGGATTTCATGACGAGCGCCGATGGGATTCGTTGCGACGGTGAGCTGCAGTGGGGGGCGGAGTGTGGCCTCGGGTGTTCGCGTCGCCAGATGCTGTCACGCATGGGGACCGGCCTGGGTATGCTGGGACTGTATGGCCTGCTGGGGGATGAGCATCGACTGGTGGCTGCCGAGGATTCGCCGCTCAGCCCCAGGCCGTCTCAGTTTCCCGGCCGGGTCAAGCACATTATTCATATCTATCTGAACGGCGGGCCGTCACAGGTCGATACGTTCGATCCCAAGCCGCTGCTGGAGAAATACAACGGACAGCCGCTTCCCTCGGACAACAAATTCACGACCGAGCGGCCCACGGGGGCGGCGCTGGCCTCGCCGTTCAAGTTTCAGCAGTACGGCCAGAGTGGACTTCCCGTCAGCGACATTTTTGCAAAGACCGCTCAGCACGTTGACGACATCTGCTTCATTCGCTCGATGCATGCCAACACCCCGAATCATGAGCAGTCGATGCGGCTGATGAACTGCGGCGATGAGCGATTGTCGCGGCCCAGCCTTGGCTCGTGGGTGACATATGGCCTGGGAAGTGAAAACGCGAACCTTCCGGGTTACATCGCGATGTGTCCCGGGTTGCCCGTGGCCGACGTCTCGAACTGGCGCTCGTCGTTCCTGCCGGGGATCTTTCAGGGGACGCACCTGGACACCCGCAAGACGAAGGTGGACGAGCTGATTGAAAACATTCACAACGGAGTCGTCTCGCGCGGCGATCAGCGGCGGCAGCTGGACTTGCTGCAGCGCCAGAACCGGCGTCATCAGTTGACTCACCGGGATGAGCCCGAGTTGGAAGCGCGGATCCAGGCGTTTGAGCTGGCGTATCGCATGCAGATCGAAGCGACCGACGCATTCGATTTGTCCCAGGAACCCCGGCACATCCAGGAGGCGTACGGAAGTGGGCTGCATGGGCGTCAGATGCTGCTGGCCCGACGGCTGGTGGAGCGTGGCGTCCGCGTGGTGCAACTGTTCCACGGGGATGTTCAGCCCTGGGACAGCCACAACAACATCGCGGCCGAGCACAAGAAACTGGCGGACGAATGTGACGGACCGATCGCCGCTCTGCTGACCGACTTGAAGCAGCGAGGACTTTTTGAAGAGACCCTGGTGATCTGCGGGGGTGAGTTTGGTCGGACCCCCGCGGTGGAACTGGTGAACGGCATGCCCGGGGGAGGGCGCGATCACAATCATTGGGGATTCACGGTCTGGCTGGCGGGGGGAGGGGTGCGGGGCGGAATGGCCTACGGCGCCACTGATGATTTTGGTTATCGCGCAGTCGAGAACCTGGTCCATGTGCATGACCTGCATGCCACGATTCTGCACCTGCTGGGGTTCGATCATACGAAGCTCACGTACCGGCATGCCGGACGCGACTATCGACTGACCGATGTTCACGGCCACGTGGTTCGAGAGATCCTGGCGTGACAATCGTGCCGTTCCTGCATTGCGCAGGGATCACCAGAGACGTCAAATTGAGCGTAATGGAGAGTTGATTCCGGCGCGATACCGGCAGCTTCGGCCGATTCACCAGGAGAATTGCCGGATGATGAATGTTTCTGTCGCGAGTGGCCGATTGTCAGACTATGCAGAATTGCGCGGAAATGCTCTGCGCACGGGCCGTGACGATTGTAGTGACTCCCTCGTCTGGTTCCTCTCCACCTGGTCGGATGCGCCTCATGACGAAAGTGGTTGGACTTGCGCTCACGCTGTTGATCGCTTTCTCCGGGCTCTCCCGGAGCGAAGACGATGCCCCCTTGCATCCCGCCTTTACCAATGACGCTCTGCGAGATCCCTTTCTGACCCCCGCCACCATCTCGGGGCCCTTGGACGGCGAAGATCCGTGGTCGGAATGGAACAACGACCAGAGCGACTGGTTTGCCTCGCCCGAACCCGGACAGGTCTTCACGGAATCGGACGAGTCATGCGTGACGACGACTCCGACCCCCGCGGGACCTCGACGGCCCATCATGGATTCCGGCATTACAGCGACGTACCTGGCGCCTGTCGAAGGGTTTGGGCTGTCTGATATTGATGTTCGGACAACGCTGCTGTTTCCGGTCTTCGTCAAGGGTTCGCCCCTGCGGTTGTCGATGGCGGCGGGGACCACCTTTGTGAATGCCCCCGCGACATTGGACGTTCCCAATCGTCTGTATGGGATTACCGCGGAATTGCGTTGGTATATTCCGTTGAAGGAAACGTGGGGCATCGACCTGGGGGCAGGGGGGGGCGTGTTCTCGGACCTGAATGGGACGGCTGGTCAGGGCTTCCGTGTGACGGGCCGTGCGATCCTGGTCAAGGATCTGAATCCGCAGTGGAAAGTCTCCGCCGGGATCCTGTACCTGGGTCGAAAGAATCTGCTCGCGATGCCAGTCGCAGGGGTGATCTATACGCCCGCGGACGACTTTCGAGTGGAAATCCTGGTTCCGCGTCCCCGTGTCCTGAAGCGGATCAGTCTGAACGGGACGCGTGAACACTGGGTCTATGCCGGACTGGAAATCTTCGGCGGGAATACCTGGGCAATCCAGCAGTCCAACGGCGCCCAGGACACCTTCATTTACAAGGACAACCGGATCCTGGTGGGGTATGAGACCAAGTCACCGGGCGCTCTGGCAGGAAGGATTGAGGCGGGCTACGTCTTCATGCGAAAAGTGTCGTTTTCGAATGATCCGACGACGCTCGATCCCGGCGGGACGATCATGGTTCGCGCCGGTGTCACGTACTGACAGCGAATCCATTATCGTCGCCACGGAATCCACAGGGTCGCCCGAATTGGGCCACGGATGAAACACAGATCCAACACGGATCAGAACAGCGGCTGAGAATTCCAGTTCCCCTGATCCGACTTTCGATCGACTTCCAATTCCGTCCGTGTTCCATCCGTGTTTCATCTGTGGCTGAAGGGGCTTCCCTCATCAGGCTTCGGGCTCGGCTGCGGGAGCAAATCCGCGGCGCAGGGTGTTCTCGGTGATATTGATCGGAATCAGGAAGTGCTTCAGGTAGTCGGGACCACCCGCTTTGCTGCCGATCCCGCTGAGCTTGAAGCCGCCGAACGGCTGGCGTCCGACAAGTGCTCCCGTGATCGGACGATTCAAGTACAAGTTGCCAACTGCGAATTCAGCACGAACCCGTTTCAGGTTCGCGGGGCTGCGGCTGTAGCAACCACCGGTCAGTGCATATTCTGTCCCGTTGGCGATCGCGAGCGCCTCGCTGAAATCGCGGGCCTGGAAGACCACCAGCACCGGTCCGAAGATTTCTTCCTGGGCGATTGCGGCATCGGGGGCGACGTTCGTAAAGATGTGAGGTCCGATGTAAAAGCCTTCGGTCACCAGCTTCGGATCGACCCCGCCGAGAACCAGACGATGCTCTTCGATGGATTCGGCCTGTTCGATCATCCGCAGGATCCGCGTCGCGGAATCTTCGTCGATCACGGGGCCGATGTCGGACGAGGGCAATTCCGCCGGCCCGACTTTCAGTGACTTCGTCGCTTCAATTAACCGTGTTACAAATTCGTCATGGGCATCGGCAAGGACAATCACGCGTGAGCAGGCGGAGCATTTCTGGCCTGCGTAGCCAAAGGCGCTCTGCATCACACCCACGACCGCTTCGTCCAGGTCGGCATCGTTGTCGACGATGATGGCGTTCTTGCCACCCATCTCGGCAATGACGTGCTTGACGCTGGTTTGCGAGCCGTGGACGGATGCCGCCTGCTCATTGATCGTCAAACCGACCTGGCGCGAACCGGTGAAGGCAATCACGTCCACGTCCGGACTGCCAACCAGCAGCGGACCGACTTCTTCGCCGATTCCCGGCAGGAAGTTCACGACGCCGTCAGGCAGTCCCGCAGCCAGGATCACTTCCATGAACTTGGCGCCCACGACCGAGGACTGCTCGGCCGGCTTCATGATCACGGTGTTTCCCGCGACCAGGGCGGCGGTCGTCATTCCCGCCAGGATTGCCATCGGGAAATTCCACGGAGCAATCACGGCGACTACGCCGCGCGGTCGGTAGAAGTAACGATTTTCTTCACCAGGCAGGTCGACTCGCAGCGGATCATCCAGTGTCCGCATCTGGTGTGCATAGTACATGCAGAAGTCGATCGCTTCGCAGACGTCGGCATCCGCTTCTGCCCAGGGCTTGCCGCATTCGTAGACTTGCCAGGCGGCCAGTTCGAAGCGACGTTCCCGCAGTTCGCGGGCGATCAGTTCCAGGTACTCGGCCCGGTATTGGACTTCCGTTTTTGACCACAGCGGAAACGCGCGCCGGGCGGCTTCAATGGCCGCTTCCACATCGTCGGTATTTGCCGAGGCAATTCGGCCGACAACCTGGTCTTTGTGCGATGGATTGCGTGTCACCATCAACGGACGGGCGTGAATGGACTTGCCGCCAATCACGATCGCGTAGTCTTCGCCCAGTTCGTCGTAGACCTTGTCGAGCGCATCGAGCATCGCTTCGCGCACGGATTCCTGGCTGAAGTCAGCGGTCGGTTCGTTCTGGAATTCGGGGACGGGCGGCTTCTTCTTCGCAGGGGTCTTCGCTGCCACATCGGTCGGTTTCATCAGCAGGTCCTCGATCTTGACATTGTCGTCGTAGCTGTGGCGCAGGAAGGAGTCGTTGGAGGTGTTTTCAAGCAGTCTTCGGACCAGGTAGGCCATGCCGGGCATCAGCTGGCCGAACGGGGTATAGATGCGGACGCGGTGTCCCATTTCGCTGAAGGCCCGCGCCTGTTCCTCGGCCATCCCATACAGCATCTGCAGTTCGTAGGCCCCTTCGGGGACTTTCAGCACCTTGGCGCAGGCGAGTGCGTGAGACAGGCTGCGCATGTTGTGGCTGCCAAAGGCGGGTCGCAGCAGCGTGTAGTTCTCGAGCAGACGCCGGGTCAGCCGTTCATAGCTGTCATCCGACTGCCACTTTTGTTCGAAGACCGGCACCGGCCAGTTGCGGCTGGCCGAAACAACGGTTTCGTAGTCCCAGTACGCTCCCTTGACCAGCCGAATCCAGACGGGTGTACCCCGTTCACGCGACCATTCCAGCAATCGGGACAGGTCCCGTTCCGAATCGGGCAGGTAGGCCTGGAGCACAATTCCGACGTCCGACCAGTCGCGGAATTCCTCTTCCAGCAGCGTTTGCTTGAAGATCTCCAGCGTCAGATCCTTGTAGGAATACTGTTCCATGTCAACATGCACGTAGGCATGCTGCTCCCTCGCCTTCCGCAGCAGCGGCCGCAATCGAGCCTTGACGGCCGTGGCGGTTCCTGGAGCATCCGCCGGGCGAAAATGACTGACCAGCGCCGACAGCTTGATCGAGACATTGACGCGTGGCAGACGACCGTCCTGATCACAGTCCAGTCGGTAGTGTTCCGGCCAGGTGTTGATGGTCGGGGTCAGCCCGTCGATCAGGTCCAGATAGGATTTCTGATAGTCCTCGGCCTCGCGCTCGCTGATGACCGCCTCACCCAGCAGGTCCAGCGTGAAGGCGAAACCCTGCTTGCGGAGCGACGTGACTGCCGCCAGGACTTCATGCACGTTGGTGCCGGCGATAAACCGGCGGGCCATCCGGGTGGCGTTTGCACGGGCATTGTAGGCGAGGGCTCGGGAGAGAACGGAATCGGGCGAAAGGTGTTCGACACCGAACCGGACCATTTCCACAGCCCACGGAAGATGCTCACGGGCCTCCTGGAAATACTCCTGCAGGTGCCGGGTCACTTCGCGATGCGTCTTCAGCCGCGGCAGAACATCCACAAAGCGGAACATCTGCACTTTGAGTGATTCGTCCGCCATGGCGGCGCCCAGGATTCGCTCATCCCACCAGCGACGCTCGAAAATCGAGGGCTTACGGCGTGAGAGATGCTCCCAGACAAATCGCCCGATCTGCTGGGTCTGGGCCTCAAAGGCTTCCTCCGATATTCCCGCTTCGACAACCGGGGGCATCGTCGAAGCGTCAGCGGAGTCTTGTATTTTTCGAGTCGACTTCTTGGCCAAGGGTTGCGTCCGTGCAGACGAGAATCAAAGCAATGTCATCGCAGACCATGCATTTTAAGCGGGCGGAACCCGAGTGCATAGGTACTCTGGTGGAATTCGACCGGACGTCCGCTTACGTCGTGTAATCGGCATTCAATTCGACGTATTCCTTGGTGAGGTCGCAGGTCCAGAAGCGAACACTGGCAGTGCCGTGCTTTAAAGTCAGGTCGATTGTGGTATTGCGATTGTCTCGGAGGCTGGCCGAGACCTGTTTGGCATCGAAATCAACCGGCGCGCCGTCGCGGTAAAGCAGGAATCCATTCACGACCAGCGACATGTCCTCTTCCTTGAGAGGAACCCCGGCATACCCTGCGGCCGAGACAATTCGCCCCCAGTTGGGATCGGCTCCGCAGATCGCTGTCTTGACGAGCGGGCTGTCGGCAATCTCCTTGGCGATGCGGAACGCCTCATCCCGCGTCCGGCAACCAGCTACGTTCAATTCGACAAAGTGATGAGCCCCTTCCGCGTCGCGAATAATGTCCGTGGCCAGCTTCATCGCGACTTCATCGAGACCCTTCTGGAAGGAGACCCGCTCGGCCTCGGTGGTCGGTCCCACCCCCGCTGCGCCATTGGCGAGCAGGATTACCGAATCGCTGGTGCTTTCGTGTCCGTCCACGCTGATGCAGTTGAAGGAATCGGCCACGGCGAGTTTCAGGCCGGCCGCAGCGGCGTCCGGGGAAAGTACGGCGTCGGTCATGATCACGCAGAGCATCGTGGCCATGTTCGGAGCGATCATGGCCGCCCCCTTGCACGCCCCGCTGATTCGCACGGTCTGGCCACCGAGGGCAACCGTCACTGTCGCCTGCTTGGGGAACGTGTCGGTTGTCATCATCGCCCGCGCCGCACTGTGGAATGCCTCGGGCGAGGCCGAAAGTTGCTTGGCAGCCGTGGGGATCCCCGCCTGCAGCACGGCCATGGGCAGGAATCGTCCGATGACGCCCGTCGAGCAGACCAGGACATCGTCCGCCGCCGCGCCAATCTGCTGGGCGACAAGGGCTGTCATGGTCCTGGCGTCGGTGATTCCACGCTCGCCCGTGGCCGCGTTCGAATTCCCCGAGTTCACGACGACTCCGCGCGCCGAAGCACGGGGCAACCGTTCCCGCGAGACCTTCACGGGGGCGCCGCAGACGAGATTCGTCGTAAACACCCCGGCCGCCGCGCAGGGCCGATCCGAGATGTAAAGCGCCAGATCCAGCTTCTGCGGATCGGGCTTCACGCCACAGTGAATGCCAATCGCGGAAAAACCTTGAGGAAGAGGGAGAAGTTCAGTCATGCGGATAGGTTGCCATTGGAGAAAGAGGAATCACGTCCACGGAAGATTTTCCAGTGCGACAAGCCATGCGTGAAAATGTGGACACTTGCTGCGGATGATTTGAATGCCGATGTATTCGGCAATGTCAGGTCCTGCCGATGTTTTTCGTCCACCGTATTCCGGAATCGCGGAAATAATCCGCTTGGAAGGGGCGGACTCACGACCATCATTGATGTGCTCGACAGTTGGAAACGAAGCCGCAATTTCGTTTAACTTCGACACGGCTCGACCACAGTTTTCGAAAGCGATTGCGAATGCATCCGGTTCCGAGAAGAGCAGGGTTTCGTATTCGTGTAATTGCAGATAGGGAAGGAAATTCTCGCAGCCAATGTCCTCGACAAATGCATTTTCGAGTGCATTCACGAAGGGTTCGGGGTTTGCTGCATTCCGTGTGTTTGCGTCTTTGCCCGGAAAATCGTCCGACAGGGCATAAAGGTCGAACATTGTCGTGAAATAGGTTCTGGGGGCCGATCGCTGCTTGATTGTTTTCAAGATGAACTTTCGAACCTTCTCAAACCGCTTTCGGCCAATCCCATAGACGTGATGGTGATCCTTGGATCCCACTGCCAACGTGAGAACTATCCCATCTCCATTGGGGAAAAGGTGTGGTTGAAGCACCTGCCTGCAGAACCCTTGTTCGGTGGGGCCTTCACAAAAGACGTTGAGTCGCTTCATTATGGCAAAGGTCCTCCTCCGAGGACATTGCGCTGCCAGAGTTCGCCAATCGTGTAATCTTCGAGCCATTCCTGAAAGTCATCAGAATTCAGGCGGCGAAAGACGGACTCATTCTTGAATGCGTCAACGGTGATGATTTCTTCGGGGTCAAAGAAGTTCAAAAACGTTTGAGACTGGGTTGCAACGATAACCTGGGTCCTCATTGACGCGGCCCGCATCAGGCCGGCGACGATTTCGAGAGCATGAGGGTGCAACCCCAATTCGGGCTCATCGAGAATAATCACTCCAGGTAGATCCTCTTCCGGCTGCAGCAGCAAAAAGATGATTGCCATGGCTCGCAGGCTTCCATCTGAAATCTGGTCCGCATCAAAAAGATAATCCGCTCGATGGCTTCTCCAATTCAGCGAGATTCCAGACGGATTCAAGCGACTCGGCTTGAGTTCGAAATCATCAAAGTCGGGCATGATCTTGCGAATCGTGGAGACGATTCGCCGATATGTCGCCGGATGCCGCTGTTGAATTGCGTACAGCACTGCAGCAAGGTTTCCGCCGTCGGCTCGTAACTGTCGATTGTCGTGAATCGGAGCCGGTTGTCGAATTCCTGCCGTGGCTGACGTGTCATGAAAGTGATAGCCCCGACACGAGTTGAGAAGGCTCTGAATCTGTTTTACTGAGGCGTTGCCTGCGATGACAAAGTCTTCGATTCGGGACTCCGAATGCCCCGCACCGAGTGTCAACGGCGATTGAGTTCGATGCGCGCTGTTCTGCAGGCTGCAGGCCTCATCAGCGAAAATCAGGGTGTTGTTGATCGCGTGAGTCAACCGGAAAGAGTACGACGCAACTTCTTCGTCAACTGTAAACTCGAGTAATCCTTCCAGTTCTGGAGTCACTTTGGGGCCAAAATACAGAATGGATTGCGCACCGCCACGTGATCCAATAAATTCTCGAAGATGCCCAAGCAACAATTGCCGGAGCATCTTGAAGAACTCAACGAAATTGCTTTTTCCGGCACCGTTCGCGCCAATGAAGACGTTCAGGGAGCCGAGCTCAAGTGCGGTTTCTTTGATCGACCGAAAACCTTTGATTTCGACTTTTCTCAGAGTTGCCATTTGATCCCTGCTAATCCTGATACTCTGTCTCGTGACATTGTTGTCGCCACTGGTACAGAGTCCGATCCTGATGTGA
>Ga0265327_10005024_pt1 | contig 11319 bp, 10 predicted proteins | sample 41621metaG_FD_202089 | JGI IMG/M metagenome (GOLD analysis project Ga0265327, IMG submission 202089) | Rhizosphere microbial communities from Carex aquatilis grown in University of Washington, Seatle, WA, United States - 4-16-21 metaG | ecosystem: Host-associated > Plants > Roots > Rhizosphere...
GCAACCAGGTGATGAATTTGACGTCTTTCCTCGTCCCAATCAGCAAGTACTTCAAGGGAAGAAAATGACCGTGAATACATTCAACGCCATTAAATGTCCTGAAAGAACCGGCCAGGCAATCTTTCATGGCCCTCAAGTTCCGTTGGATAACCGGTGTGTTGAAGGGCAAATCGTCGTAATCTTTTCGTAAATACTCACCAAAGTGATTTTCGAGGGATTTTCCGAAACTTGTTCCTGCTGTTTTGGCAAGGTGGGTTGAGATTAACATGGGTTGTCACAGCCTTATCAAGTGGGTTCGCTACAATCTAATCAGCGGGGAATATTCAAGCAGCCAGTTACAAAAAAAATGTTGTTGTTCAACCAACCCCGCTTCCCGATCACGCGGGGATAGGATTTAATACTTGCACATCTTCTGCGCCCGGGCCGCGGGAAACCATGCCGACCGGTTGTCCAAGGAGCGATTCGATCTTTTGGATCACTTTCGCCTCGTCTGCCTCGCAGGTTTCGAGCCGCGGCGTGGCGGCGGAAAGCGCCTGCGTGAACTGCGCCCGCTGCGCCAGCGCCAAAAAGCTTGGGAGGCGGAAACCCGTCAGAACGCCGCCGGATTGCTCAAAGTCGAAAGCTGCGTCGTCGAAAGCGGGAAACCCTTTGTAGCCGGGGCAATACATCCACGTTTCCAGGCGCGGCAGCGCGTCCAGGTGAGTCACCAGCAAAGAATCCAGCCTGCCGGTCACGCCCAGCGCGTAGCGCGCCAGGACCGTGTCGAACCAGCCATAACGCACCGCGCCCTGCCATTCATTGCGTTGATTGTGCTCGGAAACAAGCGCTGTCAACACATCCGTTTCGGTGGGCAGCGGCCCCGGGCCGTGACGGACTGCGTAGCAGCGCATCACGCCGATTTGGGACACCTGCGCATCCGGCGCCAACTCTGCGATGAGATCGAACGCATTTGCCGCTGTGCAGCGCGACCAGGTTGTAAAAGGATGAAAACCCGCGTCTGCATCCAGCAGGATGCCTTGAGCGCCTTCGAAGACGACAGCCTCGGTCTCGCGCAACCGGCGCTCCAGCAGCGCGTCGGGCGCGACCAGACCGAGGTCGCCGATGCGGGAGATGGAGGCGATCCAGGCGTCGATGACATCATCCCGCTCGAAGATTTCCCATTCCCCGGCAAGCGGAAGTCCGGGCGGGCTGTCCTTGCAAAGCGCGGCGATCTGCGCGCGCTTCTGCTCACGAATGGAGCGCAATTTTCGCCGGAGCAGTGTCGGGTTGGTCAAGTCGCCCGCCAGTACGCGGTTTTCGGGGTGAGCCAGCGCATCGTCAACGGCCTCACCCACGCCCACGCCGCAGCTCCCGTGGCGATCCGCGCCGCGCGCGATTTCCCGAATGCGGTTGGCCGCCTGGTGGAACGGCGTAATCACCAACGCCTGATCGCTCAAACGCAGCCGGGAGAAGGCGTCCGGGACGCCCTGCCCTGCCAGGATATCCCCCTCGACAAGCAGCGCCCCTGGATGAATGACCACATGCCGCGAAAGGTAGGTCTTGACGCCCGGAATAAACGTCCCGGAGCCGAACTGGGAAAATGTGTGGTGACGTCCGTCGGGGGCAACGACGTTGTGACCCGCCTGCGCGCCGCCGTTATAACGCACGACAAGGCCGCACTTGTAATGACGGGCCAGGAAATCGGTCAGCAAGCCTTTCCCGGCGTCCCCGAAACCAAGATCGACAACGATGTATGCGCGCAAGGAAAGAATACTCCAAACAGCCTGGCGATCGATGCGCTATTTCGCCGCAATCGCCAGGATTGTAGACCGTTTTGGCAAGATCGGGAACAGTCAAAACAAGCGCTGTTATCGGTCCGGCTAATGCCGCGAATTAAAAATAACCTCGGCAAAGGGCGTCAACGACCGGATGACTTCGCCCTGGCGGGCAGACGGCATGCCTGCATTGCTCAATAATGTGGTGAGTTCCTTGATATCGGCAGCCCGCCCTTCGTTGAGCAGGATGGCTCCGGCGGTTACAAAGCAAACGTCAATGGCCGACTCAAGGCAAAGAACATTGTCGCCGAACAGATCCCGCCAGCGCCGCTCGCAGCGTTTCGCCCGCTCGCGGTCAGGGATGATGAAAAACGGGACGTATGTTTTCTGCAACTCGGCCACAATTTCTTCGCAGGTGAGGTCGTCATCCAGGTGATCCCCCACGATTGCCTCGACCACATGCTTCGAAAGCTTGGGATAGGGCACCTCGTCGCCGGTCATAAAAAGATAACCACGCTTCTTGCGCTTCACCATGCAATCCATCTCAGTGTGCATGGTCAGGAAATACAATCCCAGTTCATAGGATTCCTGCCCGGTGCCCCCGCCGCCGCCTTCCAGATAGGACCAGGTCAACCATTGATCCATTAATTCGGCGGTCGATTCGAATTGGCCCACCTGGAGCGGCGCATTGTCGCTGATCGCATCCCCCACAGCCATAAAGAGCAGTTGCGGGTCGGGGATTTTGCAATCCATCAGGGTTTTCATAAAGACCGGGAGCTGCTGGGTTGCCATGAGTTTGGGGATTTCGCCCATCGAACCGGTCACGTCCAACGCGAATACGATCCCCAGCGATTGCGGATGGTCAGCGCCATCGCGACTCTCGCGCAGGCGAACGCCTTTCGGGTTCATGAGGGGATGACACTTGGATTGCTTGAATACCTGCTGGACAGGGATATTCGCACGGCCGCGCAGGAGCGCTTCATGTGCGTCTTGGCTGTAATTACCGTTTCCCATTTCGAAATCTCCTTTTTGTCAAAAATACTTTGGGGTTGTGGATATCATTTCAGTATTCGGGGGAATTGTTGTTGACAGGTGGTTTCCCCCTGCCGGGGACTACGCGGTACGGCGGCGGGACAGCACCGCTGCCTACCCTTCGATAAACTCAGGGCATCGCTCGACCGCCGATGATTGAGATGATGCGATCAAGACGGCATCACAATGGGAATAAACTGGGGCGGGCCAAAGACTTCGTCTGCAATCGCGCCAAGTTCTCCCCGGATGGCCCAGGCATTTTGGCCGGCTGCGCCCGCCGGGTCAGACAGGGCAATCCTTTGCACAATATCAGCCAGTTTTGCCGGAACCGTCGCGGGCAGGGACGCCGTCGCGGGGTTTCCGCCCAGGATGGCAACGATGCAACGCGCGCTCATCACAAGGTCCAATTGCGCCGTCAATTTTGACCCCGGCTGCGCCGGCTGTGGATAGAAAGCTTCGTATCCGCGCGAGACGGCGCGCAGTTTTTCGCCAAGACGACCGGCGGAACCGTACCCCACCAGCCGCGCGCCGTGCTCGTTTTCCTGGACGAGCAAGTGCGACGGCAGGACCGCGCCGTGGGCCATCCCCGAAGTATGGATGAAGGAGAGAACTTCCAGGATTCGCCGCCAGACCCAGATGGAGGCCCGCGGGGGAACTCCTTGCGGGTAAGCCTGGGCGACTTCGTCGAGCGTATGATAAAACCCACTGGCCCAGCGAAATATACTGACGCGCCTGGCCCCGCTATCGCCGTGCATGATTTGCTGGGGGATGAGCGCCGTGAACGTGTCTGCGCCGGGAGCATTGCTGCGCTGGAGCGCTTGCAGGGCATCCCATTCATTGTCAAACAGGCCAGCATCCTGGCGGTCGCGCAGCAGTTTCAGGATCGCAAGTTCGGTCGGCCAGCGCGCGCGCCGCGCATAATACACGTCCGCGATATCGCCGTGCGCAATACATTTCTCCAGCGCCCAATGAGTGTTGCCAATCGAAACCCAGGATGAAATTTGATAAGACTCTGGGGAGTTCCAAACCCGGAATGCCTCGCGGAATATCGCCGCCGAGACGGATGATTCATCCAATCGAACCGTAGCCCCGCAATAGGAACAGACAATCGAGGACGCAAATTGATGCGGCGCGAGCGGAGCATTGCATTGGGGGCACATGATTGCATGTTCCATCTTTTATCCGTTCCTTTGTGTCATCTCAGTATTTCGGGGGACTTGCTGGTAAAGGTGGTTTCGATACGGCGGCGGGATAACACCGCCGCCTACTCAACCACCGGTTATTGGGATGATACGTTCCTTTTAGAAACCAACCATTCATGAGGCAACTAATTCTGATGATACATCGATCAATCTTTTCGCGCAAATGGAGGTTAAGCCAAACCTGTCTTTAAAACCGCCCCCATCAATCTTAAGCCAGCGGGATGGTGAAGAAAAACGTGCTGCCACGCCCCTCGGCGCTTTCGGCCCAGATTTTGCCGCCGTGCGCTTCGACCAGGTGGCGCGAAATCGACAGGCCCAGCCCGGTGCCGCCGCCGGAACGGGCGCGGTCGATTTTGTAGAAACGCTCGAAGATGCGCGGCAAATCGTCGGTGGGGATGCCGATGCCGGTATCGTGGACAATGAAACAGATAAAGCCGTCCTGCGACGAGGCCGTCAGCGTGACTTCGCCGCCAGGACGGGTGAATTTGACGGCGTTGTGGATCAGGTTGACCAGCACCTGTTCGAGACGCGGCAGGTCGGCGCGGATGTTGGGCAGGTCGGGGGCGCAATCCACGCGGATGGTTAGCCCGGCGCGCTCGGCCTGCATTTTCATGCGCTCGGCGGCGGAGTGGATCAATTTCGACGGCGAGGCGGGCCTGAATTCAAGCGGCACCTGCCCCGATTCGATGCGCGAAAGCTCAAGCAGTTCGGTGGCCATTTGGGTCAGCGCGTCCACTTCGGTCTGGATGCGGCCCAGGAAACGGCGGGCGGCGGGCGGGTCTTCGAGCGCGCCTTCCTGCAAGGTCTCGGCCAGGGCGCGGAGCGAGGCCAGCGGGGTGCGCAGTTCGTGCGAGACGTTGGAGATGAAATCGCGTCGCACCGTTTCGAGGCGGCGGATGCGCGTCAGGTCTTGCACCATCAGCAGCGAGCCTCCGCCTTGTCGGTCGGGGATGGCGACGATTTGGATGAACTGACGGCTGGCAGGCAGTTCCACGGTTTCAGTTTGGAGTTCCCCCAATTGCTGGCATTTGCGCCAGGCTTCGACGAGTTGGTGGTGCCGCAGGGCAATGGCGACAGAACTGCCGGGAAGCCCCCGGCCCTCGCCGAGCAATTTTTCGGCGGCGGGGTTGGCAAGCTGGATGCGCCCATCGGCGTCGGCAATCAGGACGCCGTCGGTCATCTGGTCGAGGATGGCGGCCAGGCGCGAACGCTCTGCTTCGCTGGTGGCAAGTCGCTGGTCGAAGGCTAACACCAGGGCGTGGATGGCGCTCGAAAGGGCCTCGATGTTTTCTATATCGGCAGGCAGGTCACGGGGAGAAATGTCCCCTTTTGCGGCGCGGGAAACGGCGCGAGCGTAGGAATCGGCGCTGCGGCGCATGGAAAGATATCGCCAGGACATCCAAGAGAGGGCGATCAGCAGAATAACGATGAGTACATAAAGATAGACCATATCGCAAAAGGATGAAAGATGAAATATGAAGGATGAAGGACTTCTTCATATTTCATCTTTCATATTTCATCCTTCAAATCGGTATCCGCCGCCGCGCACGGTGACGATGCGGGTGGGGTTGGCCGGGTCGGCCTCGATTTTCTGGCGCAGCCAGCGCACATGCACGTCGACGGTGCGGCTGTCGCCGACGTAGTCCCAGCCCCAAACGCGCTCCAGCACGAATTCGCGCGAGAGCATGTGGCCTTTGTGCTCGGCAAAAAAGAGCAGCAGGTCGTATTCCTGCGGTTTGAGCGCCAACGGCGCGTCGTTGAGCATGACTTCGCGGCGGGTAAGGTTGATGGTCAGGTTGCCGAGCGTCAGCACTTCCTGTTTCCCCGCAGGCGCGTCGGTTTTGATTTTTTCGAGTTCTTCGCGGATGACCTGGGTGCGGCGCAACTGGGCCTTAACGCGCGCCATCAATTCGCGCATCGAGAAGGGCTTGGTCAGGTAATCGTCCGCGCCGACTTCGAGGCCCACCACGCGGTCGATTTCATCGTCGCGGGCGGTGAGCATGATGATCGGGGATGGGAAGTCTTCGCGCCGCAGCGTTTTGCAGACTTCGATTCCGTCGAGGCCGGGGAGCATGATGTCGAGCACGATCAGGTCGGGTTTCAGGCGGCGCGCCGTTTCGAGGGCGGTGCGCCCGTCCGAGGCGGATTCGACCGTGTAGCCCTGTTTTTCGAGGTTGTAGGCCAGGGTTTCTTGTAACGAGGGTTCGTCTTCGACGACGAGGATGGTTTCGGACATGGGGCTTTCCTGTTGGTAAAGTGAATATACCACAAGAAAAATGGGGGGCGTTAATGGATTGTTAAGGGTCTGGCAAATAGACCTGTTCCCGAATGAAAAGGTGACAGTCACTTGGCCTGTTTATGGCGACGTATTTCGCCAAAAGGTTATCTCTGGCGCACCGAAGTGACTGTCACCTTAAGCCGACCTGGATCTGGTTTTCCCACTGTTCACTTATCAATTTGACTCTGGAAGCAAGATACTCCGCGTGTTTCTCCTGGACACTCAGGAAATAAACGACCTGAGGCGTACGGAACCAATAGATCTTGCTTGGGCTTAAACGCGCTTGAAATTCCGCCACCGCGCGCTGGATAAAGGCTGTTCTTTCTTCTCGTCGAAAATGTTGATACAGCAAAATTGAGTGACCGGCTTGAAACGTCTCACCTATTTCATCCCAATAGACGTACTTTGCCGAGTTCCGTCGTCCTTTCATGGTTGACTTTGTTTCGATGCCATTATCGGGGTCGAAAAAGATCAACTCACAGGTCGCAAGTTTTTCTCTCATTTCCTTGAAATAGGCCGTTCGCTGGCTGAGAGAGTCTGTAAGCAGCTCGCTATGGAATTTGGCTCCGGGTAACACCTTTTCGTTTTCTGCCGAGGCAATCTTTCGACTGCCATCAGCTATTACCGATTTATTGAGCAGGTCAAAGAGCGATGGATCATACTGGCACCAGCATTGCGGTTTTTTGAGATAGCCTGTGGAATTCCCATCATTCCGGCCATCATCAGCCGTTAGCATCCAGCACATACCGATTTTATGCTGGCCGTTGTTTGCCAGGGTACGCAACAAGCCATACTTCCGGTAATCATTCACGTCGCCGAAATACTGGTTCTTCATAATTACCCAAACCTGCCGGTGACGTAATCTTCGGTGCGTTTTTCTTTGGGAGTGGTGAAAATTTCTTTTCCTTCGGAATATTCGACCAGTTCACCTTGCAGGAAAAAAGCTGCGAAATCGGCGGTGCGCGCCGCCTGTTGGACGGAGTGCGGCACGAGCACGATGGTGTAATTTTTTTTAAGTTCCTGCAGGCTGGCTTCGACTTTGCCGGTGGAGATCGGGTCGAGGCCAGAGGTGGGTTCGTCGAGCAGGATGACTTCAGGTTCGAGCGCCAGGGAGCGCGCCAGGCATAAACGCTGCTGCTGGCCGCCGGAAAGGGCGATGGCGGGGTCGTCGAGGCGGTCGTTGACTTCGTCCCACAGCGCGGCCTGTTTTAATGAGCGTTCAACGGCTTCATCGAGTTTGGACTTGCGCTTCTCGCCCATCACTTGCAGGCCGTAGATCAGGTTGCCGCGAATACTAAGCGGCAAAGTGACCGGACGGGCAAAGACCATGCCGACCTTGCGGCGCAGGGCAATCACGTCCGTCTTTGGGTCGAGGATGTTTTCGCCGTCCAGCAGGATGCGTCCGCGCAAGGCTCTGACGGAGGTCAGGTCGTTCAGGCGGTTGATGCAGCGCAGCAGCGACGACTTTCCGCCGCCGGCCGGGCCGAACAAGACCGTAATGGCTTGTTCGCGGATGTCCATGCTGATGTTGCGCAGGGATTCGGCGCCGTCGGAATATTGCAGGGTCAGGTTTTCAACGACAATTTTGTTCATGGAAATTACCACTGCCTCTTTGCGCGCGCGCGTGAGCGCACCACCGTCGCAATCAAATTCATGCCCAACACGAAGGCAATCAACACCAATGCCGTGCCGTATTGGATTTGGAAAGGCATCTCAGGCACTTGGGTGGAAATCACAAACAGGTGGTAGGGCAGCGCCATGGTCGCATCGAGCGGGCTGCCGGGCAGGCGCGGCAGGAAGAAGGCTGCGCCGGTAAAAAGGATCGGCGCGGTCTCCCCGGCGGCGCGCTCCAGGCCGAGGATCACGCCGGTGATAATGCCGGGCAGCGCCTCGCGCAGGATGATGCGCCGGATGGTCTGCCAGCGGGTGGCGCCCAACGAGATGGATACCGTCCGAAAGGATTCGGGCACGGCGCGCAGGGCTTCCTCGGAGGTGGAAATGATAACGGGTAACGTCATAATCGAAAGCGTCAGCGAGGCCGAAAGAATGGACGTCCCAAATTTCAGGAACAGGACGAACAGTCCCAGACCGAACAAGCCATAGACCACCGAGGGGATACCCGCCAGGTTGATGATTGCCAGCCTAATCAGCCGGGTGGCCATATTTTCGGCGGCATATTCCGAAAGGTAAATGGCGGCGGCCACGCCGAGCGGCACCGAAAAGGCGGCGGTGCCGAGAGTCAGGTAAAACGTGCCGACGATGGCCGGCAGGATGCCGCCCTGGCGCATGCCGTCATGCGGGAAAGCGGACAGGAATTCCCACGAAATGGCCGGGCCACCCTGGGCAAGGATATAAATCACCACGCCGATGATCGGGAGGACGGTCAGCAGGGCCATGGTCGTTATCAGGCCAAAGCCGAGACGTTGGGTCAGGTTGCGGTTAAGGGTAAGTTTCATATTTTCCACGCTACAAACCCTAAAGGTTTTTAAAACCTTTAGGGTTTTTTATAATTACGATAACACCCGTTCCGAGCGCTTCTTCTGTTGGAAGACGACCGCCGATGCGGTCACATTGACGATCAACGAGATCAGGAACAGGGTGATGCCGATCAAAAACAGCACGTGATAATGCACGCTGCCGTTGGAAACTTCACCCATTTCGGCGGCGATGGTGGCCGTCATGGTGCGGACGGGCGAAAACAGCGCGCCCAGGCCGGTGGCCATCACCGGGGCATTGCCGGTGACCATCATCACGGCCATCGTCTCGCCGATGGCACGGCCCAGGCCGAGCATGATCGCCGTCAGCACGCCGGAACGCGCTGCCGGAAGGGTGACGCGCCAGATGGTCTGCCAGCGTGTGGCGCCCAGCGCCCAGGCCCCCTCGCGGTACGAACGCGGCACGGAATCGAGCGCATCTTCAGCGACGGAGACAATCGTCGGGATGGCGATCCCGCCCAGCAGGATGGAACCGGCCAGGGCAGTCAGGCCGGTTGGTATATTAAGCAAAATGCGTAAATACGGCGAAAGCACCAGGATGCCGAGGAAACCAAGCACCACCGAGGGCAATCCGCCCAGCAACTCCACCAGCGGTTTGAGGATATCGCGCGCCCAACGTGGGGAAATTTCAGCAATAAAAACCGCCGTGGCAATGCCAAAGGGCACCGCGATCAAAGCCGCACCCACGGTGACAATCAGAGAACCGCTAATCAACGGCAGCAGGCCGAAATAGTTCTCGATCGGGTACCAGCGCACGGCGGCAAACAAGTCACCCAGCTTGACTTCGGCCAGGGCGGGAAGTCCCTCGCGCAGCAGGAAGTAAAAAATCAACGCGACAAAGAGGATCGCCGAATACCCGGAGGCTTTAATCAGCCGGGTGATGAGAAATTCGTGCCAGGTTAGTTCTTTTTCCATGCAGTCACCAATATTCCGGTAGGGGTACGGCGGGTTTCGATATACCCAAAATGCCGCTTAACTGCCGCCATGCTCCTACTTCAAAATGGGCACAAAGCCCAGGTCCGAGACGATTTTCTGGGCTTCGGCAGAAACGATCCAGTCGAGGTACGCTTTGGTCGCCCCGGTCGGATTGCCGGCCGTATACATGTACAGGTCGCGGGCAATCGGGTAGGTCTTGTCGTTGACGGTCGCAATGGATGGCAGGATATAGTTCATGCCAGCTTTTTGGGCAATGGCAATGACTTTCAGGTCTTTCGGCACATATCCCAGCCCGTCGTAGCCGATTGCGTTCGGGTTGGAGCGCAATTCATTGATGATGCCCTCGGAGGATGGCAGGAGCAGGGTGTTGGCGGAAAAAAATGTCTTGTTCTTTGGATCACCCAGACGGAGCACGTTTTGAAGGAAATAGACGTGCGTTCCAGAGTTTGTCTCGCGCGAAAGACGCACGATGGGCCGGTCATCGCCGCCGAGTTCCTTCCAGTTGTTGATCTTGCCGCTGTAGACGTCGGAAATTTGCTGGAGGGTCAGTTGGCTGACCGGGTTTTCGGGGTTGACGATGACCGCAATCGCATCGCGGGCAATGACAAACTCGACCGGCTTTATGCCATTGGCTTCGGCTTGCTTCAATTCGTCGGCGCTGATTGCGCGCGAGGCGTTGGCAATCCCCACGGTGCCGTTAATCAGCGCGGCAATACCCGTCCCTGAGCCGCCGCCGGTAACAGAGATTCGAACATCAGGGTGCTCGCCCTGGTAACGTTCGGCCCAGGCCAGCGCCAGGTTGACAATCGTGTCCGAGCCTTTGTTTTCGATGTAAGCAGCGTTTGCGTCAGCCTGGGAAACGCCTGCGCCACAGGATGTAAGCAAAAGAGCTAGAATTGTCAGGAGAATCATGGGGGAATAGGCTTGTTTCATTGCCCGAATTATACCCGTCACAATCACAAATTGCACTTTTTATCGAGTGGGAAAGTGCAATTTGTACCTGCCGGTATTCCATGGCCGCAGGCTCTTGTGTTATTTCAAGGATGGCTTCAAATCCGGCTCCGCCAGGGATTAAAATCCCTGGCTCATGGCATGGAAGCCTGCTGAAGCAGGCTAACAACCGGATTTCAGCCGCCTTCAGGCGGCTTCCATGAACTCAGCCGGTAGACGCTACGCAGCCCACCAGCGGCGGCGCGGAAGACACCTTGTAAACGCAGATAGCGAAAAACAGCTCAAATCCTTGAAACGCATTAAGAGCCAAAATGAGATATTTGCCGTACCCTGGCAGACGCACATCCGTTTGTCCGGTTCCTGTCCGCTCCCGAATCCGCTTACGCTCAATGGCATTCAATTTTCACTCTTCGGGGTGAACTCCGTTCATGGATGCTTCGCGGGTAATGAAAAGCGCTGGGAGTTAGTTTCCATATCAGTTTATTTAAGAATTCACTATTCCAGACGTCACCTTAACTCGCTGTCGAATCTGGAAATTGATATTCCACCTATGAAATTGGAATTGCGATATGATGACTTGGAAAATTCGTATCTTCTCAAAATCTGGTGGTCAGGCAAGTGAATAGGACCAGCCCAGATTGAGTTGTTTGGCGGTTTTTTCGATCAGTTCA
>Ga0265327_10005025_pt1 | contig 11315 bp, 9 predicted proteins | sample 41621metaG_FD_202089 | JGI IMG/M metagenome (GOLD analysis project Ga0265327, IMG submission 202089) | Rhizosphere microbial communities from Carex aquatilis grown in University of Washington, Seatle, WA, United States - 4-16-21 metaG | ecosystem: Host-associated > Plants > Roots > Rhizosphere >...
CGCACAACCTGTCGGTCGGCGGCGATTGGAAAGAGAAACGAAGACGGCGGTGTCCCGCCTACTTTGTAGTGTCTTTAGACGCTCCAATAGGTCGTGAGGACCTGGAGGGGCATCCTTAGAAAGGAGGTGATCCAGCCGCAGGTTCCCCTACGGCTACCTTGTTACGACTTCACCCCAGTCGCTGACCCTACCGTGGTCGCCTGCCTCTCTTGCGAGTTAGCGCAGCGCCTTCGGGTAAAGCCAACTCCCATGGTGTGACGGGCGGTGTGTACAAGGCCCGGGAACGTATTCACCGCGGCATGCTGATCCGCGATTACTAGCGATTCCAACTTCATGCACTCGAGTTGCAGAGTGCAATCCGAACTGAGACGACTTTTAGGGATTGGCTCCCCCTCGCGGGTTTGCAGCCCTCTGTAGTCGCCATTGTAGCACGTGTGTAGCCCACCTTGTAAGGGCCATGAGGACTTGACGTCATCCCCACCTTCCTCCGAATTAACTTCGGCAGTACTGTTAGAGTGCCCAGCCAAACCTGATGGCAACTAACAGCGAGGGTTGCGCTCGTTGCGGGACTTAACCCAACATCTCACGACACGAGCTGACGACAGCCATGCAGCACCTGTGTCCCAGTCCCCGAAGGGAAAAGTGCATCTCTGCACCGGTCCAGGCATGTCAAAAGGTGGTAAGGTTCTGCGCGTTGCTTCGAATTAAACCACATGCTCCACCGCTTGTGCGGGCCCCCGTCAATTCCTTTGAGTTTTAATCTTGCGACCGTACTCCCCAGGCGGAGTGCTTAATGCGTTAGCTGCGTCACCGACATGCATGCATGCCGACAACTAGCACTCATCGTTTACAGCGTGGACTACCAGGGTATCTAATCCTGTTTGCTCCCCACGCTTTCGCGCCTCAGCGTCAGTAATGGCCCAGTGTGTCGCCTTCGCCACTGGTGTTCTTCCGAATATCTACGAATTTCACCTCTACACTCGGAGTTCCACACACCTCTGCCATACTCAAGGCCGCCAGTATTAAAGGCAATTCCAGGGTTGAGCCCTGGGCTTTCACCTCTAACTAAACGACCCGCCTACGCGCCCTTTACGCCCAGTAATTCCGAGCAACGCTAGCCCCCTTCGTATTACCGCGGCTGCTGGCACGAAGTTAGCCGGGGCTTCTTCTGCAGGTACCGTCATTATCGTCCCTGCTGAAAGAATTTTACAATCCTAAGACCTTCATCATTCACGCGGCATGGCTGCGTCAGGCTTTCGCCCATTGCGCAAGATTCCCCACTGCTGCCTCCCGTAGGAGTTTGGGCCGTGTCTCAGTCCCAATGTGGCTGATCATCCTCTCAGACCAGCTACTGATCGTAGCCTTGGTGAGCCTTTACCTCACCAACTAGCTAATCAGACGCGGGCCGCTCCAATGGCGATAAATCTTTCCCCCGAAGGGCACATCCGGTATTAGCTCAAGTTTCCCTGAGTTGTTCCGAACCAAAGGGCACGTTCCCACGTGTTACTCACCCGTCCGCCACTAATCCCGAAGGATCCGTTCGACTTGCATGTGTTAGGCCTGCCGCCAGCGTTCGCTCTGAGCCAGGATCAAACTCTCAGGTTGAGTTGACGTCTGACGTCGTTTCCACTTGTCCGAAGACGTGTGGGCGTTCATCTGCGTAGTATCTTGACGAGTTCCCATTCGAACCAACCGACCGAAGTCGATTGGATTTCATGGTGTCTTCAAGAGACCGCATTTGGTCAGCGTCGAGATGTTCCCCGTGAGGAACATCGCTAGGACGCCGCCGCCTGCGTTTCTCTTTCCAAATCAACGATGTCAAAGACCCGAGCCGGCTTGCCGGCCCCACCGTTTAGCGCCCGGTGTCGGCGGAGGCGGCTATCTAGTCGCCTCGGTTTTCCGTGTCAATCGGCTCTTTCGAGCTTTTTTCTCGCCGCCGGACGGACCCGGGTTTGAAGAGCGAACCGCCACGGCAAAGGCCGCATCAGGGCGCAAAAATCACTGCGGGCTGCCGAGGGGCTTCCCTCATAGGTCCGTAGCGATTCGATTGAAGGTCCGGAGACTATGCGCATGTGACGAAAAAATCAAGGACTAATTGAGCCTCTGATCTTCGTCGCCGCGCCGTTCCCGGCCGGAGAGCGGCGTATCTATTGGCCGCCGCCCACCGTGTCAATCGCCATCCGAAGTTTCCTCGCGGCGGCTCCAGACGAGTCTGAAGCCAATACGAAGGCCGCGCCGCCGGAGCGGCGCTGCAAAGCTTCGTCATGTCGATGACGGGCGTCTATCTAGCTGTCCCAGCGCCAAGCGCAAGGACAATCGTCCGCCGCAGGCCGAATATCGCCGGTCCGGGCCCTCGGCCGCAGGCCCCGCGCTTGCGGGGATCGCCCCCTCCCCTTATCGATGGCTGCAGCAAGGGGCCCTGATCTGGATGTTGTCGCAAAAGGCTCGTTACGCGTTGCGCGCCCTGGTCGAACTGGCCCGCGCCGGCGACCAGCAGCTGACCGCAGGCGAGATCGCCGCGCGGGCTGATGCGCCGCGCAAGTTCCTCGAAGCCATCCTGCTGGAGCTCTCGCGCCGGGGGCTGGTGCTGAGCCGCCGTGGCAAGTTCGGCGGCTACGTGCTGGCGAGAGCGCCCGCCGACGTCAGTTTCGCCGAGGTGATCCGGGTGATCGACGGCCCCTTGGCGCTGGCGCCCTGCGTCAGCCAGATGGCGTTCCGCAAGTGCGACGACTGTCCGGATCTCGACACCTGCGCGCTCAGGCCGGCCCTGCGCATGGCCCGCGACGCCACCGCCAAGGTGCTGGAAGGCTATACCCTGGCCGCGGCCGTCAGCGATTCCGACGGCGCCCGTACAGCGTCGGTGCTTAGCCTGGCCTGACCTGCTCTAGCCCTGGGCGATATAGGCCTTGAGCTCTTGGGCCTCGGCCTCCGACTCGGCGATCTTGCTCTTCACCAGGTCGCCGATCGAGACGATGCCGACCAGCCGGTCGCCCTCGCACACGGGAAGATGGCGGATGCGGCGGTCGGTCATGCGTTCCATCAGGTCGGCCACCGTCTCCTTCGGGGCGGCGTAGACGACGTCCCGCGTCATGCAGCTGGACACCGGAGCCGTCAGGCCGAGGTTGCCCTGCTGGGCGATCACCCTGACGACGTCCCGCTCGGACAGGATGCCCACCACGCGGTCCTGCTCGTCCATCACCACCAGGGCCCCAACCCGCCGCGAATGCAACACAGCCGCGGCGGCCGCCACGGTCTCCAGCGGGGAGCAGGTGTAAACGGCCGGACCCTTGTGCTTGAGAATCTGCGAAACCAGCATCGGTGCTTCCTCCGTTATTATGGTTGCGCCAGTGACCTCAGCTTCTCTCGTTTGGCCTGGAGGGGCAAACCTAAACGCGGCTCAGTCTAATCTTTGGATTGACGGCTCATCGTCTTCATCGGGCTCCGGAGGCGGCGTTTCTCGGAACAGGGCGGCGAACACGGGGACCAGCAGGAGGCCCGCGAAGTAGCCCGCGATATGGGCCTCCCAGGCGACATTCGCCTGGCCCAGTCCGGGGGCATAGTGAAGCAGGCCCATCATCGCGTTGATCACGATCCAGGCGAAGGTCGAGGCCACAACCGTCCGTGTGGCCAGGGGCGAAATCGAGCCCCGGCGCTCCAGGAGCCGGGTGGATGCTCCGAGCAAGCCCGACACCGCTCCGGAAGCTCCGACCAGGGGCGCCGTGTCGTGCAGGTGCGCAGCGGCGTAGCCCAGGCACGACATAATCCCGCACGTTATATAGAGCAGGAAGAATCCAGCCGCCCCCCGCAGTCCCAGCCCGAAGTAGCGGGCCGCCGGCGCTCCAAACGCCAGGGCGCCCACGGCGTTCATGCCCGCGTGCGACCAGCTCCCATGGAGGAACAGCGCCGTGACCGTGGTGAACAAGCGGCCGTGGCCCAGTTGCGCGGGGGTGAAGGCGAAGGCGTCGACCGCCTCGTCGGCGCCCGTCAGTCGCTGGACCGCATAGCCGGCCATGATGACCAGAGCGATGGTCCACACCGTCCAGGGCCCCTTCAGGGGCGGCTCGCGAACAGGCACGTTGATTCTCCAGTCGGCGCGTCGGCGCGGATCGTCATAGCATCGCGAGTCGCGGGCCGCCGCGCTCCAATATTGTTGCGCTCCGGACGAACGCCGAAACGCATCACGCCTTGCTAAGGCCCCAACTCGCGGCGAAGGTGCGGGCACAATTCGATAACCGCCCGAAAGTCCGCCCCCTTCCATGACATCGCTGCGTATCGCCCTCGCCTCGGCCCTGTCCCTGGCGTTGCTCGTCGGGCCGAGCCTGACGCCGCTTCGAGCCGTCGCCGTCGCGCAGACGGCAAAATCCGCTACAGGCTGGCCGCAGGAAACCTCCGACCTCAAGCCCGATCCGCTGATCCGCTTCGGCCGCCTGCCCAACGGCATGCGCTACGCCCTGATGCACAACGCCACCCCGTCCGGACAGGCCTCGTTCCGTCTGCGCTTCGACGCCGGCTCGCTGATGGAGCGCGACGACCAGCAGGGCCTGGCCCACTTCCTGGAGCACATGGCCTTCAACGGCTCGACCAACGTGAAGACCGGCGAGATGGTCAAGATACTGGAGCGGATCGGCCTGGCCTTCGGCGCCGACACCAACGCCTCCACCGACTGGACCGAGACCATCTACAAGTTCGACCTGCCCAAGGCCGACGCCGAGAGCATCGACACCGGTCTGATGCTGATGCGCGAAATCGCAGGCGAGTTGACCATCCCGCAGAGCGCGATAGACACTGAACGCGGCGTGGTGCTGTCCGAGGAGCGGGTGCGCGACGAGCCCAACTACAGGGCCTTCAAGGCGCGCGAGAGCTTCTATTTCCCGGACCAGCTGATCGCCAAGCGGCTGCCGATCGGCCAGCCGAAGGTGATCTCGGGCGCCACCCACGCCCTGATCGCCGACATCTACGACAAGTACTACCGGCCCGAGCGCGCCACCTTCATCGCCGTCGGCGACTTCGACGTCGACGCCATGGAGGCCAAGGTCAAGGCCAAGTTCGGCGACTGGAAGAATGCCCATCCCGTCGGCCCCGAGCCCCAGCTCGGGACGCCCGCCAAGCGCGGGCTGGAGGCCAAGGTGTATGTCGAAGCAGGCCTGCGCACCTCGATGCAGGTCGCCTGGATTCAGCCGCCGGACCGCACGCCCGACACCCGCGCCAAGCGCCGTCGCGACATGATCGAGCGCCTGGGGCTGTCGGTGCTGAACCGGCGTCTCGGCCGCATCGCCCGTTCCGATTCCCCGCCGTTCCTGGCCGCGGGCGCCTTCGCCGGCGACGAGACCCACTCCGGCAAGATCGCGGCCCTAAACGTCAACGCCAACGCCACCGACTGGCAGAAGGCGCTCGATGCAGTGGTGAAGGAACAGCGTCGCGCGGTGCAGTACGGCGTGCTGCAAGGCGAACTCGACCGCGAGATCGAGGACCTGCGCGCGGGACTCCGGGAACGGGCCGCCAGCCAGGCCACCCGCCGCACGCCCAACCTCGCGACCGAGGTGGTCGGCTCGCTCGACGACAAGCTGATCGTCACAAATCCCGCCCAGGACCTGGACCTCTACGAGGACATCGTGAAGGGGTTGAAGGCCGACGAGGTCAACGCCGTATTGAAGAAGACTTTCGCCGGCGCGGGCCCGCTGATCTTCCTGTCGACTTCCACGCCGGTCGAGGATTCCGCCCTGCTGGACGCCTACAAGGCCGCCGAGGCCGCCCCCGTCGCCGCGCCTGAGGCCGTGGCAGACAAGAGCTGGCCCTACGAAAGCTTCGGCGCGCCCGGCAAGGTGGCCGAGCGCAAGGAGGTCCCCGCCGCCGGCGCCACCTTCATCCGCTTCGCCAACGGCGTCCGCCTGACGGTGAGGCCGAGCCAGTTCCGCAAGGACCAGATTCTGGTCCAGGCGCGCATCGGCGACGGCCGCCTCGACCTGCCTCGCGACAAGCCCAGCCCCACCTGGGCCTCCAGCGCCTTCATCGAGGGAGGGCTTAAGAAGGTCACGGCCGAAGAGCTCGACCAGATCATGACCAAGCGTATCGTCGGCGCCTCCTTCGGCATGGACGACAGCGCCTTCACCCTGGGCGGCAACACGCGGCCGGCCGACCTACAGGCCCAGCTGCAGATCCTGGCCGCCTACGCCACCGATCCCGGTTTCCGGACCGAGGCCTTCGATCGGGTGCGGACCTACGCCATGACCCTGGAGGACCAGATGGAGGCCACCGCCTCCGGCGTGGTCAACCGCGACCTCGCCCGTCTCATGCACGCCGACGACGCGCGCTGGGCTTTCCCGACCAAGCAGACCATCGGGGCCACCAAGCCCCAGGATCTGCAGGGTGCGCTGGCCCCGCGCCTGGCCAACGGTCCGGTCGAGGTGATCGTGGCGGGCGACACCACCGTCGACCAGGCCATCGCCGCCGTGGCGAGCACCTTCGGCGCCCTGCCCCCGCGCGCCGACGCCGCCCCGCCCGCCGATGCGCGCAAGGTGGCCTTCCCCGGCCCGACCGCCCAGCCGATCAGCGAGACCCACAAGGGCCGCGCCGACCAGGGCTACGCCGTCGCCGCTTGGCCGACCCAGGACCTGTTCGCCGACGTGCGCGGCGCCCGGACCATCCGAGTGCTGGTCAATGTCATGGAGCTGCGCATGATCGACACCCTGCGCGTGGCGCAGGGCGCGACCTACTCGCCCAACGCCACGCTGGAGGCCTCGGAGGACTATCCGGGCTACGGCTACATCGCCGCCCGGGTCGAGATTCCGCCGACCAAGATCGCCGGCTTCTACGACCAGGTGGAGAAGATCGCCGCCGACCTGCGCGCCAACGGGCCTACCGCCGACGAGATGAAGCGGGCGGTGCTGCCGCGCATCGAACTTCTGACCAAGGCCTTGCAGACCAACGAGTTCTGGCTGCAAGGGCTGGAAGGCGCCCAGACCGATCCGCGCAAGCTGGAGGTGGTCCTGAACCAGATCGATCAGCTGAAGTCGATCACCGCCGACGACGTGAAGGCGGCCGCCAACCGCTGGCTCATCCCGGCCAAGGAATGGCGCTTCCAGGTGACACCCCAGGTCCAGGCGTCGGCGAAGTAGCCGTCCCGCATCGGCACACCGGGGGCCTGGCGCCGATTTTCCTGCAAGCCTTGTGCGCGGCAGGAGGCGGCGACCATGTCCCATTCGAACACCGCCCGTATGCTGGGCTACTGGGAAGAGCGCCGCGGCGCGGCGCCCGCGCCCCTGCGCGCAAGCATCGATCCGGCCGATTTCGCCGACGTCATCACCCAGACCTTCCTGATCGGCCGCGACGCCGCCGGCGGCTATCCGTTCCGCCTGGCCGGCGCCCTGATCGAGGACCTGCATCGCGGCCCGCTGGTCGGGCGCGACTTCAGCCAGCTGTGGGCTAACGCCGACCACAAGCGCCTCCAGGGCGCGCTGGAAGCGGCCTTCCGCAACCGGCAGTCACTGATCGCCACGGCCCAGGGCTGCAGCCTGGCGGGCGGCCAGGCCCGATTCGAGCTTCTCCTGGCCCCGCTGGCCGGTCGCGACGGCCAGGTCGACCGGATGCTCGGCTTCTACCAGCCGATCAGCCCGCTGTTCCGGCTACAGAATCAGCGAATCGAGCGCCTGTTCCTGATCGACGTGGCCTTCGCCGATGGCGGCGATCCCCTGGCCGCGCCCCTGCGGCTGGCGGCGGTCGACGGCCGGCTGATCGCCTGAGAGTCGTCCGGCCCGGAGGGCTGCGCACGACTTGGGCGCCCGCCCTCTTTCGCACGGCCATCATCAGACTCCGCTTCCGGAATCACGGCTTAGCTGTTGAACTTGGCTGGAATTCGCAGCGGCCTCGCCGCCGATTCGTCGTTCGCGATTGATCCTGCGCCGGAACAATATTCGGCGCACAGCTCTCATTTTATATTTGTGACGCGACCGTGAACTTTGCACGAAGCCTTGCGTAAACTGGCACGATTTCTTTCGCTTAATCCTTCGGAAACCACGCTAGCATAGCCTTAGCTGGACGATTCGAAGGGGCCCCGTTGCCGGTCCCTGGTCCTTCGAGTGGGGATTATGGCGTCATCTGAACTGTCCCGGCGGCGCAAGTCGCCGCCTCGATTTGGAAGCCCGCCCGGCTTGGCGTTCTTGAGTTCTGGCGAGCGGCGCCGGTCTCTCTCCCCTCTCTCTCGTTTCTCCCCCAAGGGCGGACCACTGCGGTCTCGCCCTTTTTTCTTGCCCCACAACTGGAGGCCCTGATGACCAAGCGAGCCCTGAAGCGGATGGTGCGTGAAGGCGAGTTCAACCCGGGTCAGTTCGAGGATGACGGCAAAGTCCGCCGGCTGCCGATCGAGCGCGGGTGGTCGCCCCTGGGGCGCCAAGGAGGCCTTCACGGGGCCGATGAGGAACGCGAGCAGGGCTACCTCAAAACCATAAAAGCCAAATCGGACGGCCAGGCGGCCCTGATGAAGGCCATCGACGAGCGCAACCTGGTCATGGCGCTGGGCCCCGCCGGCACCGGCAAGACCTATCTGGCCATCGCCAAGGCGGTGGAGGCGCTGGAGGCCGGCAAGGTCGGCCGCATCGTCCTGTCGCGCCCCGCCGTCGAGGCCGGCGAATCGATCGGCTTCCTGCCCGGCGAGATGGAGGACAAGCTCGCCCCCTATCTGCGGCCGCTCTACGACGCCCTGTCGGACCGCCTGTCGATGAAACGGGTGCGGGCCCTGATGGCCGAGGGCGCCATCGAGATTGCGCCGGTGGGCTTCATGCGCGGGCGCACGCTGAACAACGCCTTCGTGGTCATCGACGAGGCGCAGAACTGCACCTACGTGCAACTCAAGATGCTGCTGACCCGCCTGGGCTGGCACTCGACCATGGTCATCACCGGCGACCCGAATCAGTCAGACCTGCTGCCGGGCATCTCGGGCCTCAGCGACGTGGCAGAGCGGCTCGAGGGCGTCGCCGGCATCTCGGTGGTGCGCCTGCGCGACGTCGACATCGTCCGCCACCCGCTGGTGGCCAGCATGCTGGGGGTTCTGTAGCGCCGAATTGGATTTAAGCGACCATCACCTGCCCGCCGGAGCGATCCGGCGGGTTTTTCTTGGTCAGGTTCAGCCGACCAGATCCTCGCTGAGGATGGCCATTTCGAACATGAACGAGCCTTCCTCGTCCTCGTCCTCGTAGACGACGCCGATGAATTCCTCCCCGATGTAGACCTCGCAGGAATCCTTCTGCTTGGGCCTCGGCTTCAGAATGATCGTGGCGTTGCCGAAGGTGCGGCGCAGGTGCTGTTCGACTCGCTTGGCGTCGGTGTCCTTCACGGCGGACCTCTCATTTCGTTGGATAGGCCGCAAACCGGCGCGAGGCGGACCCTAGAGCCTTTCGCCTTTGCGGAAAACCACCCACCGACCGGAAATCGTCCGCCTGCGGCCGAGCGGCCACGCGCTCAGATCACGTAGTCGTAGACTACGTCGGCCAGGGTGTGATCCATGCTGCGCGCCGGCTCGGGGCAGGTCGGGCAGTTGACCAGCCGGGCGGGCACGCCGGCGGCCGTGCAGTGCGGCGGCACGGGCTTGAGCACCACCGAGCCGGACGCGATCTTGGCGTAGTCGCCGATGACAATATTGCCCAGAACCTTGGCCCCGGCGCCCAGCAGCACGCCCTTGCCGATCTTCGGGTGGCGGTCGCCGCGTTCGGCGCCGGTGCCGCCCAGGGTCACCCCATGCAGCATCGACACGTCGTCGCCGATCACCGCCGTCTCGCCGATGACGATGCCGGTGCCGTGGTCGAAGAACACGCCCTTACCGATGCGCGCGGCCGGGTTGATGTCGACCTGGAACAGCTCCGACATGCGGCTCTGCAGGTAGAAGGCCAGGGTCTCGCGCCCGCGGCTCCACAGCCAATGGGCCACGCGGTACGACTGCAGTGCGTGGAAGCCCTTGAAGAACAGGAACGGCTGCAGATAGCCCTTGCAGGCCGGATCGCGCTCGTACACCGCCTTGAGGTCGGCCTCGGCGGCCTTCACGATCTGCGGGTCGGCTTCGTAGGCCTCCTCGCACAGCTCGCGCAGGTTCATGGCCGAAATTTCATGACCGGCCAGCTTCACCGCCAGCTGATACGACAAGGCGTCGGCCAGCGTGTCGTGCTGCAGGATTACCGAATTGAGCATGGAATAGAGCGCCGGCTCGGCCCGCGCCGAGGCCTCAGCCTGGTTGCGTAGCGCCGCCCACACCGGGGGCGCAGCGTCCGGCTCGACCAGTTCCAGCTGAATGCTCATGAGCGTCCCACCTCCGCCGGCCTACGCCGGTCATTGGCCCGATTGTAACACAGTCTGCGTCAAATCAAGCGGCGCGCCCTCTAGATAGGGTCGCGCCATCCGTTCGCCAGGGTTCCCCCGTCACGCGACCCCGCCTATAGCTGAACCCACTTAATGACTTCCCCGTGAGGCCCCGTTGCCCGTCCGTGTTCCTCCCTCGCCCGAGTTCGGCCAGCCCGCGCCGTTCGGCGAAGTCTCGCGCGAGACTCTCGAACTTCTCGCCCAGCGCCGTTCCTCCGCGCCCCAGACCCTCGCCGCGCCCGCGCCCGAGGGCGAAGAGCTCAAGGACCTGCTGCGTCTGGCTGTTCGCGTCCCCGATCACGGCAAGCTGTTCCCATGGCGGTTCATCCTACTGCGCGGCGCCGCCAAGGCCGAGCTGGCCATCCGCTACGAAGCCCTGGCTAAGGACCGGCCCGATCCGGAGAAGGCCTCGGGCGTCCTGTTCAAGCTGCGCACCCCGCCCCTGGCGATCGTGGTGGTGTCGCGCGTCGTCGAGGGTCCGATTCCCGCCTGGGAGCAGCGGCTGTCCTCCGGCGCCGCCTGCCAGAACCTGTTGATCGCCGCCACGGCCATGGGCTACGGCGCCAACTGGATCACCGACTGGTACAGCTACGACCCCCGGGCCACGGCCCTCCTGGGAGTGGCCGACAACGAGCAGGTCGCGGGCGTGGTGCTGATCGGCACGCCGACTGAGGCGCCGCTGGAGCGGGTGCGGCCGGAAGTCGACGAAATCACCACGGCGTGGGCGCCTTAGAGCCCGACAGCCTGAGTCAATCCGTCGCAACCCGCCACGGTCGCGACACAATGTTTCCTTGTTGAAATTTCTACGCAACGCGCGCAACCTCCTTGCAAGCGCCAGTCGTAATCAGGCGCGCCATAGGGAGTTGGTGCGTATGTTCGATGCGATCCTTGCATCGCCGGTCGTGATGTCGCTGCTATGCGCAGCCCTCGCGGTGCTGGTGGTCTCGCCGGTTTACATGTCGCCCTTCATG